>Ga0209536_100000325_pt1 | contig 75891 bp, 138 predicted proteins | sample DeeMarSeWOR28_12_FD_187461 | JGI IMG/M metagenome (GOLD analysis project Ga0209536, IMG submission 187461) | Marine sediment microbial communities from White Oak River estuary, North Carolina - WOR-2-8_12 (SPAdes) (version 2) | ecosystem: Environmental > Aquatic > Marine > Intertidal zone >...
AGATCTTATCTTGAGCCATTAAAGGAAAATCTTCCTAATATGCCAACATTTCAAGAGAGTATAGGAAGAGTAGTAAGAATAAATGATGGGAATGATTCTAATATTGAACAAACTTTAGTTAGAGAATCAACACAAAAATATCCTATGAAATTTTACAATACAAGTATTCCAAGAGATTTAGATTGTTTTGATGCTCCAATTGTTCTTACTATAAACCCTGGTAGTATGACCGATAAAGATTGGCACAAAGTTAGAAAACCCATACCAAAAACTTTAATGTTTGTAAGAATAAGAACAAACATGTGGAATTTAGAAAGTGTAGTTAGACCAGCAATTGAATATTATAGCCACAATGGGGTTCCAGTTGTTTTAACATTTATGGCTTATTACGATACACCAGTTCCAGAGGAATACCAAAAATATTATATTTTCCGAACAAGAACTCTTAATGAATATTGGGTAATAAAAACTGAAGAATGGAAAAAAATCATGGATAAATACTGGAGAAATGATATGGTATATTCATGCTCTAAAATTGAAGGAGAAAATGCAAGCAGAGCATGCGCAAGATGTGGTAATTGTATTAGAGAATATTTTGTAACAATGGAGAGAATGAGAAATGACTAAGATTGTATTCGACTTTGATGAAATAAAAGATTTCATAGATGGTGTAGAAGAAGAGCACGTTGGAAGGTGTAATGAGAGGTATTATACAAGATATAGATTAACAGATGACGGAGAAATAGAGTATGAGAATTATGCTTATAGAATGATTATAGATGAAGGATGGAAAAAGGAAGGAATAAAAGGTGAAATTATAAATGAGTTACACACAAAAGATTGAAAAAGAAATTATGCCACCAGATAAGAAAATAAAATATAAACCAAAGATTTATTTTGCTCATCCGTTTGATAAATGGCAAACACCAAGAGAAGATCAAATTGAAAAGATACTTGAAAGTCGGGGGTACATAGTTGTAAATCCATTTAAGGAAGAGGACAAACTAAACGAAAAATATGGAGTTAATAACTATTACGAGAATCCAACATATAACTTTGCAAAAGATATTGTTGACAAAGATTACCAAATGGTAAGTGATTGTGATGAATATTTTGGATGGTTTCCAAAAGATGTCACAATGATCGGTACTCCAATTGAATTAGTTTGGGCACATGATCTTGGTAAAAAAATAACAGTACTCTGTTATAAACCACAGCCTTTCTTATGGATGATGGCAGATGTATTTTATATAAGATATAGAAATTTTAGGGATGACATTAAATTCTACGAAAAAGAAGTTTAAGGAATTGTTTGGAGAAACAGTAGAGCCATACAATAATTCAATTGTAGAGGCGGTGTCAGCAAATAGTGTAATAGCATTGGTAAACGAGGGATTTTTAAATCGTTTCCAATCTGGGAAATTTACAAAATATGTAATAAACAAAATACCAAAAAAGGAAAAACAATTTCAGGTCGTTAAATTTAATAACCTTTATTTTGATTTTGATATAATAAGAAAAATAATTGATAATTTTCTTGGAAGTATTATAGAAGTTGCCGTTTGCTCAACAAAAGGTGTTAATTCATTGGCTTTTAAAGTGGGTGAATATGCAATAGTTATGGGTGAAAAAAGAGAAGATAGACCTGAAACATTAACAAAGTATGAAATTAATTATAATTGGAATGATATATTTAATGAACAAAAAACATTCGCAAGTGATATGATATTATGAAATGTCCGCATTGTGGAGAAACAATAAAGCTCTGTTATGATTGTAAATATTATGGTAGTTATGACATGGGAGCTTCTGAATATTGTAGTAATAAAGAGAGAAGAAAAAAACATCCAAAAGGACTGTATGATTTTTTTAGTCCAAGATATGATGGAGAGGATTGTGAGTATTTTGAAGAAGACAGTTATTAGAGCAAGAGAATTTGATGAAGATTTTAGCGAAGAAACTGTTTATCATGGAAGATTGAGAAGATGTATTTATCTTGGAAGGGGAAGATGGCTTTATTGGACTGGATGTTACTATTGGTGATTTAAATGAAAATAATAATAATTTTTGATGATGAAAAAGAAGAGAAAGAAGAAATTTTAGAATGGGCTAAAGATCCAGATGTAAATGATGGGGTGTATTAAATGAATGTGATAATAACAAGTGAAATGAGGGTTGGAAGTAGATGGATTCACTATCTATTAAAGGACTTATTAAATATGATGGTGAGTCCGGAATTAGATGTATCGCAATTACAAAATTGTAATTCATTAGTTAGAGAAAGATTTAAAGAGAAAAGAATAGTAAAATTTCATCACGCAACTCAAAATCAGATTTTTAAAAATATAAAACCATTGGATTATATAGTTATTGGAATAGTAAGAGAACCAAGGGACAGAGTTACATCTTGGACATTCCATCAAAGATATAAACCACCAGGTCAAGGATTAAAAGAGATAAAAAAAGCAAAAAGTGATAAAGAAGCAGTAAGAGTAGCTTTTAATAATGAATCAGCAAAAGAGGCAAATGAAAGACAATTCATATTAATGGAAGAAGGATTCAGTACTAAAAAAATACACACACAAGATAATCCCTTTTATGTATGGACTTGTTATGAATGGTTAATAGAAAACGCTAATCAAGAAATCTACACAATAGCTAAATTAATAAAACCTAATGTAAAAAAATCTGATATTGCTCGTGCTATTTTACTAAATTCATTTAAGAAAAAATCCGGAAGAAGCAGAGGAATGGAAAATAGAAGAGATGAATGGAGAAGAAAAGGAATAATTGGAGATTATGTTAATTGGTTTGATGATGACATGATTGAGGAAAGTGAAGATATTGTAAAGAGATATAATGAAATAATAAAAAAAGAGGAAGGTTAATGCCAGAAGTAGTTGGAGACAGATTTTATAAAAAATTACCATATATCTCAAAGAGTTCAATTAAAACTCATTCTTATTTTTGTCCTTATTTGTTTTATAATAATATGATTTTAAAAGAAAAAAAAGGAGAAATGGGAAAAAGAGCAGATGTTGGTACCGACACACATTTAATATTTTCTGAATTTTGGAAGAAAGTTGATTGTGATTATATATATAATGAACTTGAAATTGATACAAATATTGAACTAGAGAACAATCCAATTACATATTATTTTTATGGGATTTGTATGAAATTAACACCAGATTACGATAGAGATGTTGACGTTCTCCAAAGAATATTCTGGAAGTTTGCGCAATTACATGCGGCAAGGTTTCTTTATTTCTACAAATTGTTTAATGGAAACAGATTTAAAGTGTGGAAATATTTTTATCCTATTAAAATTGAAGATTTTTTTATAACAGATGATTATGAAATTTATGGTACAATAGACACATCTTTCAAAGATTGTGATAAAAATTTAAATGAATCAGTCTATGTGCCAGATTATAAAACTGGAAAAGTTCCAGTTTCTGTTTTAAGAGGCCCTAAAAATATAGCAGACGAAACATCTGTTCAATTACCACCTAAGTTTATGTTCGAAGTTCATTTTTATGGTTTGTTATATTTATTAGAAAAACACTGGGATTTTAATGACGAAAGAGTTAATAGATTTGTTTTATATGATGAATACAGAGATAAAGATGGTAATTGGAAAACATTTGGTTTAGGAATAACAAAAGAAGAACAAGAAATTATTAATAAGAAAAAGTATAAATATCTTACAAAATTAAAATTGAAATTAAAAAGATGGAATCCGGTAACAAAAAGACACGATGAACTTAAAAAAGGAGACATAATATTAGGAATAATTTTTCTTACTGGAGATCCAAAGATTCAACATCCAGTTGTAGCAAAAAAGAAATTTAATTATACATCTTTAAAAACTGTGTTGGTAAGAATAAATACTTTAAGACAAATATACTTCCATCGAAACGATGACGAGTTTTATTTAATAAAGGAAATGAAAACGAGACCAGAATATAATGAATATCGCTGTAAAGTATGTAGCCGAAATGAAAAATGTTTAAAAGAAATTGAAGAAGATTTTAAGAGGGGATTGTAATGGGGCCATTGATGCCTGGGTTTTATAGACCTCAACCCAAGACCGTGATGTGTCCTTTTTGTTATGAAAGGAATTATTACAGAGGAGATAAGAATTACATGTTTTGTACTTATTGTGGTTCTAAATTAATAAAAGGAGAAGATTTTAAATGAAAAAACAAGAAATTATAGATCCTATTCGCACGGAAACTGATGAACTAAAAGACGCATTGGAATTTGTTATAAATGATTATAGATTTTTAGTTTTAACATTAAATAAAGTAAAACCATTGCCAAAAATGATTATGGATATATTAGAAGACCATAAAGCAATGGCTAAAAGATGGGGATTAAAAATAAAAACAAGTGAATAAAGTGTGTTTATTGAAACTGGAGCAAGTAATCGAATTCCCTATAGGAAAATGTTTACTTCACAAGAAGAAGCAATACAAGATTTCAATAAATATAAGGCATTTACGAATGTCTATCACTCTATCTATTGGTTCACAGAGAAAGAGGAAAAATTTGATAGAACAGGAAAATTCAAAAGATGGGGGCCAGATTACAACACTGCGGTCATTAATAGAATTAGTCTCGACCTTGACTCTTACAAAACAACACGTTTTGATGAGAAAGTTGAAGAAATTTATACGGACGAAGGAATTGAATCAATAAGAAAATTCGCAGATTGGTGTGAAAAAAACAATTATATGAGACAATATATTTTTAGTGGTGGCGGGTTTTATGGAATTATTAAGGCAGAAGGTCATCCTCTTAAATTGAGAGACGGTATGTTAAATCTTGGAATTAAAGCTGATTTAGATATAGATCCTGCAACTGTAGGTGATACTAGTAGAATGATGAGAGTATTAAATTCTTTTAATTTTGGAGAACATAGGAAATGTTATTGTATTCCATTGAGAGAAGAAGAATTAAGTTTATCTTATTATAAGATACATGATTTAGCAGAACATCCAAGATTTAGGTTAAAATTTATTTATGGAGAAGAAAGTTTCAAATTAAACAATTTTAAAATTGATAAAAATAAAATAAATAAGAAAAAGTTATTTGTTCAATTAAAAGAAAATCAAGATGCTAATATAATTTTAGAAAAATATGGTTGGAAATTAGAAGAATTATGTGAACCAATAAAACATATTTTGAGTAAAGATTATGTTGGTCATTATTTAAGATATGAATTAATAAAATACTTCAAAAGTGTTATTAAAATGGAATTAAACGACCTAGTTAATCTAATCTTTTGTTTATTAAAAGAAGAAGGAATACATTCTCTTACTGAAGGGCAAGCAAGACACACTTTTGAAAATAATAGAATATTTAATCCAAAAAAATTAAAAGCAATGGGGTTGTGTCCTCCAAATTGCCACAAGTGTCAGAGGATAGCGAATCTCCTTTAAATTGGGAGGAGCTAACCAAAAGAGCAAAACAGTTAAGAGCATTAGGTTATTCAGTAGAGATAGAACAATGGGAAAACGAAACAAAAGAACAAGTAATTATTATTATAACACGAGATAAAACAAGAAGAAGAGGAAAAGATTTATATGGATAAAAAGATATATGTTATAAAAATTGAGTGCCTAGATCATGACTTAATGTTTCACATGTCATTTACGGACAAAGAGGCACATAAAGCAAAAGTATCAATAGGAACAATAGAAATGACAACAAAAGAAAAAGATTTGACCCATTATATTGATTCAAGATACTTAACTATTAAAGATTTACATAAATTGGCGTATTTAGAATGAATTATAAAGATTTATATAGGTTTGGGGAAAACGAAGCATTTATGACAATAGAAAGACTTCCAGCAAATCGAAAGGAATGTGTTAATTGTTATTATCTAAAAAGAGAAATTTTTATCGGAGAAAGTATTTTGTATAATTGTTCACATGTTGGACAAAATCCAGGGTCAGATGAATGCCCAACTAAAAAGAAAGGTGTTAATAGTGATCGTAATAGATAGTGGAGAACCAGAACATGTTTTTGAAGCATTCGACGAAAAAGGAATACCATATATAAAAGCAGAAATTAGATTTTATTTTTGTGAAAATTGTGGAAAAGTATATACAGCAAATCCAGAAATATGTGATGAATGTGGAGAAACAAGAATCACATCTGAAAGAGTAGGAGATTTTACAAATACAAACAGAACTTTCTTAGTAGAAAGAAAAACTCCAGCAGATTTTGTTTCATCTATGTTAGATAAATCTCTTCATTCACAAGCGGCAAGAATGGCTAAATATTTTGCTGGTTGGAAATTTGTATTTTTAGAAGGATTTATTTCAGTAATGGTTGACGATCCACATAATACAAATATATCAAATTGGATTCGTTCAATGAGAGTCACATTAAGACAATATGATGTTTGTATGTGGCAGATGGATGATATTTATATGTTGATATATGAATTAAGAAGACTTGATGAAAAGTGTGGAGAAACTCCTCAAATCCATGAAAAGATAGATGATAAGTATTCTGGATGGTCTAATGCTAAAAAAATAGTGTGTAAATTAATAGACGTATCAGATAAGAAAGCAGATATATTATTAGAAAAATTTAAAACTCCTTGGAATATTTTTCAAGCTATAGGGAAATCCGATATTTTGTATACAAAAAGCGGTAAACCTAAGTTAGATGTAGATAGCCCTTTTTATAATTTAAAAGGATTTGGGGTTAAATTTGTATTAAAAAATAGAGAATTGTTGTTGTTGCCGGATGGGAAAACCATATAAATGTCCAGTTTGTGAAGGAAGGGGAACAGTTCCAGCAGGTTTTTATAACCAAAGTCGTTATATGTATACCTATGAACCTGATGTAACTTGTAAAAGTTGTTTTGGTAGAGGAATAGTTTATGGTACCGATAATTGGTATTGAAGATGTAAGAACTTACATTGCTGAACAATGTCTTGATTTTATAAGACATTCAAAAGGAAACCTTATCTATAACACCTTTACTGGAAGTGGAAAAACAACTACCATATTAAAAACTATATATGAATCAGAAGATGGATTTACATGGATGTATTTTGCTCCTTATCACAAAGTAATTGAGGAAAACATAGAATTGTCAAAAGTAATTGACTTTCATAATTTTGTTCATTTAGAATCCAGAGAAAAATTATGTTTATCAAAGGAGTATAGACAATTGGCAAAGGAAAAAATAAATATAACTCCTTTTTGTGAAAACTTTTGTACATTAAAAGATACAAGATGTCCTTATTATGAAAACTTAAGAATAATAAGAGAAATGCCAACTTGTTTAGCCGCAGTTCATGCCCATATACCAACATTAATGCAAACACTTTTTTATGAAAAATGGAAAGGAAGATGTTTATTTAACTATTATGACATAATTGTAATAGATGAATTTCCTTCTAATACAATTTATAACCAAATAGGAATAAATAAAAAGAATATTGATTATGCAAGAGATATATTAGAATTAACAGATATAAACACAAAAGAATCACATCTCCTTATGTTAATAATGGATGAATTGAGTTTAGCAACTGGTAGTATTAGCATAAACTATTCTAAAATATTTTCAATGATATCAACTTACAAAGGATTAAACTTCGATTCGTTTAGGGAACAATATGACGCAAAAATCTTAGAATTAATTACTAAGAAAAGAATTAGGTCTCCACCAGAAGATATAATTCATTTCTTAATTGAAATTTATAAAAGAAGACCAGACCCAAATGAACTAGTTTGGATGATTTGTAAAACAGAAAGCTCACAATGGCTAAAAGGAAGTATTTATTTAACTATTTCAAATTTACCATACTTTCAAAAATTACCTATAAAAGTTATTGCGCTTGATGGAACTGCTGACATTGACGCTTGGAAATCAATTTTAGGAAACAATTGTGAGTCAATAACATACGATATTAGATATAAAAATACATATCAACTATTAGGAGCAAGAAACCCAACAAGTACTCTGGTTAGGAAAAATGATTTCACTCCATCTGGTATTAAAATGTTGGAAATGTTAAAAACTATTTGTAATTATAAAAAAGGAAATGTTTTAATTTGCGCATCTAAAAGAATCCAAACCATCCTTTCAAAATATTTAAAGAAAAATAAAGTTAAAAATTATACTTTTGCAACATTCTACAATTTAAGAAGCCGAAACTCTTACTTCGAAGATTGTGATACTTGTGTTATATTCCATGAACCAAACATTCCACCATTTCAAGTGGAAATAATTAAAAATGTTTTAGGATGGGAAGAAGATTTAATAAGAAAAATAAACAGGGAAGATGAAATTAAACAAGGAATTGGAAGAATTAGACAGAATATTCCAACCACACCTATAGGAAGAAAAAGAGAAAAAAGAGAAATATTCATATTTTCATCCACTGGTTACAAAAGATTAGTTCCAGAGGCAAGATATATGCTATATGATGATATGTTAGGTTTTGCTAGGGGAGGCAAAAAAAGACTTTTTTTAGATAAATTAAAAAAAACAATTAAAGATAATTCTCCAGTCTCAAAAACACGAATAAAAGAATCACTTGGATTATCAAGACAAACTGTTGATCACATCATTAATATTTTAGAAGAAGATGGAGTAATAGAAGTCAAATGGGGAAATATAAAATGGATTGGAGAAATAGAAGATGAAGAAGAATTTTTAATAAAAATGGGTAGAAGAAAATGATTTGTAAAGATATTTGTACAAAAACAAACTTTTTAATAGCAAGAGGATATGAAAGAATTGTTAGCGGAGCAAGAGGAGATTACATTGAAATGACAAAAGATCAGATAATTCTTAGTAGATTAGTAGTTCCATTAGACAAAGAGTGGAGAATCACAGATCCTGATGTATATTACATAGAATTTAGAACTAAAGACGAGAGTTATACAAAAGTGTATTTTCAAAAGAATACAGTAAAGTATGCAGATTATAAAATTGGATATTATTATATTTCAGTTGAAGATGTAATTATGGAGTGATAAAAATGGTTCTTGAAACTTACCAAGATTTACCGGACGCAACAGACAAAGAAGTAATGGATTTTTTAAGAGAAGAGATTTACTTTATTATGGAAAAGGCAAATATGAAAAAAAGAATATTTGTTGCGGCTATGAATACAATTTTAAATGAAGTAGAGAAAAGATTAAGAAGAAATGGCGGAGGAATATTCACTAGTTAATATGCCAGAAATAAGCGAAAATGAATGGAAAGAATACATGGCATTGAAAAGAAAAGAAGAAATAAGACAAAAGGAAATAGATGAATTAATTAAAAAAGGATTACCAAAAATTAAGAAGTGGAGAAAAGATTTAAACACAACAAGAGGAATGGCTTCTACATTTGCTAATATATTATTAAGAGAATATGAAAGGAGAGGTAAGCCAGAAACATTTGTTTTAGATAGGTGGAAAACAGTTCAAGAATATCTTCCGCCTAAACTTGTTGTTAGAAATAAACATAGATTTGATTTACAAAATCATTTTAGAATGTTATTAAGAAAATATGGATGGAGTGTAAGAATAAACCATAAACTAGGTTTATTTGAAGTTACTAAAATTTTTTAAATATGATATTTAAATACTTTAAAAACACTATATAAATAAGAAAAATGTCAATAAATAGAAATAAAGAACAAATTGTTGTAGTTTCGCAAGATCCAAAAACTGTTTTTTCCTATGGACTACAAGTAAGTGAATTGATAAAAGGAATGCCACAATATCATTTCAATGTTATAAGCAATCAATATTTATACGGAAGACCATTTATAAGTTCCATTGCAGATGAAAATGGAAAAATTGTTAGTCAATATACAACATGGGCTCATGAAGGAGAAGAGGCAAGGTGCACAACAACTCTTAAAAAAGTTATAAACCACACAGATCCAGTTTGTGTATTTTCTATGGGAGATATTCATCACAATTCTAATATCCCACTTGGAAAGTCACTACAAACTCCTTGGGTTTCTTGGTTTCCGTGGGATAACCATGATGTTCCAGCAATGTTAAGAGCAAGACATTTTATAGAGTCTCCAGATGTTAAAGTAACAATGTGCGACTTTTCCTATAATTTGTTAAAAAATCATGGTTTGGAAGTTGATGAAATGATATACAATATTATTAACACAAATGTATTCAAGCCATTAAAATCGGAACAAAGCAGAACAGTGTTAGAAAAACTTAATCCAAAGATAAAAGATAAAAAAATTCTTTTATTTGTTGGAAGACCATCATGGAGAAAAAATATAGAATTTCTATTAGGAGCACTTAAAGATATTCTCAATGTAAGAAAAGATGTAATGTTATATTTACATGTTGATTTTAATGATTGGGGTGTATTAGAAAGACCTAATATTAAAAAACTAATTCATGCGTTAAAATTAAAAGATAATATATTATATACAGAAGAGAATAGATGGACAACTGGAATAGATTCAAAGTTTCTTAATAGGCTTTATAATTTAATAGATTTGTATGTCACTCCTCATGGAGGAGAAGGATTTGGATTACCAATATGTGAAGCTATGGCATGTGGGAAGCCATTTGTTGCAACTAATTGTACATCAATGCCGGAATTTGCTGATGGTGATAAAAGAGGTTTATTAGCAAAAGTTGCGACAAATAAGAGAGAAAGAGGAGTTTATCGCCCTTGGGTTGATATGGATGATTTCGTTGAAAAGGTTTTGTATTTATTAGAAAATGATGATGTAAGAAAGAAAATGGGAAAAAGGGGAACATATTGGGTTAGAAGAAATTGTTCTCATAAAAAAGTCATTCCAAAATGGGAAGATGTTTTCAAGAAATTGTCTGTTCCATTATGTAGAATAGATGAACGTGTTTCAATATTAGAATGGAGTGACAGATATATACCAAGAACAGTTGATGAAAAATGATTGATATAGAATGGTTAAACAATTTTGGCCCTAATGGATATGGAATTTGTGGAAGAATGTATGTAGAAATATTACATAATATGGGATACAAAGTAAAGATTATACCATATCCTTTTATGGATGAAAATGATGTATTATTTCCACTAACAAAAACGGAAACAAAAGATCCATTAAAAGTAACACATGCGGTACCAACTATTCCAGCGGAATGTTTTTACACTGTGACAGAAGTTAAAAAACCACCTGATTTTATGTCATACCATTTACAAAACGCAAAAATGATAATGACTCAATCAAGGTTTTGCAAAAAATCATTTAGTAGAGTAACTAGTAAGGAAAAAATACATGTTATAAACTTTCCGTTCCTTAGAGGATTATACACACCAGATGGCCCAAAACTTAAATTAAATATAGATGATGAATATACATTCAAATTTTTCACTGTTGCTAGGGTAGACGTAAGAAAAAACCTAGTGCCAATGATGAACGCGTTCAAAGAAGAATTTCACGGAGATCATGATGTTTGTCTAATAATGAAAATGGGAAGTGATAGATATTGTATTCCTAAAATGTTCTATGATAATAATTTACCAAAGAATATATTTTGGTTGAGAGATTTTGTTCCCGATGTGTCAATGCTTTATAGAACTATGAATGCCTATGTAACAACGGATTGTGGGGAAGGATGGGGAGCACCTACAACTGAAGCAATGCTTTGTGGATTACCTACAATAGCTCCTCGTCACAGCGGTCATTTGGATTATATGAATGAAGATAACTCTTATTTAATAGATGTTGGAGATTGGGAATTCATAGGGGATAGACGAGATAACTTATATCCAGATATTCTTCCACCACAATTACAATGGAAAGCCCCAGTTTATGAAGACATAAAAAAGAAAATGAGAGAATGTTACGAACATTTTAAGGATATGACAAGAAAAGAAGTGTTAGAAGATCAAATGATTAAAAATTCTTTAGCAGTTCAAGAAATTGTTAGTGAAGATTTTGTTGGCAAACAATTGAAAAACGCACTAGATTGGTATGAAAATGAGTACGGATAAAAATTGGTATGAAACAAATGGAAATGTATTTGAAGATTTAAAAGCATTAAAAGAAAACTATATGGACGATGTGAATAATGGTAAATTTCCCATCAGTCCAGAATTATATAATTATTTAATGGGTGAAGATTATGACAAGGCAAAAAATTACTTTATCAAAATTGCAAATAAAAGACGCCATGGAAAATGGAGGAAAAACCTTCAAAGAGCAAGCAGATTATTTAGGCGTTTGCGAAGACGTATATAGAAGAGAAAGAAATTTGTTAGAATTAAATGAAAAACATACAGAAGAAATGAAGTGTCTTACAGAAAGAGACCCAAAATTAGAAATTAATAAAAGACTTGATATAGAAAGTTTAAAGAAAAATTGTAAAAAAGTTTACGACAGATCGAGGAAAACTATAGGATATAATGAAATAACAGTGGATCTTGGAGATGATGATGTTGGTGTTAAATTGGATTGCGACTGGCATATAGGAAACGAAATGACTGATTTAGTACAATGGTCAGAAGACATAGAATTTACAATTAAAACCCCTAGATTATTTACAGTTTTAAATGGAGATTATACTGATAACTTAGATGCTATAAGCAAAGGATATGAATCCATTATTACAGTTCCAGAAGCTAAGCAAAAAGTTGCGAATGCAGTAACAATGATGGGAGATAAAATATTGGGTGTTATTCAAGGATGTCATGATGAATGGTTTTTTCAACAGGATTCATGGGATATTTCTCAATATTTAGCAGATCATTCTAAAGGATATTGGTTAGGATTTAGAGGAATTATAAACATTATATTAGGCGAACAAACATATAGGATATACGTTAGACATAAGTATAGAAGACATTCAACAGATAATTTATGTTGGGGAATGTTGTATAAATTCAGAAAACTTAAAGACCCAGTTGACATAATGATGAGTGGTCATCATCACGTACTTGATGTTAGAACTTCTTATGAACGAGGACAAAAGGTTTATATGTTAAGAGGAGCGTCTTATAAACCATTTGATAGATTTACGGAACATAAAGATATAGAACCAACTCCTGCATTAATGCCAGCAGTTTTACTCAGATCTGATAAACATTTAATAGTTCCTTTTGCTGACTTTAGGGATATAGAGGGTTATTTATAACTACTTTTTTTATTTTTTTTTAATTTTGAAAATCTACTTTATAAAAGAAAAAAACATTATAACAGTATGATTTATGAAATTGGAAAAATGCGGAGAGAAGAAGTTCTTGAATTTAAACAATTAATCACGAGATATAAGAACTTCGATAAGTTGGATATATTGATTGATTTGACTCTCCAGAAACTTGGAGTTTCTCGTGGCGATTTTGAATGCAGAGAAGTAAAACAAGAAAAGAAGAATGAAGAATTAGTAGTACAAACTGAAGCAGATCAATATAATAAGTTTTGTGACGGAGACAAGTGTGAGCTTCCTATTTTTCAAAATTCAAGATGTTGATCCCGTTCATTTTGAATTTTCTATATGAGAAGAGATTCTCATCTCATCACAAAATATAGTTTGGGAATGAAAAATTTAGAATTTTTATTTAATCTATCTTTTTTATTAAAAAGATCATATTCGGTGTCGTAAAAAATATATATTTATTCTCTTATTCTGTGATAGTTTCAGAGATATTCATACCACCAAAATTTACCTATATTTTTTACTAGGCAATTGTGTCGTTTTGCAAATTTGTCAACTTCTTCTATTACGGCACTATGCCCAACGTGTGTGTAATCATCACCACAAATATATTTCCCAACAAAATACCAAGCATTTAAATCTTTTCTAACACTTTCCTTTTTATGGTTTGCGTCTATATAAACCAAATCAACTTTTATACCTAATTTTTTAAATGCTTCTCCAACTTCCCAAGAAACTCCTTTTATGGGAATAATCTTATGTTTTTTATTTTTTAAGTGAGAAGAGATGTTTAGGAAAAATTGTTTTTCTGGATTTGCACATCTATTTAGTGAAAAATTCCATGTGTCAATAGTAAACACATAATCCACATTTGGATGCGACGCTATTAAACATGCAGTATAACCAACAAAAGTACCAACTTCTACAACACTCTTAACTAATCCAGTATTTAATATTTTTTTCCAAATTTTGTCGTGATGTGAAAAAGATTTTCCCTTACACCAATTAATCATGTTCGGCATTTTTATTATCTGATTTGCTCCATTTTCCTAATATAACATTTGCTTTAAAACAATGTTGACATGCCTTCCAAACTGGTAGTTTTTTCCACCATTGCTCCCAATTTGCTGACATTTGAACATGTACTGAACTTAAATTATATTCACGCTCAATTCCTTCAGAAAGACAACATCTATACAATTTAGTTCCAATTATTCTTACTTGGTGAAAACATCTCTTCTCAACAGTTTTGGCGACATCTGGTGTTAGATTTGGGTCGTTATTTATATCCCACCAACCTCCCCATCCAGATATAGAAACGTGTGGTTTTCCTCTATATTTTTTTATTATTTTATCATTAAATTTAGGATATTCTGATATTCTCCAAACAAATTTATTAAAAATATTTTCTGGTACTTTATCAAGATAACTACCATTTGTTGAAACAACACATTTAGCTTTTGGAAACTTATTTTTTATTTTCAATAAAACTTTAGTATAATAAGGATGTAGAAGAGGTTCTCCTCCAATTATCAAAACCTTCTTTACATTTTTAATATATTCTTTACTAAAACAAGATAATACATAATCAAGTGATTCTGGTTCTATATAAGTAAAAGAACTAGTTTTTATTCTGTGACTACACATGTCACATTGTTTATTACATAAATGAGTTATTTCAAATTCTGGGCTATTAAATGGCATTTAAACATCCATAATTGTTTTTTTAAATTCTTTAGTTACATTGGCTTTAGCTTGTCTACTTTTCTTACTTCTGAACATATCAACACCAAAATGTTCTAATTTCTTTCTTCTAGTCTTTATAGGAACTACATATCTTTTTACATTGTTTTTCGCTAACATATAATTAAACCAAAATTCATCATCATAAGGAACTCCCCATCTTCTATATTGTTCCCATTGAAAAATTTCATCAGTAAAATATTTTGGTTTAATTAAACAACCATATCCAGTAGAGATTATGTCACATCTTGTTGGTTTTGTGATTGTATCTCCATGAAACCATTTCTTATCCCAATTATATGGATCTGAATTTCTATAAAGATTACCTGCTCCTGAAATAACACCATCTATATTTTTTTCCCATTTTAATATATCTTTTATGAAATCTCTATAATATACATGGTCATCGTCAGTAAGAAGAATCTTCTGATTCTTTTTATTCCAATACATTTTTAGAGCTGGTAGAAATTTCCTTAATGCTCCAGTATTTTCTACAAAAAATACATTGCTTCTTTTACATTTTATATCAGGTTTATAATTAAATCCATCATCAAGATAAAAATTTTTTTTGCTTATAAAAATTAAAATTTTTTTTGGTAATACTGATTGTTTAGTCCAAGAACGAATTATTTTTCCAATATTAGGTTCTCTTGCTTTTATTAATGCTAATGAAACTATAACTCCTCTTTCACCCATTTGATTAATTTTCTAACACCTTCATTTGGTTCTATTTTAGGTTCCCAACATAACACATTTTTTGGAAAATCAATATCTGAAATATATTTTTGTTGATCTGCTGGTCTTGGTTTATGAAAACTTAGAAGAATTGGTTTATCAAGTTCCTCTGAAAGAAAATTAATCAATTCGAGCAAAGACATTGTGAAATTTTCTCCACCTCCCATATTAAAAACAAGTGGAGTTAATGAATCATCCATCATTATATAATTATAATACGCTTCTACTAAATCAGTTACATACAATAAATCTCTCACTTGGTTACCATCACCAAAAATATTTATTGTTTTATCTTTTAATGCTGAATTTACAAAATGAGAAACCCATCCCTGATCTTCAATTCCGTGTTGATGTGTACCATAAATACATGACATTCTAAATATAGCAACTTTCAAACCATAAGAATACGCATATTCTTGACAATACAAGTCGGCACATAATTTTGAAACCCCGTAAGGACTGTGATGAGTATGATCAATTCTAGTGTTTTCTCCTACAATATAAAGATCAGGATGAAGATCCCAATTTCCACATTTGTTTGAATATTTTCTTAGAAAATCTCCGTATACTTTATTTGTAGAGGCAAAAATTATTTTTGGGTCATATTTTGTTATAGTTCTTACAGCTTCTAAAATATTAAAAGTTCCTATAACATTTGTTTCAAAATCATGTTCTGGATATCTCATTGATGTAGTTACGGCTGTTTGTGCCGCAAGATGAATTATTGCTTCTGGTTTATAATGATTTATTATTGTATCCATTTGCATTGACTTATAAACATCAGTTTTATGAAATTCTATTTTTTCTCCATACTTTTCCTGTAAAATTTTTAAGTTGTTTTCTGCTCCCTGTCTTGATAAATCATCAACTATTATTACTTCCCATCCTTCTTTTATGAATTTTTTAGTGGTATGATAACCAATAAAACCTGCTCCACCAGTTATTAAAACTTTCATTTCTTTTTTCTCCTATTATGTGAATGAGGAAATTTTTCTCTCAATGTTTCTTTTCCTAAAAATGGACATAATTTATTATATCCATCTCTCTTAAAAACATTCATAATTAAAATATCTTCAGGTCTATCTTTAAAATATTTTAAAACTTTATCGTGATAATCTAAAAATCCTTTCTTATAACTTCTTCTATCAAAATATTCATTTCCATATAAAGTTTCTCTTATAAAAATTTGTTGATTTGATAATTTTGGTTGTTTAGTTCTTGAAAAAAACCATTTTGCAGAACTCAACCATTCTGTTAAATCTCTTGTTGTTAAAATAAATTTTGAATTTGGATACATTTCATCTAATGCAACGTAATTAATACAAACAGGTGTATCCGTTATGGCATCATAAATTTCTACTAAATAATAAAAATGTTTAAGATTTGGGTAGTGTATTGTTTTATATCCTAATCTTTTTAAAGCGTTAGTAAGAGAAAGTGTGCCAGTTCTTGATAAACCAATACCAAAAATTTTATTAATATCCTTCAAAATGATATTCGCCTCCATTTAATATTATTTCGGTTGCTTCGTTCAATCTTTTAGAAAATAATTTTGGGTTTGCTACTTTTGCGGCTCTTTCTTGGTATTTTTTTACAAGATTAATATCCCATTTTTCTATTTTATCTAAGCAAAATTCAAAAGCATCTTTCATTTTATAATTAGATGTGTCTATTATCATATCAGGAAACAATTGATACATTGCTCCATAACAATGAGGGCCAATACAAACACATCCATTGAAAAGAGCCTCGTAAATAACTCTTCCATAAGTCCAACGAAAACACAAATCAACCATAATTTTTGATTTCTTAGCAAGATTGTGAAATTTTTTCTGTCCTTCTGGATTCTTATTATTCAATGTAGTTTTATAAGGAAGTTTATCGTGATACATTTGTGCTATTGGGCTTTTTAAAAGAATTGCGTGAACATTATATCCTTGTTTATGTAATTTTCTTCCAATTTCTAATGTTTTAGTATAATTATAATAAAGCCTATTATCCATCATTAAGAGAAAATCAATAGATTTATTCTCATTAATAGGCTCTTCATATTTCTTATCATAAAGAGTAAGAGGAACTTTATTTGTGTGTCCCCAAAACATATTATAATCCATTGGTAATTCCCAAAGGAAATTTTTACAATTATCGTACATCATTCTATAATGAGCAAATAAAGGTCTTGCTGGATTATGATCATAATGTGTCATATCAGTTGCGCCAGTTCCACATGCAAATTTTAACCAGCAAATTCTGGCATTTGCCAATACTTTTCTATAATAGTGCTTATATTCATTAACAGAACGATCTGCCATGTGAAAAATTACATTTTTTTCCTTCCAGAAATCCATGTTCTTTCTTCTTGCTTGGTCGAAAGTAATTCTATCAGAGGGAACAGATTCTGGAAATATATTCGAAGGAAAAAATGTATCAGGAACAGCACCTTTTATAAAAGTAACTGTTATCCAATCTTTGTTATATTCTTGTTTTTTTCTTTTTTGTTTATTAGAAGGTCGCTGTTGACGCTTCTTTTTGGGCGGCACAACCAAATCAATCTCCGTTTAAGATATGACTGTCATTATTTATCTTTTTATTTATTGCTGCTTTTACAGAATCCCTTAATTCTTGATTTTCTCTAATGACATCAACAATTAATTTAGTTTCCGGCATGTTGTATCCGTTTCCATTTGTTGCCTTTCCAAAAATACTAAATACAATAACGTTTGTCACAACTTGAATGGCAAATAAAATCATTACTATTGTCATTCCAAGTGAGTTTCCCATTGAGTAAGCCGCTTCCATACAAAATCCTAAAACTGCACCAATAATCATGTTAATTCCTGTTCCACACGCTATTGATATTTTCTTATAGTTTGTTTTTATATTATCTGCCCAAAATTTCATAAACAATTCTCTTATTTTACCCATTTTTTAAATCACCTATGCTATATTATTAAGACCTGTGTCGAATGTATTAGTTCCACTATCATTATAATTATACAAATTACCCAAACAAGTATTTATACCAACAGTATTATTATTACAATTACTATTCTCTATGCTAATTCCGTATGAATAATTATAATTAAAACAGCCGTTTCCACAAATTGTGTTGTAACTACAATTATCCCATAAGACTATTCCGAATCCTGTACAAAGATAACAATTATTATTATTAATAATATTATAATCAGAATCCTCTAAATATATTCCGTAAGAAGCAATAGAGCAAATGTTTCCAGATACAACACAATAAGAACAATTATATAAACGAATATTATCATAAGAAACTTTACCCAATACAATATTCTCACTGATAATAAATTTAGTATTTCCATATAGAAAAATACAATTGTTCGATTCATATATAGTATTGCCTTTAATAATAACATTATCAACACCATTATCAGAAATTATACTGTATGTATCGTTAGATAATATATAATTGTTCATAATAATATGATTGTCGTCTTTTATATGTATTCCGGAATTACAACCTTCTATATGGCAATTAATTAATTCACAGTTTTTACTATTTAATTCTATTCCAACTCCATGACTTCCGTCTCCAACAATAGTAACGTTATCAATTTTAACTTTATTGTCAGAAGTCTCATTAACATTAATTATTTCTTCAAGTGTATTAGTTAGTGATGTAGCATCTATTTTAAAATTTCTTAACACACAACCTGTAGTGTTTGCTATGGAAAAAGTTGACCTATTTCCATTACAATCAAAAATAGTTCCATTTCCTGATCCTTCTATTATATAACTTCCACCTTGATCAACACTAATAGTGTTTGTCAAAGTAAATGTGCCAGATTTTAGAATAATAATTCCTGCGCCTGCACCTATAGTATCAATAGCTGTTTGTAATTCTGCTGGAGTAGAAACTAACCAAACATCCTCATCAATAGATTTTAAATTGTTTATACTATTAGAATTTAAATCTAAATCCAAGTCCATAGAACCATAATGTAAATGATCTTTAACCCAATTTCTAATAGCTTTTTGAAGACCTGGACTTCCGTCTCCAACATTATCAACATTTTGAAGTAATCTTGGGTCGAATCTACCAGGAAATCTTGTACCAACAAAACTTTCAAAATCTCTTTCATACTGATCTGTCGTCATCAATATCTCCTTTTATTTTATCTTTTATCAATTTCTCCATTTCTTCTAAATATTTCCTTATTTCATTATTTTTACTTTTTTCGTTTTCGATTTCTTTTCTTAAATCTTTCATGTGTTTATGTGCCAAATATCCTTTATATGCTCTTTCCGCTTTTGCTTTTGAATCATAGATACATTTTCCGCTTCCAATTCTATACTTACCATTAGGACATTTATGAACAGGCATTATCTTCTTCTCCGTCTATTTCTATTTCTTGGAGGATTACACCCTCCCCTACCTCTATTAAGTCGTCTTCCACGACCGCTTCCATCTCTTTTAGGTCTACTTCTTACCATTTTATATCTCACCAAATTTCCATCTAATTTCTATATCATCATTAGCAATAAGAGGATCATCTGTATAGACACCAGTCACACCACAAACTCCACTTCCCCATAATGACGATCTACATAACATAGCACTGGGTTTTTCTGTTTCTATAAGTGATGGATCTGCTGTTGGGCCAGTTGATTTTAAAAACAACCCAAATTCTCTTATTTCTGTTCCACTTGGAATATCAGCAGGAACATTAAATCTTCCGATAAATTCAACAGTTTGATCAACACGTCTTGCTGTTAACACAACTCTACTTCCAACTTCATTTGATAAATTAGAATCTTCTGGACTAACTAAAATAGTAGAACCAATTGGATAATTACAAATTTGACCAGAGGGAATTCCTTGAGTTCCTACTGCTCTTTCGCTTGATGAGTTATTAAACATACAAGTTCCAGCTCCTCCATATCGCTTAAATGTTAATAAACCAACCGCTCCACTCCCAGCTGCACCTAAATTATGCCAAGATTTTATTCCAGCAAAACCATCTAATATATATTCCTTTCCATCATCTACTAAGAGATTTGGATGTTTTCTGTGTTCATATCTTTCTCCATTTTTTTTTATCTTATTACTAGTTACCAATCCTTTAAATTTCATTTTAACATACTCCACTTACATTAATATTAAAAAATTTGTCATTTCTAAAATAACTTTCATATAAATCCGCTACACCACTCAAACAATCTAAATGGTTTGGCCCCCATCCCCAAGGATATAATCTTTGCCAATTTCCATTTGGAGAATAACCACCAACCCAATCAGCACCAAAATTATCAACAAAACTAAAACCAACACCACTTGATTTTATTCTTACAGGTCTGTTTGAAGGTAAACTATTAAGAAACTGTATTCCAGTTTCAACTGATTCTAAATTTATTCTTATATCATCTACATATCCCAATTGTCCACCTAAATATTGATCAGCTACAAATGACATTTGTAAATGATAATCATTATTGAACATAGCAGGTCTTATTAAATTGTTATTATGATCATAAAAACCACTTCCTCTAAAGTCTACATAAAATGACCATAAATCTACACCTGTTAAATATGCTCCTATTCTTAAATTTGTTTGTGATGGATGAATCCATATATCTATTGTTCCTGTTGGCTGACTTATTGCATATCCAGTTTTTGTTTCTATGTGAGAACTATCGGTAAGTTTACACCAATGTCTTCCAATATCATTAACATTTTGAAGACTTACTGAACCACTTGTGTTCCATTTAGATAAATCATCTTCAAAATCATCAACACATTCACACCATCCATTCCAATATCTATATCTACTAAACCAATTATCATAATAACCACTTGTAGAACTTTCTAATATTTTCCTTTCCATTAAATGACCTTTTTGATGATAAACACATCCACATGAAAGATCATCTAAGTTTCCAAAAAATTCAAATGAATAAAATCCAATAAAAACATTTACTCCTGCTGGAGTTACAGAACGTGCTATGAATTTTGCCAAATCAATATCCCCAGAATCAAAAGGAGAACCTAAACTTCCCTCGATGGGAATACTTATATCCCAATGAGGCATTGAAAAATGGTATCTTTCTGTTATTATTATTTCTCCTTCCGACACATTATAAAAATGTGCAAACAATCTCTTAATTTCTGATACTGTTGGCGTTACCCACCATTTTTGAGTCCATGCTTGGTTTATAAATTTCCAAACTTTATTCCATTGCGCATCTGATAATGGATATGAACTAAATTTTTCTCTTGAAATCCCTACATCATATCCTTTTGCAATTGCTATTCCTCTTGAAGCATTTTCTCCAGAATATTTATAACCTTTGCATTGTGGACATTGAATTCCATTTAATAATCCGGTTCCCTTGCATGTATTACATTCAGTTGGAGAAATCCATATAGAATTTACTATTTGTTTAATCATATTATGTATTCTATACATCCCCAAATAATATAAAACTTTACTTCCTTCACTTGCTAATGCATAAAATGAAACCTTTCCACCGGCAGTTGTTAATGGTAAGTTTGATGTTATATTTGTTATTTCAAATATTTTATTCCCTAATGATGCCACTAAGAAAGTTGCATTTGGTCTTGTAAATCTTGGTATTTCTAATGTTCCATTTGATGTTGTTGTGCTAGTTTTATATTGTTTTTTAATAATTGTTTTTCCCAATTGATTAAATTCTATATCTTGATCATATTCAGCAACATTTCCAATAATTGTCAATGTTAAATTCTTTTCTCTTATTTTTTCATCAACAATTGCTATGACTGGACATGGTACTGCTATATCAATAGTATCTTTAACATAAGAAACAGATTCTTTTTTAACAAATCCATTAACTCTATCCCATTCGGCTAATTTAACTAAACTGTGACCACTATACGGCGTTTGTTCAATACTTTGTTTAAATGCCGTATTTAAATAAACATCAATCTGGTCTCTTATATCCATTAACCTACTCCTCTTTGTAGATTTCTTGTTCCTAAATCTGCTATCTCATTATCAGCAAGAACTATATCTTCCTTAGCCCAATCAGCCACGTCAAATCTTTTTATATACAATTCTTTTTGATTAATAACTTGAGGATGTTTCATAATTTGATGTTCTATTTCAGCATAAATAACATCGTCTCCAGTTTTAAGAGATTCTAAGTAAGTTTCAATATTTGTAATAACATCTTCTCTTACTGTAGCAAAATCTGCCAATTCATTTATATAAATTATTCCTCTTATATCTATATTAATTTCTGTTGCCTCTAATATTTGATATTGAATTCCTATTGGGCTATAACCTTGTCCATCAACATAATCTAATAATCCATCTAATTCAGTTTTAAGGTTTTCAAATCCAAATCCATCGTCTGGTGCCAATATAGTCGTATAACCAGCTCCATTATACCAAGTTTTAAACATTAAATCTACACCAGTCCCTTGACTTGTTTCAACACCAGAAACCCATTTATATAAATCATATCTAGGACTTGTTCCATATCCTTCTACACCTGTTTGAATTTCCCAATAATTTGCAGAAAAATCAATTCCAGTAATCCCATCATCAGAAGGATGAAGCCAAAAATCTAATCTATAAGTTTTTGTTTTATCCAAACTATTATATTTAAGATCAATATTAATATCTTGAAATCCTGTTAACCCAGGTCTTAAATCCTCTTCTCTAAATGTCCCAGTGTCTAAATAAACACCTGTTTCTGCTGTTGATAATCTTATTCCCATTTTAATTGGAGGAGGACTATTTATAGCTCTTCCTTTTAATGTAACCCTACCTAATGATAAAACTAAATTACCAGGAACAAATGATTGTGAATATTCAATTGGATACTGATCGAATCTTATTGGAGTTCCAATTGTTGGACTATCCCAATTAGCAATTGATGTTTGGTCAACTCCTTTATCTTGATAAACCTTTACTGCTCTAACACCATTAATTCCATTCGCAATATCTCTAACTCTTCCTAATGTAAAATTTCTTCTTTGTGCTAATAATAATCTTTCTCTATATTTATCATGTGATTCTTTATCTTGACCACCAGAAACCCCATTAGAATTTGTAACAGTTAAAAAAGGATAAGTAACAGAAGTTGTAATTTCACCAACTTTTGCGTTACTAATTACACCAGATTCAACAGATGTTACTTCTATTCTTCTAGTTACTGTTCCATTAACTTCAGTATAATAATTTTCATTTTCCACTATATAACCAGAACTAGCAGCTAACCAATGAAGATTGTTCTTATAAGTTTGATCAAATTCATATACAGAAGAAGGTATTGGATTTAAATTTTCATCTAATACTTGAACAACTGAATCAGCATATAAATAATCACTTGGAAAATAATCATAAGATTCTCCAGTTTTTAATTTAGTCATACTTATCCTATATTCTATAGGCGTATTGGCATCACTTAAATAACTATTAAGAGAGCTCTTGAATTCTGCACCAGCATTTATTATTATATCTGCTCCGTTTACTGTTGCCGAAGCATCTACATATCCTTGCGCACGAGTTGCTCCTCTTCGTGGAAGTCCTGCCTCTATACCATGTTTATCTAACCATTCTCCAACAGCATTATAAATAGACATTTGTTCAGAACAAGTCTCTAATAAAGTTTCATAGTAATATTCATCAAGCGCATGAATTTTCATCATTTGCCATATAAATGAACTTGGACTAAAATTCACTACATCAAGTAAATTTTTTGCTTTTTCTTCAAAATCTTCTATTATTTCTATCGCACTTCTTGGTGTGAATCCGTCATCATCAAAGGGCATTTAATGTCTCACCTATTGTTATTTCTGATGCTACTATTGTTCCTAATCTACTTTTTACAGAAAATTTTGCTCTCATTTGTTGACCATCTCTCGTAGCCTTTACATAGTCAATTGAAAATAATAATCTTTCCTTTGCTGGATCTAACGCATCAGCTAGTAATGATTCTATTACTTCTGGAGGAGAACCAGTAGAATTCATTCTAATTGCCTCTTCTAAATCAAAACCATAATATAAATTCCAGATTTCAGAGCCAACTTGACATTGTAAGAGATTTGTAATCAATTGATAAAATGCGTAATCATCCGCAACTTGTACAAAATCTCCATCTTCCCCAATTATTGGGTCTCCTGTTCGCAAATCCAGTAAAATTCCAGGCATTTTTAAACACTCTTATATTTTTAATATTTTAATAATTTTTAAATATGATACAATTAATTTTTTTATGAACTTTTTAATTTTGTTTGGGTTGGTGTAATAACGACCGTGTTACCGTATGTACCAGTTGCGTTATCACCAGCCCTTAATACATTTGTACTATTATCTTTTAATTTTGTTGTTCCAGGTGTAACTGTAACCACATCTGTTGTTCCAGAAGGCGGTGTTGGGCCAGCTGATGTAAAAGTAACAACAACTTTAGTTATAACCTTTGTTCCATTAACAGAAACTTTAATCCCTGGAGTATATACAGTACTAGTAACACTAAAAGGCGGTACTGGTGTGGACACTGCGTCTCCTACTAATCCTACGGCCAAACTCACGTTACATCCAACCCCGCAGTTGTTAATGTTGCTTTAGATGCTCCAGCAACCATTTCTACTTTACTACTATCAATTGTAAATGTATTTGAACCAACTGTTACTACAACATTTGTTGTTTTTAACACTAATGTATTTTCACCTGTTTTTAGTGTTATTCTGTCATCAGCAGTTAACAAAATCCTATTCGAAGAACCGTATATCGCAATATTATTATCTCCATATTTCAATCTAATTTTCTCATCATCCGCTTCTACATAAATACCAAAATCTCCAGATTTTAACTCTATATTATTATTAGCATTTATTTTTATTGTGCCATCTGGTTTCAAATGTAAAAATGGTTTTGTTGTATCTTCACTTGGAATAGACTGTGAATCTGTATCTTCAATCTGTAAATAAGTTTCTCCATCATCCTTAATATATAAACACCATCCATTTGGTAATTGAAATCTAAAATCATCTGGGTTTTTAGATGGAATTAAAAATGCTGGACTTCCATTACCCATTACAAAAGGGCCTAACACTGATTGTTCTATTCTATCATTAACAGCAAATAAAAGTTGATTAGGATTAGTATGAATATTATTTGTTCTTGGAAAAAATAAACCAGCTCTATCATCAAGATATGGAGTTGTTCTTCCAACACGTGGCAATGTGTATACAGGTGTTGTAACATTCATTGGAACATTTCTTGGTGTTTTCTTAGAATATTGAAATGTGCTTTTTTCTATTGAAACTTCATCAACATATTCATTATCTCCCTCATCTTTAGTTACTCTTCCAATACGAATCTGATTAAATTTAACATCTTTAAAAATATACTCAACAGCTAATATTCTTTCTTGATTTTCTTCTAAACTATGATAATATGTTTCCTTATCTATTTTTACTGCTGTTGGAACAAAGCATCCTTTAGTTAAATCTCCATCTACACCTACTATATGTTTTGCCCATACACATCTCATATCTATCTCTTGATCTTCAACTTGTAACAAATAAGACCATAAAACATTAAGAGGACTAGCAGCAAATGCTATTTTAGCTCCATCTCTATATTTAGAAAAATTATCAACTTGTCTATTAATAAGTTCTTTTGTGGCATTAAAATCTCCATAAGTTGGTAGGATAGGGCCTATGAAAAGCATTCCATATTTAATAGTCCATTCAAAATTATTTTCATTAGCAACATATTGAATGAAATCTCTTACTGTCCAAGAAGGATCTAAAGTAAAATTAGGATATTCAAACTTAAAACTTTGTTTTAAAAAATCGCTGTGTTCACAAAAAATAACTGGTATTATACCAGTAACTTCTAAAACATCTCTTAATAATTGTTCAACATCTCTTGTTTCTTTATAATCTAATGTTCCAATATTAGCATCTATTAATAATGAATCTAATAAAGCATAACCTTCTTGTATAGCATACACAACTTTCATATCTTTTTCTAAATCATCATAAACACTAATAACCCTATATTTTTCTTTCCAATAACAATCTTTTATATCTCCTCTGAGATATAATTTTAATTCTAAGGAATAATTAGAAAAATTATAACTTACTAAATCTTTATGCATATACCAAAGCATAAAATCTGGCATGCCATATAATCCAGAAAATACTTTTATTTTATCTAAATACCTGCTTCCTGCAGTCTCAAAACTTCCAACAAACGACACTGAATTTTCTTCGTCAAATGGTAAATACATTCTTATTGCCCAAGCTGAATTGCTCAAAAAAATCCCCTCGTTTCTAATATTCCTGGTATTCTTCCTTCTTCTTCTCTATCTACGCCAAAATAATTACGTATAAATTGCGATCCAAATTGTGATACATTATCCCAATTAAACATTTCATTATAAAGGAGAAGTGTAGTTGTTACTTCTAATGCTCCTTTCATTGCCGCTGTTAAAAGCGGATGTTCATCTTGAGTAAATTTCTTATAAACTTTAACTTCTGTATCTTGAAATCCTGGTTTATCATCTGGAATATTTATTTTTCCAAATGTATATTGTGGGACTGGTTCATATTTTCTAAAGAAAATTGTATATTCAACCATCTTTCTGTTTTCTCTATCAAGTCTTTGTCTCCATGAATAAGTTTCAATATACATTGATAAATAAACCCTTTGTCTAGTAATTATTGGAAATGTCATGTGGTATTCTTCATACCCTTCATTTTTATTTTTAATACCTGCTTCAAAGCTTTCCCATGGATCTAATCCAGGTTCTTCAATAGAAGGATTAACTAATGGTGGTTGTTGAGAATTAACCCATTGAGTAGGTGTTGTATTCCAAGCTCCTGCTTCTAATGATTGTGCAAAAACATCAATAATATTAGCACTTCCCCATAAAAATAATAAATCTAACATATTAAGAAATATGAATCTATTTTCTCCCCAAGCTCTCCCAACTATTCTTAATGATTCATCTCCTCCAGTTTGATGAGCTAAAAACACACCACCATTTGCCCTGTATCTGACTTCTCTATCTGAAATACCGTGACTTAATTCAAGAACAGTTCCTAATGGAATTCCCGCTATTACGCAAGCTGGTTTAATATCATTCAAATTTCCCCAATAATGTTTTGCCATCATATATCCTAAACTTGTGGCATTAACAAAAGCATTTGATTTTTTAAAACCTAATGCCTGTGTTAAAACTGGGTATAATGCCGCGCCATACGCAAGACCACCGACCCATCCCGGGATATTATATTCCGCTTTTGGTATTAAATTACTCAAATATTGCACCTGCTAATGCTAATCCAAATACAAAACCCATATCTACCGCATCCACATCATAATAATTGTCTACTTTCCAACTATTTGTATCTATACCTATTGATTCTTTTTTATATTTAAGAAGCCTATAAGTAAAGTTTGCCGAGTAATATAAAACTGCTTGTGTTTTTGTTCTCGTGTTCGCATAATAAAATGTTGTATGTGAAGCATCTGCAACAAATTCATTAGGTTCTGTATAAGTTCTTAATAATAAATCATAATTAATTACATCTTTTCCTCCTTCTACTGTTTCTTCAAAGGAGAATGTTTCTATATATGCATTTGGAATTATTTCGTGATTTAAAATAACAGGAAATGTTATATGTTTTTCATAAGAAGGTTTTTGTGTAATAATTCCTTCTGTGGCTTCTAATTTTCCACCTGAAAATGCCTTATCTCTCATCATTGCTAAAGCTGATTGTGGATTATTAATGTAATTTGTAATCATTTCAGAATCCCAATCAAGAACTTCCATATATCCTTTGCTCATCAAAGTAAGCATCCATAATATAGAAAGCCACAATAATCTTAATTCACCAGTTAATTTACCAACTATTCTTACACTATGTTGTCCTCCTCTTTGAAATGCTAAGAAAATACTTCCAACTGCTCTAAATTTTACTATTTTATTTGAATGCGCAACTTCTATTTCTTGAACAGAAGTAGGAGAATCTATTCCCATACCTCCTAAAGGAAGAACTGCAAGTAAAACTTCATTATCAGTAAAAAGTCCTAATCCTGCTCCAACAAAACCCATTGCGCTCCACATTAATGTCATTGCGTTATATAAAACACGCATTGGTGTAGCAAAAACTGTAACTATTTTTTGTTTAATTTCTAATAAAGTTGCTTGTGCTTTTCTAAGCACTTTATTAACATTTGCTTTTAATTTTAATGCTAATCCAGCTTCTGAAATGTCTTCTGGACTGTATTTGCTTTCAAATTTTAATCTTTTATATTTAAGATCAAATTCTGTTTTTTGTTCTATGAAACCATTTACGGCTTCAATTCCACCACTTGTTCTAAACTTTTTAATTAATCTTAAATAACTTCCTTTAGTAACACCAAAGGTCGTATTTCTCATAAATTCTAAGAAATCTCTTAATGTATTATATCGACTTGTTCTAAAAGGGCCATAATCAAAATATTGTACCCAACTGCCCCCACCACTTGTTGCGGCTACCCTTTCAACAATTTTATTTGAGATTTCATTTGCTTTTGATAATTTAAAACCTTTAATCCATAACTTTTCTGCTATTCTTTTCCTAAAATCATCATAACTTAATAAGTTTGGCATTATTCGGTACCTTTTTTATTTATATCTTTCTTTAAATTTTGTTCCTCTTGTGTTGGTTCATCTAAAGAAGATTGTATTGAATCTAATTTTCCATCCATTTTATTAAATGTTTTTGTGCTTTGGTTTTGCCAATCCTCGTTTTTAAATCCCGCTTCTCTAAGATTAATCATTTCTTTAAGTATTTGTTGAAACATAATATCTATTTTTTCACTAGATTCATTAATAACTCTTTGAACAACTTCTCTTGGTTTCTCCTCTTCTTTAATAACTTTTCCAATAATATCTCTCGCGTCCCATCCTTCCATAGCTCTTAATACTTTTTCGAATATTTGTCTTTCTCCTTCACTTTTCTTTAATTCAATTCCTAAAAATTTACCTATATCCATAACTTGAAAAGGAGTCATATCTTGTATTAATCTTCTGAATGTACTTTGTAAGAACATTTCCACTTTTTCTAATAATAAGGAAGGTGGAGCAACTGCCATTTTTGCGGCAAGTTCTCTGAAAAACCCAGAAATATTTTCAATTGATTGTGTTTCTCCTAATGGCAAAACACCTGGTGCTCTCCAAAATCCTTCTACTGTTTCCTCTAAATCATCTACTAAAGATGCAGTAAGAGAAACAAGAAAATTATCCAATTGAGGTTGTATTAATTCTCTTATATTTTGATCAAGTTTATTTTTGAATCCAACAAGTAATTTTTCTATATATTGTTTTATTGATTCCCTAGTTTCTGTTCTATCTTGCGGTATTTTATCTAATTTAGTTGCAAATCTCTTCCAAGTATCAGTTGTATCAAAATAATCTTGTAAAAATTTATCAAATTGTTTCATTACATCGTTTCGCATAACCTCAAAAAGACCCCTCGTTATAATATGTTCACCAGCTAGGTGCTTAGCTTCTCCATCAACAGCCCCATAAACTTTGGCTACATCACTACTTAAGGTATCAAGTCTTTTTGTAAAAAAAGTATCAAGAAGTTGTGTTATCTCTGTAACTGCCTCATCAATATCAGGCATATCACTTAAAATATCTTTTGTGTTATCCAATAATTGTTCAATTTCCTCATTCATTTGTAATTGTTTTTCACGTATTCCATCAAGAACCATACTTGATTGTTCAATAAAATTATTAAGTATTATAAAATCTTGAGAAATAGTTGACATAACATCCCATACATCTTTAATTTTATCCAAAACTTCTTTTAAAATTTCAGCATTATCCGCATCTTTTAATTCTCTTATTTGTTCTACTAAAGCACCGATTATATCATTTTTTGCTTTCGTTATAGATCCAACAACACTTAAACTTAAATAATTTCTTATAGCCGCTGTATCCCCTACAATAGTATCAAGAATTTGAAAAATTTGATTTAAAGGATCTGTAAAATCAAGAAGCGCTTCTTGTATAATTTCTTTTACATTTTCTAATAAATTTGGAAATTTATCAATAAGAGGTTTTAAAGTATTAATTAATTGACCAACCCTTCTGTTAACATCTGTTATTTTATTACTTATTTCTGTTAGTTGTTCTTTTGGAATTTCAGCTTCTATTTTTCCACCTGCTTGTCTAATCTCTTCCAATCTTTTCCATAATTGTTCAAGATTAGATCCTTCATCTATTTCTAATGAAACCATTAATTTATCAATTGGTTGGCTCATATTAATCCTCCTAACATTTTTCTTAAATCAACAATATCTCCAGTTTTTGATAATTTCTTTTTAGGAGTTAGCATATTCTTTCTTGAATAAAGTAAGAAGTCTCTTTGTAATTTTGTCATCTTACTAATTTCAGTAAGAGGAACATTTAACGTGAATATAACATTAGCTAAAATTTCTCCTTCATCAGATTTGATAATTTCTTTTATAACTTCTTCTGGCTGATAGGAAAAACCCAAAACTATCTTAGCTATTTCATGTACTTTTCTCATTTTTTTTACAAGATGAAATCCTTTTGGTATTCCAGAAACAGTAGTAGAAAATTCTTCATCTTGAAAATCTTTCATTGCGAAAAAAACTATCCAATAATCTACTTCATTGTAATACTTTTGTAAAACCGCCAATTTCTGATTGTCTAATTCTATTTCTTCTTTCGGTTTGACCAAACTCAGTTTGAGCTTGACAACTAAGTTTGAAACCTCAGCACCAAGAAACTTTAATGTGTTATAAAAACATTCATCTAATTCTACACTAGAAATTGGTCGGAGAGGTAATGATTCTCCAAAATAATCATATTGATATACTTCAGTAGTTCCTAAAGATATGTGTTTAATCATACCTTTCACTTCTCTGGCCAATCAGTTTCGTACGTTCCATCGCCTTCAATCATGGCATCAAAATCTTCTGTTTCTTTTATGTAGTGTCTTAAAGCCATGCACTCAAATTCACGAAGGGGCATTTCTGCTTGAGCATAGTTTGTTCTTTCGGTTGTTACTCTACAACCTAAAAATTCCTCATAACCATCAATCCAAATACCTTCATGTGGATTATCTTCTAATGTAATATCACTAACATCGCTTGCAAGATTTAATTGAATATCGAAAGGAATTTTAGAAGCGGCAAGGCGTCTCATTTTCTCAAAATTGTCTCCAGATTCTTTTGTAAATACTGAAAGACGAATATCTGGAATACCATCTTGATATCCTTGATTATATTGTTCTAATGAACTAATTCTGGCTAATGGTCTTGTTATTGTTATAGAACTTCTATCAACACCAAATAACTCAAAACTATCAGATTCAACAGTTCCAGGGGAAAACAATCGAGATGGATACGTAACTAACCATATTAATTTAACATCCCATGTTTTATAATTTCTGCTTAAACTAGGTTCTGACATTTTTACGCCTCGTTTCTAATTCCTGTAATTATAATTTTTTCTAACGAACTATACCAATAAAATCCAATCTCAATTGAAGGAATTGTTCTTGTTGCCCTTGCTGATTGTCCAGCCGTTGTGTTATTTTTCAAATCATCTTCCACTGGAATTTTGATATATGCTAATCCATCATGAATTCCTTGGTCTTGTAATGTTTTGAAAATACCTGCAATTTTATTTCTAACTAATTGCATACCTTTGTAGGACATATCAACTTCTCTTGAAGCTAAAAGCTCCCACAATCCATTCACAAGATTTTGACTTATGATATATTTACATCTTACATAATTAATTCTTGAAGAGTATCCAGTTCCAAGAGTAAAACCATGTGTTATAAGATAAGGTTCACCACTTAATTCCCTTCTTTTCATGACGGTTATTACTTGACCATCATTAAAGTAGCTCCTATCTACTAAAGGCATTTCCTCTTGAATACCCATGTGTGGTACTGCGAATGACATTGTTTTATGTGGATGTGTTCCAGCTGTCATGCCCATTAATCCTGCCGCCATATCATGGTTTGAAGAACTTGGTTTAATATCCATAACAGAAACATCTTCTCTTTGTCCTATAAAATTCTTTATATTTTCCCAATTTACAGACATTCCACTTGCGGTTTCGCCTCTATCAGCATCACCTGGAGTAGCCCAGAAAAATAATACGTTTTTACCTGCGATTGTATTAGTAAAACGCATTAAATCCTCAGCTTGGCTTCCAAAATGACTATCACCAGCAGAATAATTATCCTTGCTTGGAGTATTGTCATAAGCTGCCGCCATCATGTTGATATTGTAATCATCAATAACTTCACTCAGTTTTGACATTACATTACCAATCTTAAATGACACTGTGATTTTAGAACCACTTCTTGGAGGATTATCTATTTCATTTCCAGAAAGTCCATTAAGAAAATTCAATCTGCCAGTCCAATTTGATAATCCATCAGTTTCTACTGTAAATGCAACTCCAGTTGCTCCACCAGCTGTATTAATAAAGTATCCAGTTGCTTCTGCACTTGGATAATATCTAACTTCTTCTTGACCAGCTGGATAAAATCCTAATGGAGGTTTTATAGGAGTTTCATAAATATAATCTGTAACTTTTAACATTGGAGTATTTTGATAAATATCAACAGAACCGCTAACCAATGCCAAAACATACAAAGTTCCGCCAGGTGTTGGACTAGCTGAGAAAAATCGGGAAGTTGATTTATAGGCTCGTGTAGAACTGGTAAAACCAGCTGCTCCTAAAACAGAACTCCAATTATCGGCTGTTACTGCGTAAACAGTTGATTGAGATAAACTAGCGTCGCTCCCTTTCACTACTAACAAACAATTGTCCCATGGGACTGCCGCGGCCGCTGGGGTCTCAGCATCCCAAATTATGGTTAAGTATTCACCCACTATAAATCACTAACTTGTGTTTATTCTAATATTATTTTTATCATTCATAATTATATAAGCTTGTTCAGCTCTTACTTCACCTTCTTCTCCTGATGGCAATTCTCTATACCATCGTACATCAGTTCTTAAATAAAAATCAAGTTCAAATTCATGAACTCGTGTTGCTACATCCTCGTAATAAATTGTTAAATCTTTGATAGGTATCTCAATTCTCCTATCAATAGAAGCATCATATTTGTATAAAATATCATTCCACCATGCTAACACATCATTTCTTATTTCATTGATAGCAAAAAAGGCAAAATCTCTGCCTCTAATGGCGTCATTATTATGGTATTTATTAGCATAAACTGAAATATTAACAAATTCTAATTCACAAAATGCATATTCATATCTCCTATCATCTATTCTTCCAACTATATCTGACATAGATCCAAACAATTTTTGTGATGTTTGTATAAAATCTACTGAAATATAAGGAAGATTTCTTTCATGTGCCTCTCCAGCTCTCCATACCTCAATCTGAGGATCCCAACCATTATACGTAAAGTCTAATGATTGTATTCTTTCAATTAATTCATTCTTTCCAGCTTCAGGAAGTGTCAAGTAATCTTCTCATCTCTATTTCTGCATTTTTGAATTTTTTCTTGCTTCTAACATCTATAATTCCCACAACACGATATTCGAGACCATTCCAAATCACTCTGGTTTTACCCGGAATCATATCAACCTTTTCCATCTCATCGCTTCTTACTTGTGCGAAAAGTCTTTCATAAGAATATTGCCCTTCTTTTCTTGGTTCTCTGTGAATTGTTTCATCTGGAAGAATAAGCATTTTTAATGTGGTATCAGTTGTTTTTCCAATAACTGCTATTCCTCCGCTTGCTCTTGAAGGTGTTTGTTCGTTTCTGACTGTTACATTTTCTTCAAATTGTTTTTGGGTTTTCCACATTACAATGGCCCCTCATCATAATAATAATCATATTCGTACCAATCTTCGTAACCAGTAACACCTGCCGAATGTGAACTCATTTCATCAGCAATTTTCTTATAATCATGTTTTAAATTCCATCCCCAACCTCGTGATGTGTCGTCTCGTGTGACTCTGGGAATTGGATATGGACTGCCGTACTCATTAAAAAAATCATCACGGCAATAAGCCTCTACATAAGCGTAAGCCATCATTCTATATGTTTCATGAGGAAGTAAACCTTTAAACGGATCACTAGCTCCCGTGGCAAAGAAAAACATAGGTTGCCATCTCTGATATGCGTATGTTGTTCTATTTAATTTTTCTAAAGCAACATCGCCAGTAGACCAAGATAAATCTCCAGAATAACAAAGCAATTCTAAAGACATACAAACAGCGGCAGACCAAAGCAAATTGAATCTATCCGTTATGTTTGTTGGTCTCATTCCATGCTCTATTATCCAAGCATCTATTTTGGCATTGACAATCTTCAGTAATCTATCATCCACTTTGTCCTCATCAAAATCCTCATTAAACATTTGAATAAAGTAAATTATGTCATCCTTTGAGGCATACTTTTCGACCGTTGACATTTATACCATCTATTGCATCGCTAATTGATCTAATCTCAATACACGAGCAAAGTCCGTCACTACTGGGCATATCGAAATAGCCGCGCTATTTTTGACTTCTAAAGGATCATGCTCAACCCATTGTCTCATATACATTTCAGTTGGGCTTGCTCTTTGCTGTTGGTGAAGCTTGTGAACCCAAGAACAGGCAGTAAAACCTATTTCCCTATTTGTGATTAAACCCCATTCCCATCTACCAGAGTTGTACAATGTGGTCATCATATCAATTTTGTTTAATCGATCCCAAGTTTGTCTTAGATAATCACCACGACCTGGATATCCTTCTCTATCAGTATTGATACCTGGCACTTCTTTATAAGTTTGCCCGACTATGCGTGTAATAGTTAATCCTTGAATTGCGGCACCAAGAACTCCTTGTGTGGTGTCCCTGATTTGAATTAATCTATTTAACAAACCAGTGTTATCTTCCATTGAGCGAGTCGTAACACGACCAACAATTAAATTCTGAGCTTGTTCCCCAGACATAAGATTAAATCTATCTTTCAGATAGTTCAAATCTTTAAAAATATTGGCACTAGCGTTATCCCAAGCTAACCCACCTAAGTGTGAATCAGCCGCTCCTCGGAAGGTTCCTTTTCTGACGTTTGCATAGCCTAATCTCTCAATAGTTTGAGTAGAGAAAGATGCCATAACCGTAGGATCTCCATAAACATATCTTGTTAATGTGTATTCGATTAACCTGTTGATAAATCTAACCAATTGTCGATCCAACATTAAGCGTTTGGCTTGAATAACTCCATTTTCAAAATCTTCCTCGAATTCCTCCAAATCTTCAGGGTATCCGTTTTTAATGGTTCTCGTATTAAAGGTAATTCCTTCAATATGAGGAGCACCCATCATTTGAATTCTTTCACGAGGATCATGGAATCTTGCCATGCCTTGTGGATCGGCTAGCCAAGGTAGACTAAAGTGTTTCTTAGAACCTGGGCCTGGTGCGGGTCTTTTAGTCATTAACCCCATCAACATAGGTTCCCATTCTTCATCAAAAAATTGAATTGATTCAATGTATCTCCTGTATAACCAAGTTGGAATTAAGTGAGGTTCCGTTAAATTTGACCAATCAAATGACATTTTATGGAAGCACCTCTGCTTTTGGATCTACAAATACTAAACCAGCTTCGCCTGGAACGGTTTCCTCTAACCATTTGCCTAGTGAATAACCACTTCCACTTTGTGTGCCAGGGCCTCCTTGTGGATAGCCTCCGCCATTTGCTGGTAAGCATTTTTCATCAATTTGTGCAGTATAACCAGTTGCCTTATTGAGCATTTTACAAATACCCATTTTCATCAATGTAATCTCTCTTGGGTAGTAATAATCAGGTCTTAAAATTATGTTGTCATTACTGACTCCAGAACTTATTTCCCTAATATCAAGAGAAATTCCAATTGCGTGTTCGGCGCCTGGAGTTGCATTATCATAAGATTTAATTCGTCTTTTCTTGATTGGGGTTCCGATATAACCAGTTAAGGTTGGGTGCAATACACAAGGCTCGCCTAAATCAACATCTGATGCTTCATCCAACCAAAAGCGTCCTTTGCTTAATGATTGAACATGCTCTTTAAAAAAGCTGTGATATGCTGTTCTATAATAATTTGACATTTTTATTTAGCACCTCTTTTTTCAAAGAATTCTTTTGGCATGTTTGCAAAAGCTTTAACATCTCTTTGAGCTTTTTGCTTTTCATCCTCAAGTTCCTCATCTTTAAATTGAGATTTTTGAGCTGTTGAACTCAAATCTTCAACTTGTGCATGAGGAGCACTTTCTAATTCTTTTGCTCTTTTACTAAGAAAATTCTTTACTTCCTCAAATTTCTTATCATCAGCAATAGAATCACGGACTTTCATGCGATATAATTCTTCCATATCTTTACCATCTAATTCAATCAAGTTATTGATAACTGGTTCGACTTCTTTCATCTTAATTTTTTCATGCAACTTGTCGATTATGATTGACTGCTCTTTTACCTTGTCATTTAATTCCAAGATTTGTTCAGAAATTTCGTCTTTTTCAGTTCGTTCTGATTCAATTTCTTTTTCACTGTCTTCTATTGTTTTCTCCAAAGTTACAATTTTAGATTCTAATTCCTCTAAAATTTTATCCTTTTTAGTAAGCTTTTCCTCTAGTTCCCGTATGGACTTCATTAATTCTTGTTCATACTCATCTTTTTCTTCTTCAGGCATATTATCACTCTCGTTTAATATATCAATAACCTTGCATTCTTTACACGCTGGTGTAGGTGTTAAAGAATGCTCTATTACATCAAAATGTATTGGACTCTCGTCTGGCCCGTACTGTCTAAATCTGAGAGAAATCTTTATTGGTTTATTTAGTTCATCTCTTTTTTTTATGATATTTCTCACATCAAGATGTGCTTGAGTGTGACCATAAACTTGGTATTTACTAAATATATCTCCTTTTTCAACATGAGATTCCAATACGCGTCCAAAAATGTGAGTGGATTTAGTAAATTCTGGAATAATAGGATGTTCATGTCTCCAAATAAGTGGTTTTCCCGGAGAATCATTTGAAATCCTTTCCAATCCTTTTTCACAAACAAAATCCTTTGTTATAGATCTTGCAGTAAATATGAATTTGTCTTCGGTTTCTTCAACATCTTCCAATGCAAAATCTACAATTAGATCTTTTCCACTCATTTTATCACCTTACTTTATATATATTTTTATAGTTTATAAATATGTTCATTAAAAACGTAATATTGAGTTAAACAAATACCTATTAGTTAATTCTCTAATATCAAACTGGTGTTGCTTTATTTTGCCTGCCATTCCACTGTCTATATTTCCTGGACAAAGTGGTGTATCACAAGTCATAATTATTTCTCCTTGTGAATAATGGAATGCATGCATTTTCTTTGCACAAAACTTACATGGAAATAATCCATCTAATTCTTTTAACCAAGTTTTATCTGTTGCCCATGAATCGTCCCATGCTAATGATAAAGAATTTTTAACCTTATCTTGTCTATATTTAAGATATTTGTTAGCGTCTTTAAAACTTGAAATTTTCTTATGTCCCAGTTTCAACACCTCTATACACTTTTTGCATAATCTTCATACACCTTTCTTATTGATTTTATTATTTTTTCCCACGCAAATACAAATGTGGATTTTAATATGGATTTTCTTCTTTCATGAATAGGCCCAAAATTAAATATATGAGTTTTTCCTGCTCTTGTTGTTTTAGCTCTTGTTGTTGAAGATTTTGGTATTTCAAATTTTAACACGTTTTTATCTATCTTTATTGTTGTGTTTGCTTTCATAAGTCCAGATAACTCATGAACATTTGTATGACCAGTTCTTATCTTATATCTTAAGTAATTAGCTTCGTAAGGATCTCCTCTTGGTGGAATACCAGTTGTTTTCATTAATCTCCTCATTTCTGCGGCATCTTTAACTGAATATAAATCTGTTAAATTATTAACATATATTTTAGCCCATAAAACATTTAAAAGATGTCCTTTAGCCGCATCCAAAGCATCCAATTTTGGTTTACCTGATTTAATCACTTCAATAAATTTTTTTGCTTGTTGTAAATCCATTCTTACTTTAACTATAATAATCAGCTCCTTTTTTTGGCTCTTCATCTAAAATATCTAAATTAAGTCTATCTTTTAGTTTTGCTGTTGCCTCTATTTGATCAGCTATCCATGTTGCTATTGCAGATACGCTTTCATTCAAAACTTTAAAACAAGTATTAAAATGTTCGCATCCTTGACATTCAAATTTGTCCTTTTCCCTCATACATCCAAGTAAATTTTCAGCAATATCTTCAAAAACTTTTATATTAATTATTTCTGCTGGTTTTTTATGACCCATTTCCCTTATATTCACTTATGTTTATTAATATCCAATTAATTCTTTTACACAATAAATTAACTGAATTTTTAATAGATTTTATTATATCTCCTTTAAAATTATTAGCCATTGCGTCATAGAAATAAGAAAGAACATAATCGTATTCTCTTTCCAATTCTTTCGATATTCGTATTACAAATCCTATATCAACTGTTTTACATCCAAGCAGTTCATTCATTACTGCTTTGTTAAAATCAATCTGTTTTAGTTTTTCTTGATTGATTATATTCCACAAGTCGCTCTTTAGCGCTTCTTTGAGTTTCTCTTTCAGATGGTTGTTTTTGGGCAAGTGCCTCAACCTTTTTGTTTTCATTTTGAGGTAGTTCGTCTAAAAATCCAAATGCGGATTGTGCGGCTTTCCTCATTTCATTTACATCGTTCCAAACTCCTACCATTGCTCCAAGTTGTATTGATTGCATTAACTCTAAAGTTGTTTCTAATCTAAGAGGACTCCAATCAATTTCAATTTCATGTGGAGACACATCGTTTATTCCATGATAAGGCAATAAACAAAAAGCGTAGAAATTTGTTAATATTAATTCATATTTTCTTCTTATACCTTTTATGAATCTTAACCAACTTTCTTGTAAGATTCTTGAAGTTGCTAATTCAGATCCTCGTGCTTCTCTCATGCCCATGGAACCGAATATAGTATACATTATTTGTTTATCTAGTTCTTGAATGTAGATGACATAAATTTCTGAACTTCTTGCAGTCTGTGTTTCTAATGTTTTCATTTCCATTTCCCCTGGAATGGAAACTCCACCAAAATTTGTGATTTGTCTTATAAATTGTTTTCCATTGTCTAAAGCCGCTTGCATTTTATGGATATCAGTTGGATAAACATTTGATCTTGGGTCTCCGACTGATAATATTACGAATGGTGCCCAATGTTTTTGAGAATATTTTCTCATAAACCAGAGAATCCATCTTTTATAAACGATATAATGCAGAGCATTAGCAATTGGAGGTTTTTTGAAAAATCTTCCAAATAAAATCACATTTGGTTCATCTGCTAAATGTATTTGTTGTTCCTCATATTCACTTTGTAACGTGTCGCTGTAGGTGATTTTCCCAGGTTCTCTTCCCCAATCTGATTTGTATCTAAGATAATTGTCTTTTCCTGCAGATCTGTAAAAATTCTTTTTTGTTCTATGGTAGTTGTATTTTGGAACGTGTTGTATGAATTTTCTGTAACCCATTACAGGATCTTCACGAACTTCAATCGTTTTAGGATCTAATCTTTGTATATCAACGTTTTCATATTCAATGCTTCTATCAGTTCTCCATGCGAACATGCTATAAACTATTGAATCGTACCATGTTTCTATTATCCAGTCTTCTACTGTTTGTCTTTTTACATTTATTCCTCTGTTCCATCTTTTAATGATATCAATGGCTTCTTGTCTTTTATCACATCTAACCCTAGGCCCATCTCCTACAATAACAGAACCAGTTATTTCAGTAAATGAGACAGCAACTGAATCATTCCAAAAACCTTCTTCAAGATTTTTGTATGTTGGTTTTATCATGACTTTTCTCAATTCTTTCAAGTCTTGATCTAAGTCAAACGAATCACTCCCGATTGTTGCCAATATGGCTCTTTTGCTTGGCCAGAATTCTTGTTCTGGATCTACTGTTTTTCTAATAGGCATTTCCTTTAAAAAATTTCATTAATTCTTTTAATATTTTTTCCCAATATATATTTTTTCCATTTTGTAAAGATGTAAAATCTATTGGTTCAATCATTACGAAGTCAAATGTAAATTCTTCAACGATTGGTTCGTCAAGTTTTATACAGGGAATTCCATCAACTTCTATAATTTCAACATCTTTTTTTTTAGAATCCATAGCTGAGTTTTACTCCTCTAATTTTTAATTTATCTAAATATGTAGGTCTTCTTCTATGTCCCCAACATGATAAAGCAAGCGCAATAACTCTATCATCATGAAACGATTGTGTCCCATATTTTATATAATCTGTACCTGGAAGTTCATCACATTCAAATCTTAACAATTCTTCTCTTAAGTTTCCTATTTCTGGTTCGCTTGCTGGCGGTATTTCAATTCTGTTTTGTGCAAATGTTTTTATTAAATTTCCTATCAATTCAGGTTTTGTAATTCTTGAGATTATAAATCCTTTTTGATTTTGTCGATTGTCAAAAATTTGAGTTCTTACTGGTATTCCATTCGATCTACGAAGATTTTCAAGATCTTCTTGCAATTGTTCTACTAAAGGATCTCCTAATCCAGTAGCATCTGGTACTATCCATGTTGGATTAAAAACTTGAATAACTTTTAATAATTTATCTCTAATATATCTATATGTTTTGTGTTCATCATATTCACCAGCAACTGACATTCCAAAATCAAGAATTATTCTTCCAGATTTTTTGTCTAAATGTGTGATATAAAAGCAAGAAGCGTCATGTTTTCTTCCATAATCAACACCGAGGACATAATCAATGTCTCTTCTTGCTCTAAAGATATTTTTTAATTTTTTATTTGTACATGCTTTAAGCCATTCTCCTAAGAAAACCATTGATGCGTCAGAAATGATTTCTCCTAGGTATTCTTGTCTTGCCGTTGGACTCCAACCTGCTTCATCAAGCAATTGCTTTACGTACCATTTAGGTCGAAGACCATCATTCCAAGCGTCTACGTATGGAGTTGCGAATAGTCCAACACCGTATTTATAATCAAATGCTCCACACATTGGACATTTGTGCATATCTTCAATAGGCATTTTTCCATTTGGAAATCTGTCTACATTAAATGCGGCTTGTGGGAATCTTTCTCCACATGCTTTACAAATTATATCACGAGTTTCTAATCCTTTGTAATAATATTCTATGAACTTTCCTTTTGGGCCTTTTGGAGTGGAAAGCATTATCCATCTTTCACCGTGAGTAACTGTTGGCATTGCAGATTGAAAAATGATTTTTTCATCCATCAAATGAGCTTCATCAACGAATAAAAGGTCGTAAGTACTACCTTCAATTCCATCTGTACAGGGCCAACATTCAACATAACTACCATTTGTAAGTTCTAAGTAGTCGACTCTTACGCTTTTAGGAATCACATAATCCCAGAAAATAGAGTGTTTTAAGATTTTCTTGATTTTATTAAACAATTTTTTAGATTGTTTCTCAGTAGCCGCAATAATTCCAATTGCGCAACCAGGTTTTATAACTAAGAGAGAACTTGCTGCGTATGCGCAACCAAGAGTTTTTCCTGTTTGGCGAGGCCAAATCATTACAACTCCTCTTGGAATTTTCTCGACTTCGTCAAAATCATATTGACTTAAAGGAAATCCAAATTGAATAGAGTCAATTGCGTCTTTTTGAGGCTGTGTTAATTTGATAGGACGAGAACGATTCTTTTCTTCGTGAAAAAATCTCTCAATAAAACTAACTGCCCTGAACATTACATCGTCTATTCCTTGTAACTCTTCGAGGACTTCCACTTATTTAACATCTCTTCTCTTTTATCAGGATCGACTCCTAAAACTTTAACGATTAGTTTGGCTTGAAGTTTAAGTTTTTCTTTTTCAGCCTCTTGTTGAATTTCTCCTCCTCCCATTTTCCACATATCGTCTAAGAAGTGTCTCATTTCTGTAATCCATTTTAAGAGTTGTGGGTGCATGTATGTCTTTTGACCTATGATGTTTCCTTCTTCGTCTATGAGTTGGTCTATTCTTTCATCTTTAAGAAGTTTATTTATGACATCCTGTACCATCTCATATCCTTTTGTCATCTCCAGAGCGATGTTTTTTAGGAGGGTGTCTTTATCACTATGCTTATCTAGTGGATAATTCTTTTCCTTTTCAACTATTTCGTTTTTAGTTTCCATAATCCTAAGTGTATAATGTTGTATTCATTTATAAATATGATAGGACATGTTTAAATATTTAAAAATTATAACATAAGTAGAGTATAAAAATTTATACGAGTTGATTTTAATGAAAATGGTAGGAATAAAAATGAGTGATGAGCTACACAAAGAATTTAAGAGTTTTTGTCTTATGAGGGATACGAATATGTCAGAAGAATTAAGAAGTTATATAGTTTTTTGTGTGGGTGAGATGAAAAGACGTAAAAAAGAGGTATAATTTTTAAAAATTCGAACCAAAAGTGCAAAAAAGTCGTAAAAATGTGGCATTTTGTTTCAAAAAAGTAAAATAAGTTTTAAATTTGTAAAACCCCATAGTCGGGGGCAAAAATCTCATTTAAATATGAATTTGCTGGTAAAGAGATGGGGATGAGAAGTATGAAAAGACAGAGTTTTAAATTTGTAAAATCCCTATAATACTGGGGGGGTGCGACAAATTTGAAATGAATTCTAAATAGATAAAATTAATTTTAGGATCGGTTTATTAATTTCATATTCTTGAAAATCAAATTACAAAAAATTTTATGGTGTGGGGGTTTAAGGCGACTCGCCCAGGTCTCTCAAACAAAAGCATGCTTACGTATAAAATTTCAACGTTTTCAAGATTACGTGATCATTTTCGATCATGTATTATAAAAAAAGAAAAAAAAATATTTGAATCCGATCAAATAAATGATCGGAAACTAGCATTTGATTATCATAATTGATCATCTATTTTTCAGATTTCTCAATCATTTCGATCAAATATTTCATTAATTTATCATTTTGACTAGCTAATCTGATCAATTTCGATATCTTGAAAACTAGTTTTTTATCATTAGTTTTCTTAATTTGATCTTTCGAAATATTAGATTCTTTCATAGTTTTTTCGAATTTCGAAAAATTCTTGTAGATATATGATCGAATCTTTGATTCAGATTGATCTTTCAATTTGACGTTTTCGATCATTTGAATATCATTTAAGATCAAAATTCCGATCAATTCTGATCTTTTAGCGATTTTTTTCGACGTCTTTTGATTAAGATCGTCATATAAATCATTGATCTTAGTCATAGGAATATCAATTTTGATCATGAATTTGATCAAATCCGTTTGACGTTTTTTCGAAAATGATATCCATTTTGCATCAAATTGACTAGTCTTTATGATATTTTCGATCTTTTTATTCATGTTATCGATCATCTCATAGAGATTTTTGATCACACGTTTATCATTCTTGATCATTATTATTCATTATTCTGATCATTTTGACGATCAAGATCGATCGTTTTAATGATCATTTTTGATCATTGCGAGAATTTAGAAACGTGAATCAAGATACTAGAATGAATTATCGTTTATAAAGATTTCGATTTGAGAAGCATGAGCCGGGGTCACAAAAGTGTAAAAACATCACTCGAATTTTAGTGATTTTTAGGACATTAAAAAAAAATTCGCACTCGAAAAAATCACATAGAGAAAAGACGTACGCTTACGCCATCGCACTCCCTCGTCCATTCTACAAATGTCAATCTCTTCCTGACAATATTTATTTGACAACTTGCTACTTACTATAATATCTCTCACATCAAAAAATAGAAAAATTTATAAATGATTATTCCTACTATTAATATAATAAGAGTTCAAATAAAATTCTCTTATTTTAAAAAATTATGAGCATGAATAAAAAAATGTCATCATATAATTGGCCAGATATTAAAAACATAAATTCTCAGCATACAAATTCGAATATCGAGGCAATCCTAAGAAGACTTGATGATATCTACAAACTAGCTCCGGAATCCATCAATGCTCTCACAAATATCATTCTCGCTGACATCAAGAAATTCCAAAAGCGAATAGAACTAGCTGATAAATCTGATGTTGATATATGGCAAATCTCTAATATGCCAAGATTTATCTATCGACAAGTAAAAAATAACAATCCTAGAATCACATTAGAATATATCAACGCGTTAATAGGAGGACAAATCTTAAATCCAAATAGCGTATACATCGAAAGAGCAACACGAATATTAAAGCAAAAGGAGGAAACAAAATGACTAACCATGAGATTTTATACAAGGAAAAAACAGCAAAATTTTCATTACCTAAGCCGCTAGTCTTGTCTCTACTTTTCATGGCGAATGAATGCATGTCAAAGATTTACGAAGAGAAATATATGGAATCAGGAAAAGCATTTTATCTCAATGTTGCTGAAAGATATGCTAATAAATTAGACAATCTAAATAAATGCGTACAAATGATAAGATTGTAGGTGAAATACATGAGTGAAGAAGACAAGAAATTTATGGCACAAAAATTAGAGATACTAAGATATATCACGCCTCTAATCGACGTTCCGTTGAAATACAAGAAATCGGTTCTTACATTATTAGAATTAACAACGAATCTAAAAGATAACGTTCAATTATCCACGCGTTTAGAAGAGCTGTATGGAATCTACAAAGCTTTTTATAAACACGTGCAGGGATTACGTCAAATGGAGCATTGTCTTGAATGCATGTCTCAAATCAAATACATAGCGAATCATTTCCAAATCGAATTTAACACAGAATTTATTATAAACATGTGAGGCGATTATGTTGAGAATAAACCAAATCTTAAATCACGAGAGATCTTCTTGCGCGTTGATCTCTCACATTTTTTATATAAAACAAAATTATAAATTGGAGGAAAAATTATGGATTTTATAAGAGTTTGTAATTTAATGACCATAACTTCTAAGCGAGCTACTGGAACAAATATAGAACAACAACTAGCTATGCATGCTTTAAATGGTATTATGCCTGAAGTTTTCACAGATCTTTACGAGATAACAAGAAGGAATCTCCATCTTGATAAAAAACAAATACTAAAAGAGATACAAGAATTAATCGACGATTTCGATAACGACAAGCCTACACAATGCGAAGAATGTCCACTAGCCGCTCTATGCCGAGGTGAAAATTGTGATTAAATTAGACAATCTAAATGAATTGGAAGGAATGGAATTTGTCAGAATTGAATCCTACAAGAATTATATATACGCTGTAGGAAAATTCTATGACAACGGAAAAGATACATACAAATACTACACAATTCAATGCTACAGGAATTCAACGATCACAATTCAGCCTCTCTCTTTTTTTGTTGATGAAAATCACATAAAGAGATTAACGCTACTGCAATTTGTAGATGAACAAACACGCGTTCATATAAATCCAATAAAAAATGAATGGAGGTGGCGAAATGCCGAATGAAATTGTTTGTCCAAAATGTTTGAATCGTCCAACTAAAGAGAGAGAATCACGTGAGGTTATACACATGCACGAGAAAACATTTTGTATGCGCATTCGAGAGAGATACTGGACTTGCTACGAATGCGGAATAAAATACAAGCAAAGAACTTTGTTTAGTGAAATTGGATTAGTTAAAGAAGACAAATTATTTGAATTGGAGGAATAAAAATGTCAGATGGAAGAATTGCTTTTATAACACATTTAAAAGAATACATAGATTTCGAAAAAATATGGAAGCATTCTCAAGAACTTGTAGATAAGGTTGGTGAGATTCTCGACCAAGTAATATCCGTACAAAACCATTTATATGGATTAAAAGGAAACAAATTCATAGAGGGATTTGGATTAGAATCACAATATAAGTGGGCAGCCAAATATTTAAATGACGCATCTGATCAATTGGAAAAGCTTCAAAACAGCTTAATAGATGAGTTTAATAGAATACATGCATTAGAATTGGAGGAAAAAAATGACAAAGAAAAATGAACCAAAAGGGCCCGCAATAGTCCGTTTCTTGTCAAAGAATATCAACAGACGAAGTCCTACAATGGAAGATATTAAGGGCGTGATTCTAGGAGAAAACAAAGAATGGAAGCAATGTCCTAAATGTCATGGATACGGAGATTACTTTGATAAAAATACCAAAACTTATAGAAATTGTACTTGCGAAAACGGATTGGTGAGACGTGAAGAATAAAATGTATATTAAGAACAGTCATCCAGCCTTTTATGGATTCGAGAAATTGGAATTTCATAAATGCGATGCTGAGATACAAAACAACACTATTCTGGTGCTACATTATCTACAAACGGAAAGGAGCAGGACTAAGAAACTACAGGCGTTCTTTCTGGATGATTTAGTATCAACAGATTCAGTCGAGATTGTAGGAACATTAGCACAATTAGATATACCAATTACATATACCAAGGGTGATTAAATGTACTATTTCGAACACAAAGATGAAGAAGAACAACAACAGAGATTCAAACGTGATTATTTCAAATGTATAATCGAATTGGATAATTGGTACATGGAAGAATTAGACTTACAGCCTAAAAAGATACGTAAGAAAATTATAGCAACGAACGCTATTTACAAAATGACTTTAGCACGAAGAAAAAACTAAAAAAATAGGGACATGCGTGCGTAAGCATGTCCTAAAATTCTTTTTTTTTATTTTGATGTTAATAATTTAGCCTCTTTAACTTCACATTCTGCTTCATACAATAAATTGAATATGTCGTCAAATATATCTTGCTCATTCATTTCAATGGACATTTTCAATGCCACATTAATCACTTGACTTATTTTTATATTTTGTTGCGGATAAATCGACACTCGTTTTTTGTTCAATGGATTCTTGTAGATTAAATCTTGATTGCCTATAACGGTTCCATGAGTAAAAGCAGTCCAGCCATCCCATTCATCTTGTAAATCAATACAGTTTTCTTTGAATTGGTGATAGAATTTATGCATAAATTCATCGCCACGTTTATAGATCTTCACTATTCCGCCTATGTTGAGATTATTAGACATAACCTTGCAATAACTAACTACATCTCTTTGTATTATTATTCTACGATAATAATTCACATCTACATAATTATGTGCCATCTCTTTGATAATCTCTCGCAAGAAATCTTTTGAACGTTTTATCTTTCTTGCTCTGACTTCACTTAAAAGCACTCTGTATTTTTTCAATGTCTTATCAATCTCTTCCAGCACTCCCAAATTGCCTAATTTCTTTTGTAGTTTTTGTATTTGTTTGCCAATGCTTTTGGCTTTCTTGCTATTGCCGTGATAGTTCTTCTTGTTCTTTTTCAAAACTTTTATATCTCTAACAATTTCTAATATCTGTCGTTTCAAATCTATGTACTTCCTTTTCTGTTTCATCAAGTAAGCGATTAATCTATGTAAAGCATGACTATTTGGAATAAATTTTAAGACATCTTGAAAGAACTTCCTGAAATATTTGTTTCTAACATCATCGTCTTTTATTTTGCTACATTTATCAAGATATAAATGTCTCGCATCAATATCAGCAATAAAGAAATCCATGTCATTCTCACCAGTTTCATATACACATTGATTTATTATATTGCCACCTCGAATCCATCCAGTCTCTCCAAAATATTGTTGATGATGAAAACTTGCATAAACTTTGTAATAATTGTTTTTACTTGTCTCTTTAGAAACAATTTTTTTCTTATTGATATATCTAGGTTGTGGATAATATAATTGGTAAGAAGTAATGGCAGTATTAGTCATTTCGTAATTTCCTATTGGATCATGAATTTGTCTATCTGATAACCCCTTAATTCCTAGTTTGTGGCAAAATATCCTAAAGTTTCTTATATAATTTTGTTGAATATCCGGATTGCTATGATAAGGAAAAACAAAATCTACATCACAACACTCATCTTCTATTTGTAATTTTTCTTTATACAAATTATCTTCAACATCATCAAGAAACCCTGTATGAAACCATTTCTTTGGAGCTAAATAATCGTACTGAATCCATACTTTGTTCCTTATTTGTCCTTGTTTGACAATGCGTACATGCTTATTGTTCTCCAATTTCTTAATGAAACGTTGATATCTCTTTGGTCTAACTGAAATACAGGCAAATAAGAAGTCATTAAGATCTATTGTAGGGGTTTCATCACAATAATCAAATGCCATCGGAACATGTCGCATTATCTTTCCACTGTCAGCCCATATCTTATTGTCATTCAATTGTTCTCCATATCGTTCTTTTAACACAAAATCTTCATATTCCTTGCGTTTCTTTTTCATCCAGAGTTTAATCTTGCTGTTCTTTACGGAATAGTTATTATTCTTAATGTGTTGAATAATATGTTTATCTATGGAACAATCATCTAAGAAATTGTTAGTTGTCTTGATTTGTTCTTCTAAATCAATTTCATAATCACCACTTATTCGCCATTGTTTCTTTAAGAAACGAGCATATTCTTCCATGCTCATTACGCCTGTAGGTCTATTCATTTGTTGTTTGTTTTCGTTTATTTTCTCTTTTATGTATCTGATATATTCCAAATGATCGACCAGTTCAAAAACATCTTTTGCTATCTTTTTCTGCTTGTCTAATTCTTCTACTAATTCTCTGTTCCAAAGTGTTTCAGAATCCACTTGAATTTCTATTGTTTTTGTTTTAGCTGTTATCTTCTTTCCATCCCAACTTCCTGGGACAATCCTCGTAGCCACTTTCACTTTCTCTGTTATTGTATAATTGCTCTGAATCCATTGTGGAATCTCTTCACAAATAGTCTTATTATCTTTTGTGATTATCTCGCATTTCTGAAGGCAAGTAATCGCATTCTCCACAATCTTCTGAAAAGCTGGAGTTCTTTTTTTGTCATGATATTCTTGTTTAAGAATTTTGTTTAATTCTTTTTTGACCATGAGCTGAATGTGATCAATACTACATTTCCTAAGAAATCTGTTGCTTGAACGCATGTTAAATAGACCAAAGAAATCATTGGACTTTCTAACAGTATTAGTTCTAATGTACTTATAAATAATAGCATTAATAGTCTTTTTGTTTCCCTTCATCACTTGGTCGCATAATCTGTCAAGAAGCGTTGCGTCCAATTTGAGCATTTTTAATTTAAAAACAGTATTCAATTTTAAGCTTGTTAAATCCATTAGTGTGTTACCACCTCTGTAATCAACCCCACCACTTCCCCATCCTTTGTTTTATAATTTATATACATAATTATTTCAACACAAAATCTTTTTTGTTATATCTATCCAACTTTTCTTCATCTGTTAGTTTCTTATATCTTGTCAATAAATCTCTAACAAAATAAATAAAGAGTGTATCCATCGTTGTTTCGACAACATCTGCTACTGTATCTAAAACAGATTGAAAAACACTTGGATAATATCTGTTCAATTTATTTAATGCTTCAATTAATCTCATTTTTAATCCTCCATCCAGTCGCACACAACATTTCCGTCTTTGTCAATTCTCCAGCTTGGGCACGCTATATACTTTTCTAATGTGCCAATAATATCTATCGCTGTTGCTCCTATCTCATTGTTATCAGTTTTATCCATTATGAACTTAGCCATGTCACGAATATCATCAAGATCTGCTTTGTCGACTGGAATTACAATTTTATTATCATTCATGTTTCATCATATAAATTTGTTTTCTATATACTAGTAATGAAGCATTCTTTATAAATTTTTCGATCACCAGTTTAATGAGATCTTTCAAGGATTTAACCGAAATTCAAAAATCTTAAAATCCTAAGATATATTTTTTAAATTCGGAAAATAGATTTGATGGAATGATTCCCAAGTCTCACAGATTTGCTCGTTTTTTTCTCGAATATATAGATTAAGAAAAGTAATTTAATAAAAACAATTTTAATTAACATAAATAAAAATTTGGAGGATTTAGTATGCCAGAAAAAAAATTGACCAATCAACAGATTTTGGATAGGACGAAGGCAAAGAGCTATATTATGTTGCCACAAGATCACATCGTTAAAGTCGTCTCACAATTGAATGCGGAGCAACAAAAGAAATGCTTTGGAAACGAAAAAACATTAAAACCACTCAACCCAGTACAAGCGGCAGGTATCCTAACTGTCGTAGAGGGATTGGATAAAATCGATCCACGACCAATTAGCAAGATTCCTATTGACGACCAAAGAAAAATAATCAAAGAGCAATCCGCAAAAAACGACGCTGTCAAGAAATTCTTGGAAGAAAACGGCTATTGGGAGCAATCTCAAATACTTAAGGAAACTACAGTTGCTGGTGATTTCAGTCCATCCGGACTTTGGTCTGTTATTGACGATATGATTGCTGACATGGATTTCAGCAGACCAAAAGAATAAACACAATAATTTAATTTTTTTTTTCGTTGATGTATCCTCTACAAAGTAAAAGTAACATAAAAAACAAGAGGGAAATATTATGAGCACACCAGAATTTAAAGACCTTTTTAATAAAGATGTCTTAAAGGATTTTGTTAAGAAACGAACAAAAGAAGCATTCACAGAAGTAGATAAAGAACTAAAAAAGTTTGTAGATTTTTTCGAAAGTGAGGGAAAATGTCACAGAGGAGAAAAAGTATTTGGATGTTATCGTAGAGATGTAATAGCATTCACGGAACTTCTTATTGGAAAGAAACTTCCAATGCCACAAGACTATAATGGGGCTTGTATCAAAAACGGGGAAACTGGAAAGAAATTATATCTTGTTACTAAATCAAAACATTATATAGATCATCCAACTGATATTCTCACAGTATTAGATGCCAGTGGAAATGAGAGGGAATTAAAGAAAACTCCTACTCCAGCCACAGATGAAGAAATAGACAAATTTTTTGAGGATTTTAAAATTACAAAGGAAGTAGTACGTTCAATATTCAACTTCTAATATTTTTTTTCACGAGATTGGTTGTAGTTCGACAGCGACTGTTAAATAAGAGAGGATCGACAATATGAAATATGACAAATTGCCAACAATAAAAAGGAACAGTTGCCGAACAATGGAACAAAACGGGAGGTTCGACCCCTCCCAATCTCATCCTAAAGCAAAAGTGTATAACTATGAAGTTTTACAGAATATTTTTTGACAAAATAATAGAACATTTCTCAAAATTCGAAACATTAACAGATTTTGAATTAAAAGAACTATTAAAACAAGCATTTGATGAAATGCAATCATGATTGAAATATTGTCTTGGATTAGCACTTTGTTTTTCTTTATAGGTGCGTATATTTATTCTGGTAAGAAACAAAAATATCCAAGAACTAGAATGACAGGATTTATAATATATTGCGTTGGTGGAACAATTTATATTTACATAAATTTATTCATGCAGTTTAATTTAGCGTTTGCTTCTTGTCAAGTTGTATTTAATATACTTGACATACGAGCAATATATCATTGTTGGAAAGAAATTAAAGAACAAAAACAATAAAATGTTAGTAATAGAAGTTATTTTATGGATTGTTATTTTAATAGGATACGGAGCATGTTTATTTGGATTTTATGTAGCAATCTGGTCTTATAAACAAGGAAATGATGATTGGGTGTTACCATTATTTCTTACAAGTCTTTTATTATTATGTGTTATATTAACACATATAAGACTTACAATAGACTTTGACCAATTATATAAAATATTATACACGGAGTTGTAAAAATGTTATCATATATGAATATGTTTGATGTTGAATCAACAGAAGAATATCATAGGTATCATACTAAATGGCATAAAAACTGGCGTGATTATCAAAGAGAAACAAAAGAAATTAACACTAAAATAGAGTGGGAAAAACGAATGGAATCCACTTACGATAATCTAAAAACATTTATTAATTCCTTAAATTTACGATTATACATTCGTATTAAACGCAAATTTTTTCATTACAAAGAATTCAAATACAAAATTTTTATTACAAGAAATAAGAAACTAATTAAATCAAAATTACATAAAATAATAACAAGGGCTCTTAGTGTTACTGGACGAGCATACTCATCAGATGTATGAGAGGGGTTGGTTCGATTCCAACAGAGCCCATCCAAAGGTGTAAATTATGAAAATTTTGGAACAAAATGAACAAAGCACATTAGAAGTGCTTCTTCGTTTCACAAAAGAGGAAATGAAACTATTCTTAAACACTGTAGTAGATTGTGCAAAACCTGCAAACTGTAGTTATGAAGATTACAAAGAAATAATAAAAACAAAATCTCCTTCAAGTGAATTCGAAGAAATATTACAAAAATTATACTCGTTAGTAGAATAAAGTGAAAAAATCATGTCAAAAGTAATGACATTAGGAGATGGATTCTCCAAAAGAAAAGAGCTTCAGTCCGAGTTTATGACTTGGATTAATAGATTGCGCTTAAGTGGTATGGAAACAACTACATACCGAGTCGAAGATATTAATGACAAGGAAGATAAAGCATTACCTGGCTCCCTTAAGAAGTTCACACGAATTTACTCTGTTGAAGAGTGTCTTGAAAAATTAAAACAAATTTTAAAAGAGGATCGTGAACTTGCTCTAAGAATTTCTCTTACTAATCAACAAGCCAAAGCCACAATGATTGATCTTGAAGGCAAGGAAGTGGAATTAACAATTCCGGAATTAATTGTTCTTAAAAATGAGATCTCACCAAAATTGGAAGAGATTGAAAGAAACATCCCCACTCGTGCTAAAGGAGTAGAAATTCTGGAAGATGATGACGACCACATCAAATGGAGAGAAATACAAGTAGTCAAAGAAAAAGAAAGAGAAATTACCGACAAAGGATTTCAACGAGACATTATAAAGATTAAGGGTTATAATATGAAAGAGTACATGGATTATGGATACACAGAAAGATCGTTATGTGATCGAACAGACGCAATAAGAGCATGGCAAACTCGTTTGAAAGAAGCAATAAATGAAGCTAATAAAACTCCACTCGTAAATCTCGGGGCATAAGATCAAAATGGACGGAATTAGTAGTTGTAGAAACTACATAAGAAAAAGGACAAACAGAAAAGTGTCTATCCAGTCTGGAAACTGGTTCGTACAGTTGTAGAAAAAGATAAAATATAATATATACATTAAAAATTAAATGTGTATAAATTAGCGACTTTGTTCGCATTAGGCTGGGCTCTACTAAGCCCACATAACCATGATTAGATTATGCCCCATTTTTTTTATTAAAGGCAGGCTGGTAAAAATCCCACTACGAAATTTTTATTGGAGAATCAACAATGAATTCTAAGACAAAATAAAAAAATTGGAGTTCGGGAAGGAGGTTCGATTCCTCCACTGCCTATCCATTGTATCTAATATTTTAGAACAACAACAAATTTAAAGAGAAAAATGAGTAGAACAGGAGCAAAGGTATTTGCACTAGTTCTTCTTTTTGTAACTGTTGGAGACATAGTTGGTTGTGTTGTATGGAATGTTTGGAATTATAACACAAATATTTATTCATTTCAAAAGAAAATGGCTAATCTCGACAGAGCAACAACTACAAGCGATTTAAAAGAAGCTGGAGATTACTGTATGGAAGTATATGATTATATTAAAAAATACAAAGGTAATCCAGACTGGTGGCCCTGGAAAACAAAAAGAACGGACTGGGATGATATCAAATCAGATTTTAAATCAGTAATTGATGACGCTTACGAAGCGCATAATCGCAGTAGTCCGGGAGACGATGCATATCAAGAAGCATTAAAAGTGTTTCGTGAGAAAATAGATGGAGTAGATGAAGACGACAAAGGATTATATGACCAAATAGATGAAAACTTTGATCTTGAATTGTATAAAGAGCAATGGCCTATTTTATGGTTCTTTTGGCTAAGTATTATTATTCTTATAATTGTAACTTTAATCGCATTAGTTATAGCATTTGATTCTTATTACTGATTTGTTAATTTTAACCCTTTTTTTTTCTTTTATTTGTATCACGATTATTGGTAATTATTATGATAGATTCACAAACAATTTGGCAATCCAAACAGAATCATCCGGAATTGGTAGTTGAAGACATTAAAAAATTGTTTAATCTTTCCGACAAGGAATGTGAACAAATAAGATTTATTCTTATGAATCGCGGCATTAATAAATGGTTGTATGCGAGACGATTGTTTATAAAACTAAAACATTCCGTTAAAAAAATAAGAAAGATAGCAATTTCTGATTATGGTCATAAACATCCTCTTGTTAAAGAGATTAAGAAAATACAAGAGAAAATGCAAAACATTGCTAAATTGCCCCGTTGGATAGAATGGGGAGATCACGTTCATAAAAACATGAAACAAAATGAGAAAGACATAATTATAAAAGGTAAACATTGTTAAAATTAGAGGTAAAAAAATGAGTCACGCAACTGTGTTGATAATAAGCAAGAAAAATGATGAAGACACAATCCAAAAAATGATGGAACCCTATTGGGAACTGGATTTAAGTCGTGAAGATCTTAAAGAAGATCCAAGAGCTGTTTTTGTTGAAAAATTTAAAGCAAGAGATCTTCAAACTAAATTTGAAAAATGGGTTAATAAAATGCTTTTACGGATTTCTAAAACTCAACTTCAAATAAAAAACAAAGATTTTGAAGAGTTAAAACAAAGACCGTTCATAAAAGACATGAGTGACGAAGAAATAGTTAAAAAACTAGAAGAACAAATAGAAGAGGACAAAAAAATATTAAAATCTTATAACACATCCATAGAATGGGTAGATGAATGGCACGGATATTATTTAAACAAAGAAGGCATAGCATACGGATATTATATTAATCCTAATGATAAGTGGGATTGGTACCAAATCGGAGGACGATGGGCTGGAATGATTAAACTCAAAAAAGGAGCAGAAGGAGAAATTGGAGAAAAATCTTTTATGTTCAAAGGAAATCCTTATGAAGATGGTGGTGTTGATTCTGCTCAAGTTAAAAACATAGATGAAGAATGTTTAAAATCACTCATTACTTATGCTGTTCTTGATGAAGAAGGATGGCATGAAAAATCCAGAATGGGATGGTGGGGATGTTCTCAATACGACAAATACTGCTGTGTTGTAGAAGAAATTAACATTCATGAAATACTACATCATTTTAAGCATGATTATTTTGGAATAAATCACACATGGAAAGGATATAGTAATGAATATGTTGAATTGTTCATCAAAACTTTACACTCACATTATTATCGTGATGGAAAAGTTTATAAACTTAAGAATAATCTTGGACAAGGAAGAACTGAACTAACTGATGATTTAAAACGTGTTGAATTTTTTAGAAACAAACACTGGCAAGATTATTTTTACAACAGATTTATAAAAAACTTAGCTCCTGACATGTATTTAACAATTGTTGATTATCACATTTAAATAATAAGTGATTATTATGAAAAAACATGACAGATTATGGGAACTGCGTGTTGTTGATAGTGAAGGAATGTACACTGGAGAATTTATAGGAACCGATGTTGCTGTTGCAAACAGAGCAAATGATATAATAAAAAATGGACATGAAGCACAATTTAGTGAAATTAAAATAAACGAAAGAACAAACATTTTTTATTTAAGCGATAAATACGACCAAGAATTATATTGGGCAGAAGCAAAACTTAACAACAAAAAAACAACAAGCGACAGAAAAATATACGCATTCATAAATTTAGACCAAGTTTCCACATTTATTGAAGACATGAAACTCAAATCGGAAACTGTTAGAAAGTTGTCGCTACAAAAAAGTGCATTTGAATTATTAAAAAGCGGTTTGTATTAAATGGCTAGTAGAAAAGGAAACTCAAGAAGAGCACAACCTTATAAAGAGAGACTTAAATATAGACGCACTAATTTTAAAAACGTTAAAGGATGGAGAAAAACTGCGCAACCAAAAGTAATAAATGGTAGACATCAAGCAGATCCTAAGAACGAAATTGAACCTAGACATGACGGAAAACCTTACGATAGATCAAATCCAAAATATTTAAAAAAGCCAGTGGTATAAATGATTGTATGGAAAATTATCTTATATTCTCTTCTTGGAACATTACAATTTCTTATGTCAGCAACTATATTTATAGTATCAACACATAAATATGGATTAATAGCTGGTATTATGATAACAATAGCATTTTCTATTTTTTTGTTTGTACTTGGATTATTAAAACTTATAATGTTAATAGAAACAAGTGATAAAAATGGATAAATACAAAAAAGGATTATTTGTTTTATTAAAGGATTATGGGTGTGAAGTAATGCAACACATGAAATGCTATCGAAAAACCCATAAATATGATAACATTCAAATGGCAACAATATGTTACGAATATTACAAAATTATTTTAGAAATAATTCATTATGTAAGGAAGGAAAATGAAAAAAAAGATTAAAATAACAAAAAGTATGATACTAGGATTAATTCACAAATATAGAGACAAGATAAGAGATGGTCGATGTGGTGGTGTAGTAAGAAAGTCCACAGTTGACGCTTGTCTTAAAGCAGAAGGTTATACTAAAGATGATTGATGAAGAATTAAGGAAAAAATTACCAAATTGTCCACCTTGTCCTTATGATAATAAATACAATCCGGATAATTGGGATTGTTATAATTGTGGGTACATTGGTGTAGAAATGAGTTTTGATGAAGAACTCATGAAAAACATCCTTGAATTAAATAAGAACAGTATATTTGTTAAACCAAGTGAGTAAAATGGGCTTAGATATGTATTTAGACGCACAAAGAGGATTTTATGATTCACAATGGAATAAAGAAGAAACAGAAGAATCCAAAGTGTGTAAAAAAATAAGGGAAATAATTCCAGAAATATTCAAAAGCGGTAATCTTAACTACATTAAAATAAAATTTGAAGTTGGATATTGGAGAAAGGCAAACGCAATTCATGCTTGGTTTGTTGATAATGTCCAAGAAGGTGTAGATGATTGTAGAAATTATCGCGTCAGTAGAAACAAATTAAAAGAACTCTTAGCAATCTGCAAAGAGGTTTTAAAAGAATCAACACTTGTTAAAGGAACAGTGAAGGCTGGATGGAAAGGCAAAGCAGGAGGTGGATTAGAACCTATACTCGAAGACGGAGAAAAAATTGTGGACTCCAGCGTTGCTGAAGAAATCCTACCAACTGCAGATGGATTCTTTTTTGGTAGCACAGATTACGATGAATTTTATATTAGTGATGTTAAAGCAACAATTAAAATAATTGAAAAGGCTTTAACATTACCAATAGAATGGACTTTTTATTATAACTCAAGTTGGTAATTAAAATGACTGAATATTTAGCTTGTTATGAGTGTTGTGGTAACATAATTGAAGAAACAGAGATTATGTTTCCTTGTCTTAGGTTTAAGGGAAAAGATGTTGAATTCCCAGATGATTGTCCAAAAAAGGCAAGAGGGGTAGACATAAAAGAAACCCCTAGATGGAAAAACATTTCAAAAGAAGCATTTAATATATATTGGTTTATGAATAAACAATTTGGAACAAGAGTAAGATTTTTCGAGGAAGAAGAAAATGGCAAGAGGAAAGGGATTTAGTAGTCATGGAAGTTTAACAAAAGCAGGAAGAGTAAGATTTGAAGCAACCCCTGAAGTAAAAAGAACTGGTGTTAATTCAAGAAAAAAGAAAATACCAAGAGTAAGATACAGAGAACTTTACAACAAAAGAATTGTAAAAGAGAAATATGGAGGACAACCAAACAGCATTGGAGCAAATAAACAAAAAAGAGGAAACAAAAATGAGAGATCCAAAAAGAATAAAAAGAATTTGTAAGTTATTAGAAGAAAAGTGGTTAACAGTACCAGATCAAAGATTAGGTCAATTCTTACTTAATTATGTTTTTGGTAGAAATCCACATCATCCAAAATATGACAGTTATATATTTTTCCGTGAAGATGATATAACGGAGGAAATATTAGATGTATTGTTCGGAGAAGAATGGTATAAAGAAATTGAGAAAAGAAAGAACCCGACCATTTAAACCGACATTTAGAAAAAAATGGGTGCAAAAAAAATGGAAGAAGAATTACCGATGTTAGGGAATAACGAAGGACAATGTCCTAAGTGTGGAAGTACTAATATTCATTACACAATTGAAGATGAAAATGGGGCTGTCGCAATTTTATGGGATCAAAAAGTTGGTAGTTATTACGCTAAATTGAGATGTAAAGATTGTGGAGCACCTTTTAAATATTTTTACAATTTAATATTTACATATTCAAAATACAATTACGAATAATAAAAAAGGTTTTGTAAATGGAAAAAAAGGAAAAAGAACCAATAATGAAAATGAGTATGAAAAAATTGTCAGCATTACTAACAAAAATGTTAGCTGAGCAACAAATGCCTGAATTTGCCAAAGATCCGAACGTGTTTTTAAACACACTTGGTTCAAAATTAATGTCAGCAATAGTGGAATTTTGGGAATATGGAAGCAATGAAATTTTTCTTATCTTAATTCCTAAATATATTGAACAACTTAAAAAATACAGAGACGCATTGTACGAAGAAAGAGAGGAACAAATAAAAATAATAGAAGAATTAGCAAAATTGTCAGATATATCACCAATGGTTTTCATAGAACTAATATCATTCTTCTTATTAATACAAGACAACAGAGACAGAATGGGAGTTGTAAACATTAGAGATTTCAACGATAGGAAAGAACCTGGTGAATACCTAACAGATAGATTTATTTGTATGTTTAGAATTGCTGAAGAATACATTAAAGTCTATGATGGAAACCAAGACAATATGACAACCTTTTTAGATATTGCATGGAATGAAATTAGAGAGGAATTTGATGACTTATGAGAGTAGGTTGTTTTTTAGAAATAAACAAGACAAAAAAGAAGGCATATTTCTTTGGATTTGGAGAATATCTAGGAATGGAAATTCCAGATGAAAACGCTGGTGGTTTATGTCAAATAGGTAGATTATTAGGCAAACCAAATCCAAAAATTCTGCTTGATTCCGGCAAGATAATATGGGGTGGTGAATGCTGGTGGTCAGAAGAAGCAGAATGTATTGCGGAAATTGCAGAACTTGAAAATGCTGACTTTAATATTATTAATGTTGATATTGACGACATAAGAAAAAAATGGAATGAAGAATAAATGTCCGAAGAATACATAAAAATAGTGAGTCGCACACATCAGATCTTTCGAAGTCGGAGCATCAAATTCATCACAAACGGCGAAGTAGTCGACACCATTCCTGTTCCAGATGAGCAAATTGTATGTGACGCATGCAATGCAATGATTCTGGATCAGGAAATCAAGCTTTTGTGTTATATTGATGATGGAATTGAATATGTGTGGGGAGCAATTTGTGATAAATGTCACAAAAAATATCACTCAAAATTAAAAGTGGTGCATGATGAATAAAGGGTATATTATAATACACAAAAGTCCTCTTAAAGATGACATGGAAAAAATGAAAAGTAGAGATCCAGACCTTTACAAAATGATGGCTGATACATTTAAATGGAACTGTAATTCTTATCCTCAATCTTATGATATTCTTGTAAGAAGGTTTTCACGTAAACTTCAAAAAGAATTAGAATCAATGTTATATCAAGTTGATTGTCCAGTAGTACCTCGGTATTTAAGAAGACATCCATTTTATAAATATGTTGGTTCCGAAGATACTGGGCATGTTGATTTTATTAATGAAAGTGTTGGAAGATTAATAGGTAAATTAGAAAAGAATGGATTTAAAACAATAGTGGTTGAAGATGACTTATTCGACAAAATCCAAGCAAGAATTAAGAAACATCGCAAAGAAGATGTACAAAGGAGAAATATTAACAACACTCCAACTCAATGAAAGTGAAATTGATACTGTTTTTGGAATGATGAAATTATTTCACTGGGACAAAACAAGAGAAATAATGGAACACGGTCTTGGTTGTATCTATGGACACATGAAAGATGCCGCTCCAATGCATTGTAATGGGCTTCCTATGTTTTTTGCTTGGCAATTTCTTGATAAACCAGACACAAAAAAACTTATTAAAATTTATAACAAATTATTAAAAAAGATGCGTAAATATGACAAAGGAAAAAGATGTGGAGAAGTTTTTGGAGCAGCTGAGTGAAGAGGAACTTGAACAGATAGACAAAGGAGAATATGTAGGTAACGTATGCGATGATTGCATAGACGAAAAGCGTAAAAAAGTAAAACATGATTACAAAGCTGGAGATTATGTTAAATGTGAATTTGAATCCTCTGATGATAGAAATGAATACATGTGGGTTTTAATTGAGGAAATAGATGAAACAACCATCACTGGAAGATTAGACAATGATCCAGTCCTCGTACATCAAATAAAGTGCGGAGACACAGTAAAAATAAATAAGGATAAAATAGTACAAGTAATATATATGTAAGAGTTCACCATCCAGTCATTTTGGGGAACATACATCATGAGTTTCATTTTATAAGTGAAGAACAAAACACTTTTGCTAAACAAGAGATAGATGGGTTTGGGTTGCTACATACAAAGCCGTCTTCACTTATTATACATTTCCAGCAATCCAAACCATTATCTCAAACGGTATAATGTTACACGTTTCGTGTGCAAATGTAAGCGTTTAAAACAACGCAAGAGGTAAACCTAAATGAAAAATGTAAAAAATCAAGTAAGATATATTCAACAATATAACGAATTCAATCATTTAGTAAAATGTATTGAAAGTGCTCCAACTGGAGAAACATTTGGCATCCTATTAATAGGGCCTCCGGGCACTGGTAAAACTCTCTGTGCAATGGATTTAGCACGACATTATAATTCTAATTATATAGTTGTAGATGGAAGTCCACAAACAGACCGAAGAGATTTGGAAGGATGCTGGGAAATAGTTAAAGGAAATACAGTTTTTAATAAAGGGCCTCTTTACCAAGTAATAGAACAGGCAAACAATGAAGGAATAGCTTTCTTAGTTTTTAATGAACCAAACGCGGTAAATCCATCGGAACAAATTAGTTTTAATGCACTCATGACAGAGAATCATATTAACTTGCTTAGCAACGCTGGTAAAAGAATTGAAATTGAACCACATGCTAAACTTATTGTAATAGGAACTATCAATTTAAATGTTCTTGGAATAAATGATCTACAAGAAGCATTTGATGATAGGTTCCTTGTTAATTGGGAATTTGAATACCCAGCAAAAAAGAAAGAAGCAGAAATAATAAAAAAAATGGCTGGTTGTTCAAAATCTCTTGCTGAATTAATTTCTGAATTGGCATACCAATTGAGAGAAGCAGCAATGAAAGATTTTTCACTTAAAAAACCCTTTTCAACAAGACATGGTGTAAATTTTGCCAAAATGATTTGGGCAATGAAAAGGAAATACATAAGAGAAAACATCCGAACAATGATAGTTAGCAAAATAGCAAAAGAGAAAAGAGAAAAGGAATTCATTTCCCAAATTTTAGATGGATTGGACTTTAAGAAACGATTGTGGGATATATTAAAATGAGTGATCCAAAGTTATTAAACAAAACAACAAAAAAAGCGCTGAATGATGTAGCAAAAAGAATTTCTGGGAATAAAGAAATAACATTACGCTTTAGTGGAACTTATGATGTTACGGATGGTCAGAAAATTACCATACGAAGAGACGCAGAAAAAAACCTTCGACTAAGCCAAGGACTTGTGGCTCATGAAGCAGGTCATATTGGCTACGGGTCATTAGGAAACATTATTAAAGAACTAGTATTTCATTTAACAAACAAATATAAATTGGATGAAGAAACTGCTCGTTCTTTAATGAACATGGTTGAAGACGCAAGAGTAAATAAAATAAACAATAGAGTTTTCCCTGGTTTTTATCGTTCTCTTAGAGAATGGTTTTATATGAATGTGTTGCCAGAAATAAGACAACAATCTTTCCATCCATTGCTTCGTGATATAGGACTATATTTTGAGGATTTTGATTGGACATTTAATAATGCGGAACATAAATTAAATGACGAACAATTGGATTTAATTGAAACAGCAAAACTAATTTCTGATAAGTTTATTTCACCAGCATCATCTGTTTTTATTTGTAAATTACTTGCTGAATTGTTTAAGAAAAAACAAGAAGAAGAGGGTGGGAAAAAACAACGACCTTCTCCTTCTCCATCAGCAGACGCACGCACAGATCCATCAGCATCACAAAAAATCTATGACCCAAATTTTAAGAAATCACAGGAATATAAAGATGACTACAAATTCATGCAAGACATGAACAAAATGTTGGATGAAGAATTCAAAAAATTGATAGAACAATTGTTAAAATTAGAGGCTTGTGAAAACGAAGACAATAAAGAATGTGAAGGGTCTATACAACGCATGAGAGACTTTCTTGAAGAACAAGAAAGAAAATTAAGCAAGTACATACAAGAAGTTATGGTAACTAGAAGACCTTATAGAAAAATAGAAAGACGATATTATTGTAGGAAGGCTAGAGACTTAGAAAAATATCCACCAACAGCTCTTGAAATAATGAGTGAATATAAAAGGGAAATAGAAACATTAAAAAGATACTTAAATTTATTGGAAAAGAAGTCAGTTAAAAAACAAAAATTTGGTAGGTTAAATAACGACTGGATGAAAGCAATTGTAGGAGATTATGAAAAATGTTTCTCAAGAAAGAGGTACGAAAGATTACAAAGATTAACTCTCTTAATAGATATTTCTGGAAGTATGACTGGCCCAATGGATGAAGGCGATTATGAAAGATGTCACAAGGAATCAAGAAGACATCTTTCTAAATTATCAGTAGCAAAAATTTGTTCTGTTATTTTTGGTGAAATATTTAAAGACTTTTGTGATTTAAGAATTGTTCTTTTTACTGGTGTAAAAGATGTTGTTCATCATGTTATCAAGGATTTTAAAGACACGGTTCATCCACGCGATTATGATGAATTTGGATATGATCAAATGCAGGGAGAAAATTTAGATGGATTGTCTTTAATATACGAGGCAGAAAAAATAGGGAGCGATGGAATAATTATTATTGTTTCAGATGGATACCCAGCAGGAGATTATTATAGTCTTGGAGACGCTATTACAGATGTTAATAGAGCAAGAAAACTGTGTAAATTTATTTTTGCCTTTAGTATTAAGGCACGAGGAGATTATTTAACAGATATGTATGAGAAACATTTTATTATTGTTAAAGATAAAGAGGAATTTAGAGAAAAGCTTCTTAAATTTGGAAGAATTTTAATGGAGCAATATTTAAGATGAAATTCATTCATAAAGTATTTCTTACAGCAAGATCTAAAGAAGATGAAGAATGTATGGGTTGGAATGATCCAGACCCATCCTCAAAAGGAGACTGGGAAATTTGTATTTTTTTAGACAAATTTTATTTTAGGAAAAATATTAATCATATTAAATGCGCAAAAGAAATACAAAGAATATTTCTACTTGAGTTGGTTTGTTCTCTTAGTAGAGTAGAAAAATATTGGAAAGAAGAAAGGTGTAATGAATGCCCACCATGGAAAATAACAAAAAAAATTATGCAAAATATTACAATAAAATAAATAATGATTCGGAATTAATAAACATTTTGGAATTTATAACAAAGATGTTAGACAATAAGGATTTGTCTAAAGATCAATGGATGACAATAGTTGAATACATCCATTATAGAGCACTTAAAAATGAAAGTAGGAAATAATAATGACAGAAGAAGAGAAAAAAGACGAGTATGAAAAATACGCAAGTCAATTAGACTCAGAAAAATGTTGCGGAAGATATTTACATTTTGGTCATTTCATACAAGATTTTGAAAACGACAAAAATACGGCGCTGTCACAATTTCACTTTGAACTTTATAAATTTTATGCCACATTATTATGTAGCTATGCGGATTTTGAAGCATTTGACAAATTAAAGAAATTTTTAGTGGAAGCAATTGACTATGTTAAAAACAGGATAAATAAACTAGAAAGTAAACAATTACAAGGAATAGCAGATGACATTTTAAAATTCGCAAGAAAAAATTTTGATGAAATTAAGAAGAGATGGGGAAAGAAAAACCATGAATATTTCACATAGATTTAGATCTTTTTTAAGAAGCAAATACATTTGCCCAATGTGTGGTAACAAAGATTTTCCCGACTGGAAGGATAAAGATGGAGTCGAGTATTGTAGATGTGGTTATTGGAGAAAACTTAAAAAATCTCCAAAATAAACATAAAAGGTGTTACATTTTGGAAATAGCTAAGGAGTTCGAATTGTATAGGAAGTTTGAAGTTGTATTGTTTCGGTATTTCAAAATAGCTGAATTTGTAGAGAATTCAATTAAGTTTTCATTTAAAACAAAAGATGATATTTCTACAATATTAGATCCAAAAGGTTATGATAACGCTAAAAACAGAACACTAAAAGAAATTAACGACCAAAATATTTACATACCTTTTAATCCTTTTTACTTAGACAAAGACGACAAAGAATTTTTTACTATTATTTTTCCCAAAAAGTTTTGGGAAATAAAAGACACGGAACGAGAGAAAAGAGAAGCATTAAAAGAAATTTGGAGTCGTATACATGAAATAAAATGGTGGCTCGGAGTAACAAAAGACACCAGATTTTGTGGAATAAGAAAAGAAAGTAGATTAACAACAGTTTTAGAAAACTACTTGAAAAGTGGAATAAAGGAATTTAGGTATGATTTCGAGCATTCTGTTTTTAGAAACATTGATAAAGAGACAATTAGAAAATTTTTAAGGGTGATGAAAAATCGGAAAAGAAGAGAAGGAATCATCTCGATGTCTCAAAAAAGGCAAAGAACTACATACAGAAGCAGAAAAAACGGCAAAAGAGTTTCTTGAATGGAAACGAATTCAAGCAATGTTAAACGCCCATCAAGATGAAATAATAAACGAAAGATTAAGATCAATGGAAGAAACAATTAAGTGTAAACTTATACCTGTTGAAGAAATTAATGGTAGTACCGATGAACACCCATTAACATGGAGTCTTATACCTGAGTGGAAACATCAAGATCCGCTTACAGAATCAATAATGGGATTAAAATTAATGGAGGTAGAAAAAATGAAAAATATATGTCAATATTGTAAAAACAATAAAAATTGTAGTATAAAAAATGAAGGAATAAAAACATGTTCCGATTTTAATAGACAACAGGATTGTTGTATATGCGGTGCAATTAAAAGATCAAGTGAATTAATAATAAAAAGAACCGAAGAGGACTATCTATACGTTTGTAAGGAAGATGATTGTGCAAAAGAGTTCAAAAAACAATATACATATTGTTATGAATGCGAGCTTTATTTTCCCAAAAGTGAATTAAAGGTATGGAATGGAAAACTATTATGCGAAAGATGCACAAAATTTAGAGTAAAAGAATGTAAAAATTGTGGTGGAATCTTTGACAAAAGTGAAACAGTTAATTATGGCAATTATTATTATTGTCATTCTTGTTTTGACAACAACCAAGGAACATGTGCCGAATGTGGAATGGAAGAAGTGACATTTGAACTAACAATGTTAGAATGTGGAGAATTAATTTGTAGAGATTGCGAGAAAAAAAGAAGCCAATTAAAAATTGAAATTGAAAATGCATGGGAAAGAGTGGAGTATTATGAACATGCTGAACCATTTCCAGTTGAAGTAATAGAAAAAATGTTAAAAGATGTAAAAAAGAAGAAATTTGTTTTTCCATGCACATTCGATGATCAAGGAGAATTTTGTCCATTAACTTATGATGGTAAGAGAAAGGGAAGTTGTACATCATGCGACAGACCAGAAATTTACAAACTATTAAGAGAAAAGGACAAAGAATTTTACCCTAAAATGACTAAAATTTTAGAAGACGCATTGGAAGAGATGATATAATAAAAATGTACTTTAGGACAAAAAATTTTGGATTGCTTTTACAATTTAATGAAATTGGAAGAAACTTTACATTTTGGATAAAAATAGGAAAATATAGTATAATGACAACTTTATTTTTGAGGTAATTAAAATGCCGTTAATAAAATGTCCTATATGTGGAAACAAATCATTTATGCAAAAGAAAGGAAAAAACATATATTTTGGTTTTTGTAGAAAATGTACTTATCCAAATCATTCTGGAGTACAAATAATTAATTCTACGGGTATAGCAATGGAGTATGAAATTCTAATGGAGTTGTTTGATAAAGATGCCGTTTACTAATGAAAGATATTTTTACCAGCAATGGATGAACATGATCAATTCAATAGATTGCTTAACAAAAGCAGTTAATAAATTGGTGGAAAAAATTGGGGAAAGGGAAGAAGAAAAAGAAATTCGGAAGAACGAGAAGCAAGAAAGCGTTCAACAGAAGAAGAAAAAAGACTAAGAAATACAAATCTTCTGGTTGGAAGCTAAAATACCCTGAAATTTTTGAGGAAATAAGTTATTATCCTTATATTGTTAGGAGGGATAGGGAGGAGAAAAACAAATGAAAGCAAGTTGGTTATTTTTTATAGTGTTAATAATAACAAGACAAGTTCTTATGTTTATGTTGGGTTTTGGAGTAATTACATGGGAAGAGTTTTGTTTTTATATATTATCTGATACAATATATTTAGGACTAATTATGATATTTTTAGCAATAAAGGAGGGACAAGAATGATTCTACATAATCTTAAATTAAGAATAAAGTACACTTTCTTATGTTATATGTGTGACAGATTTGTGCTTTTTAGAAAACATGAAAAGTGTTCTGCCCCTTGGATACCAAAATTTAAAGTATGTAAGAGGTGTCTTGAAGATGATGGATGAAGAAGGAAAAGCAATAGTAACATACGACCATTTTTATGAATATTGTATGAAATTTAAAGATACAATTTACGTTAGAGAACAAATTGATGGAAGGTGGAAATCAGTTGCTCTTGGAGAACTCTCACTAGATCTACAATTAAAATGGATAAGATGTTGGTGGGATAGAGGACATCTTCCATATAGAATACTAGAATAATATGCCCGTGCACAGTAGCGCTATTGAACAAATGGTAATGAATTAATGGGAAATTCGCAGGTGCAAATCCTGCCACGGGCTTTAAAATTTTGGAGGCAAAAAAATGAAGGCATATAAAATAGCAGCATTTTTCCTAACAGCTCTTATAATCATAGGAATAATCATAGGATTTGTGATTTTGTTTACATTTCTATTCTATTTATTATTCTTAGGGTTTAGAAGTTTGTTAAAACAATATGGAGTAAGAAATGAATCAGCAACAATAGTTTCATTTATTTGTACTATTTTCATAATGTTTTTTTCAATAAGGGGAATTGCAGAAGGAATTAAAAAGAGGGAATAAAATGTTTAACGAAAAAGAAATAGAAATGGATTTGTTACTCTTTACTCTTTTCCCTAAAGAACAATTGGATCATTTGTTTGATTTTATACCAATGCTTCATAGAGATGTGATTAATGAAAAAGTTCCAAAAGAAATAAGAGAACTTTTCCATATTACAGATATAGAAAAATGGGCTTATGATTCTGTAAATGAGTTAGATGAGTGGTTAAAAACACTCGACGATGAATACATTGAAAATCTGACTCTTGACGAAATTGTTAAAAAGGAAAATCTTTTACAATTCCTTGATTACAGAATTTTTATAATCAAACAATCTGGATTGTATGATAATGAGGAAATTTGTGACATTTTAAAAAATGGTTTAACAGATTGTCTAAAAAAGATGGAACAGACTTTAAAAATCAATTTCGCACCGACACCAGATAAATCTGATTAAATCTGATTTGTTGAAAAATGCGATTTATGTTTAATTTTATCTTTTTAAAATTCTAAAAAACATTGATGCTTTTTAAATTCGTCGCACCCCCCCAGTATTATGGGAATGCGACAAATTTGAAATTAATTTCATGTTTTTAAAAATATAAAAATAATAATTGTTAACACATGCTGGTTTGCAACTTTTGTGGATGTCCAATCGAAACAGAAAAGGAAGATTTTTATTACTGCCCGATTTGTGACACAGAAAGGTATTTTTCTAATGATAGCGACGAACAAAGAAGAGATAGGCATTAAGCCTATGGATTTTTATTCCATCGCACATATATTGATGGGAATGATTGCACACATCGTTGGAACAACATTTGCTTTACTTTTCGTTCCCCCTTATCCTGCAAATTTAATAGGGATTATATCAGCAATCGTATTTTCTCTTATGTGGGAAATTTTTGAGAACAATATTTTAATAAAAACAAAATACAAAAATTTATTTACACCAGAAAGAAAAGGACGAAAAGATTCTTTAAACAATTCATTAACAGATGAAGTATTCGTAGTATTAGGAACAACAATAGAATTTTGTTTATATTTAACAGGTAGTGTAGAGATTGTTTTTTATGCAAATCTCGGTATAATAAATGGGCTTTTGTGGCTATTTTATTACTTAAGAAAGAGAACAATAGATGGTTCAAGTTAAAATTCGTTGTGGAGAATTTTATGATTTTAACATCATAAAAGAAATTACAGATAAAGGTAATGGAGTAATAGAAATAAGAGGTAATTTTAAACCAAGAGGTAGGTACAAATCAGTAAGAATATGGAAACAAACAATAGTTAATTGGGATGAACTAACAGAAATTTTCAAAATACGAGATGAACCTTATTTTTGTCTAAAGTGTAAAAGAACACATCTTAGTGGAGACAAATTTTATGAGCATCAAGAATATAGAGGCAAGAAAGAAGATCTTATACCTCATGACAGAATCCTTAAAGCTGATTTAACAAAGTTAGGAGAAATTGGAAAAAGACAATTACAAAGGTTATTAAATAGGATGGATTTAAATCCCGGAAAATCTGATTTGTATAGATATGAAATAAACAAATTAATCTTATATGAAGGAATAAATGACGAGGAAATATTTTAATGAGAATTAAAATTGGAAAATGTCATATTTTATGTACGGAAGAATGTCCTGTCCTTTCTAAGAAGGCAAGTTATTTTTTGTTAAAACATTTAAATTTGTTACCTAAAAAACGTAAAAAGAAATGGGATAAATGGGACAAAGAACAAGAAAAATTAAATGAAATGGTAAAAGAAAAATGTTCAAAAGATTTATAGAAAAATTGATTTGGAAGTATATTGGAAAACATGAAGATTTCCAAAGTGAAATTTTAACAATCTTAACAGATGATTGTCCTTATTATGAAGTATGTGGAGAGGATTATTTGGAGAATGTAGGACAAGATTATTATGACTCAAGAGGAGACCCGTACGATTAAGGAATTAGATGGAGAAAGTTTATGGTGGGGATTTTTAGTTGGATACGCAATGGGTTTTATAATAACACTTATAACGATTATGTTAATATTACCATATAGTATATTATTCAAGTGATTATAATGCCATGTGAATATATAGATAGTTGTGAGTTTTCCAAACTGAACCCTCGTATTTGTGAACTGTCTAAATTGGCTTGTTCAGAATACCATTGGAAAAGCTTAAATCCTATCGAAAGACTACAAAAAATCAAAGACAAAGAACATGAGTCCTTATATACGAAAGGATGAAAGAAAAGCGTATGACAATCTTGTTACAGAAATAGAAAAAAATCTTGCCTCTGTTGTAAGAGAAAATTTTTCTGGTCATCTGAATTACGTTATTACAAAACTAATATCAGAAATTATTTACAGATGGCCCCAAAATTACGACTTTTTTAATACAATAGTCGGTGTTTTGGATAATGTAAAAGATGAGTTCAAAAGACGCATTCTAAATCCTTATGAAGATTACAAAATTAAAGAAAACGGAGATGTATATTAAAAAATGAAAAAACAAGAAAAAACGATAGTAGAACTGATTACCCTTCCTCCAGCCCCTGATAATGGAGTTAGACATAATCATTACGGACTTGGAAGAGAAATCAGTAAAATAAAAACATTTTTAGAAGAAATCCAAACTGATCTTACGACAATCAAACTTTTGTTTGGAATGAAAAAGTTTAATATTGCTCGTAGAGATGTTAAAAGGTCTCAAAAATTGTTAGAACAAAGCGTTAGAAATTACCAAAAAAGTGTTAAGTTGCTAACGGCTATACAACCATTACGATAATGAAAATTTATTGTGACGGAGGAGCAAAACCAAATCCCGGTGATGGTGGGATTGGTTTTATAGCTCTCAAAGACGACAAAATCGTTTTGGAAGGATACCAATATATGGGAGAAAATCTAACAAACAACCAATGCGAATTCATCGCGGCAATTAATTCTCTAACACATGCTTCTCTTGTGTTTGGAGCAAAACAAGTTGAATTATATGTAGACTCTGAATTGGTTTATTGTTCGGTTCTTCCAGTTCTACATCCAAAACATAAAAACATAAGAAGTAAAAAATTAAAACCATTACACAAAACTCTACTAAGCGTCATGGAACTCTTTGAAAAGATCGATGTCTTTCATATAAGTAGAAATGAGAATACAATAGCCGATAAACTCTGTTATCATGCTATAAACACAAAGACATCAAGGATAACACAGATTGAGCCGACAGACTCGTAATGCATGGATTATATGGGGATGTATGTGGGTATTACTAATAATATATTTAATAATAAGATACGTAATGGAAAATGCGCTGGTGTCCTGAGTGTAAGGAAAGATCCGCTAAATTTGAAGTATGCACTAATTGCGGGTTAGTGTTTGAAGACAAACCTATTGATTATCGTCCATCACGTAGAGATTTAGACAACCCTGAAACAAAAACACATAATATGGAAACATCCCAGTTTTTAAAAAATTTAAAAACACAAACGAGAATAAATCTACGGGAGGTAAAAAATTCCGATTTAAAAAGAGCAATGAAAAAATTCTATTACAACTGGAGAGAAAAAAGAGGTTATGAAATTAAGAAGGAAATGAAAAGAATTTGCTCATTGCTTGGATTAACTAAGGATTTTTATGCCTCTTGTATTTATTCTTATTTTAAAATCTGTAAGTTTAATGAGAAAGCGGATGTTAATATTTTCAGGGGTGGAGGAAAAGTCTCTTTAGAAGTGATTGCTCAAGGTATTATTTATTTGGAAATTAAAAAACAACAATTGCCTTTCACGTTATACGATTTCGAAAAAATTGAATGTGAAACTAAAAAAGTTTCCGATTACTACACACGATTAATAAAGGAAATGAATATCAAAATCAAACAAATACATCCAAGAATTTTTATCGAAAGAATAATAGGTACATTAGAAATTACAATAAGAGAAAAGAGTTTTCTTACTTTATGTAGTAAAACTTTTCTTGAAAATATTATGGAAATAGAAGAAGAAAGCAATTCCATAACACGTTTTAGAAATCCTATTATTACTGCCGCTGTGTGTGTCTATTTATTGTCAAATAAAATATTTAAAATCACACAAAAGAAGATTTGTGAAATTGCTGGATGTGATATTAGAACTCTTAGGAAAAGAATAAATGAAATAAAAGAAACAATACAATCTAATATACAATTATTCGGCTATGGTGAGGAAGATTTTGAAAAAGCATTAGAATGGGATATGTTCTCACCATTTGTAAATAATATGAAAGAGAATTGTGAATTTGATGAGTTATTAATAAAAGGATTAATTCATCCTGAATATAGAATGGAGTTATTAAAAACAAAAGAAAAATTTAAGGCTGTTTTTTATGACACTACCGAAAAGCATTGAAAAGTTTTTAGTAAAATTTTGGAATTACAATAAGGAAGATCTTAAAGAACAATTGTTGGAAGAAGACCATTACATTGTTTGGTATTGTGGAATAGATCATATTGTTGATAGAAACAAAACACCAGACAATGTAATAATACATACAGAATTTGCTCAATACAATTTTGATTTTTCTTATAAAAAATCTGAGCATGTAGTAATAAGATTTAATGATGAAGTCCAATTTTTTTATTACATTTTATCTGATTTTATAGAAAAATACTATGAAGGGAAACCATTTGAAATGAGAGTAATTCAAATCCCTGATGGAATGTATTATCTTGAATTTAAATTGGATGAAAAATATTCGTTTGTATTTCAACAACTTATGATCTTAACAGATGAAGAAAAAGAAGAAGTAGAAAAATTTACATACATGAAACTGACGGAACAAAAGGAAATTGAATTTGACAAAATATTCAAAAGCATAAATATAAGTAGTGATATGATATTATGATTAGGAAATTAATATACAAGATTCTAACTACAATTATTAATGTTCTTATAGATATAAGAGAAATTGTAGATAAATCTGCGTATATAACATTTGCACAGGTTTTAAAAAAAGAAGGTATTGATATATGTCCTCATTGTGATGGGGAAGGAGTTATACCTTTAAATAATAAAAAAAGTGATTAAAATGAAGTATTGTGATTGTGATTATTGGTTTACTGGAATAGCGTATATTTGTTTAATGGAAGGAATGGCTTTATCAAAACAAATTGCGTATACAGGTAAAAGATTTGATTATTGTCCTTGGTGTGGTAAAAAACTAAAGGACGATGAAGAAACATACATAGGAGCATTAATATGAGTAAAGAAAAATGTAATTTTTGTAATGAGTTAATAAAAGACGGAGATACAGTAATAGGTGGATGTGATAAAGGTGGAGGAAACATGACAGAATATCATTTAGATTGTTATGAGTTCGTTGTTATGAACATGGGTGACAAACAAGCAATTGAAACATTCCTAAGATGGAAACCAGAATTTGAAAACCGAAGATGGTACAAAGGATGTATTTGTACAGTTGAAGAATATAAACAATTCAAAAAAGAAGAGGAAGAGTTGTTAAAACATTTAAGAAAGGGGTTAGATGATGGCGAAGATTAAACATAATATGTTTGACTCGTGTAGGGGCTGTAAGTATTTAAGAAACTATTATTGTTATAAATGGGATCTTCCAAGAAGTAATAAAAATGCCGCTTGCCAAAAAAAGAAATTGAGGTAAATAAAATGAGATTATCAAACGAGATTCTATATTTTGCCAGTATGAAGATAGGGTTTTTTGTTTTTGGAACAGAAAACATGGTTGAGGCAATGGATAAAGTAAAAGAACAAATTGTAAGTATAAAAGAAGGTGCTTTAGCTCAACCAATTGGATTCATGGACTTAAGTATAGAACAAGTAAAAGATGACAGAAAATGAATAAGGAAAAACTGAAAACTGAAATTTGTAGACTAATTGATTCTCTTATTTACATTCCATTTAAACAAATGGGAATTTTTAAAGGTACAGATTTCGGTTATAAAAAGGAATTATTGAAACTCTTAATTTGTGAGGAGATAGATAAATATGAGTAGAGAACCATTTTGTCCGGAATGTGGTGTATTTATGTTTTGTAAGAAAAACGGAGTTTTGGTTTACAAAGAAAAGGATTATATTTACCACGCAGATTTATGGGAATGTAAGGAATGTAGAAAACAAATAATAACTGGTTTTGGAGATTCTCCAATGCATTGGTATTGGACTAATCCAGTATTGTTTGAAGAAAAACTAGAGGCAACAATATTTAAATACAAAGTTAGTGATTAAGAAATGAAATACATGAAATTTTATAGTAAATTTAAAAAAAATAAATACACGACAATTCGTAGATATAAAAAAGGAAATGCGGGAGATATTGTGTTAGAACAATATCCTAATGGATTCCATTATGCAAGAATTAAGGATGTAGTAAGAGAAACACTTGAGAGATTACCTACAAAATTCTTATTAGATGACACTGATTGTAAAACAAGAGATGATGCCTATTATTTTATACAATGTTTTTATAAAAAACCTATTGATCCTTACAACGAAAAGTTATATATTTACTTTATGGAAAAAATAGAAGGGGATTGTATTGAAGGAATTACTTAAACTATGGGATATATTTAATTGGTATCCATGGTACAGCGGTTCGGATATGAGAGAATGTGAATGTGAATTTAAAGAAGCATTATGGAATCTTAAACACAAAATAGATCTTCTTATAAAGGAAAACAAAGAATTAAGAGAATTAGTTCAACCTAGAAAATTAACAAAAAAAGATAAGAAACGTATATTAAAAAAGTTTTTTGAAGAAGAAATGTTATTTGACCAATGGATATAAAATGTCAGAACATAAATGTTATTGTATCTGTCCGCCAGATACAAAAGAGAAAGGGATTGTAATAAGTGAATTTTGTCATAGTAATTGGAGGTTTTGTCATTATGTTAAAAAGAAAGGTAAAAATCTCCAAGACATGAAACGTCTTTCTTAATGCTGAAATCGGTTGAGCAAGCCAAGCCCGAATCCGAATGGGATCCCAATTCGGAGATGCGAAGTGTGTGAGTCTCAGAGACGACCGTCAGCAAAATTAAATGTGGAAATTGGTGGGAATCCGTACTGGTGCCTACGGTGGAAGTCCGTATGAGAGTAGCTACCTCACCACCAACCATAAGATTAAAATGTCAGAAGAAAATAAAAAGATATGTGAGGAATGTGCTGGACGTGGTTATCCTGCTTCTGATTATTGTGAAGGATGCCCGTTAAGAAAATATAGAGAGTGAAAAAAATATGTTAGAAAAGAAGTCAGAGCGTCTTTGTCCATTATGTTTCGGAGAAAAATTAGGAGACATAAATGAAATTGAGGATGAAGTAAAAAGGTATCATGAATTACAAGAACTTATTAACGAATTATTAGAAAAACAAATATTTGCGTTTGTATCTGATCTGAGGTTAATAGATTTTACAATACATGAATGCTGGGATAGTAAAGATAAATTAAATGAGTTCATAGAACTACAAAAGTGGATAAGAGAACGAATAATAGAATGGGAACAAGGAGAAATAAATTTTGAATGTGAAAAATTTGAATCAACGTTTGTTGAAGGTTATGATGAAAAATGTTATTGTAAAACAGAAGCAAAGAAAAATATTAGTACATTATTAGGTTCTCTTAGGGATACTTGTCCTCAATGTGTTTTTGCGGCTATAAAAGTATTAAAGGAATGTATGAGCACAGGTCATAGACGAAGGTATAAAGAATTATTAGATAAATATGGTGATTAAAATGATTACATTTGATTGGATATTTGATGTTTTAGATGTTGCAATGTGTTTCTTATGTAAAGAAAGATTTGAAGAAAATGATATTGTTGGTGAGTTTTTTGGTGGATTAGCTCATTGGGAATGTCTTGATAAAAAGTTTGAAGAAAACA
>Ga0209536_100000326_pt1 | contig 75778 bp, 51 predicted proteins | sample DeeMarSeWOR28_12_FD_187461 | JGI IMG/M metagenome (GOLD analysis project Ga0209536, IMG submission 187461) | Marine sediment microbial communities from White Oak River estuary, North Carolina - WOR-2-8_12 (SPAdes) (version 2) | ecosystem: Environmental > Aquatic > Marine > Intertidal zone >...
TACCTTTGTTCTCCTTCCCCACAAAATCGATATTGACAAATTTAATGATAAAATATCAGATTTTATAATTAAGTCCCGTCCAAATTCTACTGAAAATTTTAGACCCAGATTGTATCTCCAGCCATTAACGGATATCCACCTTCATAATCTCAACGGCGGGGGAGCAATAACATATGTATATATCTTTTCGTTAATCGCTGTCTTCGTCCTGCTTATTGCATGCATCAATTTCATGAATCTCGCTACTGCACGTTCTTTGAGACGCTCAAAGGAAGTTGGGTTGCGAAAAGTGGTTGGTGCTAACAAACGAAATCTGATTCATCAGTTTTATGCCGAATCAATTCTGTTATCTTTTATTTCCCTTTTTTTCAGTCTGCTTTTGGTTGAACTGTTTCTGCCAGCGGTCAACTCTTTTTCCGGAAAAACCTTATCGCTCGATTTGACAGGGAATATTGATAATTTAGTGGTTTTTGTGTGCATTACCCTGATAACCGGTATTATTGCAGGTAGTTACCCGGCTCTATTTTTATCTTCTTTTAATCCTGTTAGGGCGTTGAAAGGTATTAATTTAAACATTTCATCAAGTTTAAGAAAAATGCTGGTTGTATTTCAATTCTCTCTTTCGATTGTTTTGATAGTCTGTACCATCGTAGTATCCACACAACTCGATTATCTTCAAAAGTACAATCTGGGCTTTGATAAAAGCCAAATTCTGTATTTTCCATTGAGCAATAAGCTCAGGGATAAATCAATTTCTCTGAAAAGTGAATTACTTCAAAATCCGCAAATTTTAAACGTGACAGCTACTTCAAGTAGGATTGGAATTCACCCCATGTGGAGTGTCGACTTGAATGATTGGGAAGGTAATAGTGGAGAAGAATCGCTGCTTCTTAGCATGATTTCCACGGATTCTGATTTTCTAAATACTTTTCAGGTTGAACTTGTTTCGGGAAGATATTTTTCGAAGCATTTTGTGACCGACACCGCCTCATTTGTTCTGAATGAAGCTGCGGTAAAGGAAATGGATTTACAGGACCCGGTTGGGAGAAGAATCTTTAAAAAAGGAAAGATAATCGGTATGGTAAAAGATTTTAATTTTCGCTCCTTGCATTCTGAAATAGGACCCTTGGCCCTTGTAATGAGCTCAGATTTATACAAATTCATGGCTGTTAAAGTGAACACCTCTAATATTTCCGGTACTATTAAATACATTGAAAATGTAACAGGAAAATTTGCACCGGATTTTCCATTTGAATATCAATTTCTCGATGAAGAATTCGCAAACTTGTATCGGTCTGAACAGCAACTAGGTATCATATTCAATTATTTTTCAATCCTGGCAATTTTTATATCATGTCTGGGTTTGTTTGGATTGGCTTCATATATGGTTGTTCAACGGACGAAAGAAATTGGCGTTAGAAAAGTCCTGGGTGCATCCATTCCGAATGTCATCTTATTACTTACAAAAGAATTTACCCAATGGGTCATAATTGCCAATCTAATTGCCTGGCCTGTGGCATACTTTACAATGAACAATTGGCTGCAATATTTTGCTTATCGAATTGATTTAGCATGGTGGGCATTTCCGCTGGCCGGATTTTCTGCGATATTTTTTGCTTTATTAACAGTTTGCTGCCAGGCGATTAAAACGGCTCTAACGAATCCGGCAGAGGCGTTACGATATGAATAAACATCTTGTACACTACTTCTTATATCTTTTCTAAGAATTGATAGGATGAATAGATGATTAGCAACTTTTTGAAAATTGCATTCAGAAACTTGATTCGTCAGAAAGTATATTCATTTATAAATATAACTGGTTTGGCGATCGGATTAGCGAGCTTTATCTTAATAATGCTCTACATTCGTTTTGAGTTCAGTTATGAATCCCACCATAAAAATCTGGCAAAAGTATATAGAGCAAATATCAATCAGCAACACCCAAAAGGTGTGTTTAACTCAAGTCATACTATGGTTCCTTTAGGTCCAACTTTATTAAAGGAATTACCTGAAATCAAAGATTTCGCAAGAATAGATAATGCTGGTAAACACCTTGTGGCATACAAAGATAAAAAGTTTAATGAAGATAAAATAATATTTACTGATCAGGGATTTTTTGGCCTGTTTACAATCCCTTTCGTTAAGGGTAACCCGGAATCTGCACTTGAAGAAAAATTTTCTGTCGTCATAACGAAGTCGATTGCTGAGAAATATTTTGGAGCGCAAGATCCAGTATTACAAACTTTACGGATAGACAACGAAATTCCTCTAACAGTAACGGCGGTGGTGGAAGATTTCCCATCTAATACGCATATCAAAGCCGAATTCTTAATATCGTTTAAAACAATTGTTGAGCTGGCTGGAAAGGATATATTGAATAACTGGGTTACGATTAGTCTCTCTACTTATCTTCTCATGCCTGAACCAGCGAACATTGACGAAATAGAGGAAAAGATAAACAAAGTCTATTTGGCACATAATATTCCCGAGGTGCCAACAACCTTCAGATTAGAAAATCTGGACAAAATTCATCTGTATTCAGAATTTTCTTCCTACGGCAATATTCAGCATATATGCATCATTTTGACTATCGGCATCCTCATTTTACTCATCGCGTCAGTCAATTTTATGAATCTTTCAACATCGCAAGCCGTCGACCGGGCAAAGGAAGTTGGTTTAAGGAAAGTTGTTGGAGCGAACCGCGGGCAGTTGATTAAACAATTTCTTGGAGAGGGAATTCTGATGACTCTCCTGGCACTGATTTTATCTCTGGCAATTGTAGATGCAATTTTGCCCATATGCAAAAATTTATTTGCCCGGGAGCTGAATTTACCATCCGTCAACGATTGGAGATTTTATGGATTGTTATTGCTGATAACCTTTGAAGTCGGTTTCGTTTCAGCAAGTTATCCTGCTCTATATTTGTCTTCATTTAATCCGGTTCATGTATTAAAAGGTAAAAAAATCAGTGCAGGTAGGGATGTGAACCTTCGCAGAGCATTAGTAGTGATGCAGTTTAGCATAGCAATCGTCTTAATTGTATTTACCATAGCAGTTGGCAGCCAGTTAGATTATATGCGTAATAGGGATCTTGGTTTTCAAAAAGACCAAATAGTAGTCGTACCACTTTCTGGGGAAAACTTACACAATGATTTAGAACCCTTTAAGAACGAACTTATGAAAAACAAGAATATCCAAGCGGCCGCTGGCTCATTGTTGCTTCCAAGTAAAATAGGAATGTTTAACAATGTAACCTGGGAGGGCGCAGCGGGCAATGAAACCATAGCCCTAATTCAAAATAAAGTCGATTATGATTTTCTTGACACATATGAGATCAAATTGATTGCAGGTCGAGATTTTTCACCTGACTTTCCCTCAGATATAATTGACAATGATAGAGAAGGCAATTCAGGGGCAATGATTCTCAACGAGGAAGCGGTTCGACGCTTCGGTTGGGAGAACCCCATAGGAAAAAAAGTCATTCAAGTTTATGGCGAAGAGAGATATAATTTCACAGTAGTGGGAGTTGTAAAAGATTTTCATTTTTCTTCGCTGCACACCCACATCAAACCTTTGTCTCTATTTTTGCGACCGCATCATTTAAAATATATCTCCATTAAAGTTATGTCAATGGATCTGCAAAATACCATTTCATATATCAAGGAAACATGGAACAAGTTCAGTTCAGAATATCCTTTTGAATATTTTTTCCTTGATGAAACATTTGACAATATTTATCAATCCGAAGTAAAGCTAAATACCTTATTTAATTATTTCAGCTCGTTAGGTATTTTTATTTCCTGCCTTGGTTTGTTTGGATTAACTGCATTTACCACCCGGAAGCGTACCAAAGAGATTGGCATCCGAAAAGTATTAGGTGCCACTGTACCAAATGTTCTGGGCTTGATTTCGAGGGAATTTATTTGGTTAGTAATCATTTCGATGGTTATCGCCTGTCCGGTAGGCTGGTATGTTGTAAACCTCTGGCTCGAAAATTTCGCCTATCAAATTAAAGTATCAGCATGGTTTTTTCTGCTGGCGGGTGGCCTGACTATAGTAATTGCAATTATTACTGTAAGTTTTCAGGCAATAAAAGCAGCAGTCGCAAATCCTGTAGATACGCTCAGGTACGAATAACTTTTAAGAGAATTATGGATTTCTCTTTATTAATATCCGAAGGAAATCTCGATGTTCAAAAACTACATAAAAATCGCCTTTCGAAACCTGCGCCGGGAGCGGGCAATTTCTTTCATAAATATCCTGGGGCTTGCCATAGGATTTGCCAGTTGTATCTTCATCTTCCTTTTCGTGCGCCACGAATTAACCTTCGATGATTTTCACGAGAAAGGAAACCAAATCTACCGTCTGGTGCATGACGAACGGGAATTTATTGTGCCGGGAGGAAGGCTGTTAGCGACCACTGGGCCCCCGGTGGGACCTGCGTTGACCAAAAACTTCCCGGAAGTATTGAACGCCGTGCGGGTGCGTTTTACCGACCGCCACATCATTGCCTATAATGAAAAACGCTTTTACGAGGAAAATATTGTCTATATAGATTCTACCCTTTTCGAGGTATTCAGCTTTCCATTGCAAACGGGCAATACGAAAACCGCCCTTAATGCGCCCAACAAAGTGGTGATCACTTCGGAAATGGCCGAAAAATACTTTGGCGATGAGGATCCCCTTGGCAAAACGCTGCAACTTGACGATTGTATGGATCTGTCGGTGACTGGCGTCTTCAAACGCATTCCGCAGAATTCCCACTTGGAATTTGGTTTTGCCATCTCCTTTGCCACTTTTGCGGTGCCGCGCGGATACCCAATAACGCTGGATAGCTGGGGGTGGATTTCTTTCCACAATTACCTGCTGCTGCACGAGGGGATTGATCCCACCGCATTGGAAGCAAAATTCCCCGAATTTATCAGCACTCACTGGGATCCCGAAAGAGCCAAACGCTTCAAGTGGCGTTTGCAGCCTCTTAAGGATATCTACTTCGGGGAAGTGCTCAATACCGATATCCCTTCCGGTAATATTGCTTACATATATGGGCTTTCCGGCATCGGCATTCTGATTCTATTAATGGGCAGTTTTAATTTTATGAATCTCTCCATCGCCCGCTCTATTACCCGCAGTAAAGAAGTGGGAATCCGCAAAGTGTTGGGTGCCTTTCGAACCGGTTTGATAAAGCAATTCCTGGGCGAATCGGTTATTATATCCCTTTTAGGATTTATTCTCGCTTTTGCTTTATTCGAAGTACTGGGCCAAGTGTTGGCTCAGTCGCTGCAAATTTCCTTGCCGGTGCAATCCGGTGATTACCAGGAGCTCGTTCTTCTTTTCCTGGGGATTTCCATCGCGGTAGGAATTGTTTCCGGCGGTTATCCTGCACTGGTCGTGTCACACTTCCAACCTTCAAAAGTATTGAAAGGCAAATCACAGTCCGTTTCATCCGGAATTTTATTGCGGAAAATCCTGGTAGTGGTGCAGTTCTCCATTACCATTGGATTGATTGCCGGCAGTATTGTGATTTCCGACCAGATGAACCTAATCCGCACCAAAGACTTAGGGTTGAATAAGGAAGAAGTGCTCATCCTCCCCGTCCCGCGCGACCGTTCAGATGTTCAATACGCCCGGATCCGTCATCAACTCCGGCAGAATCCTCACGTTGCAGATATCAGCGCTGGCAGCGGGGTTTTCGACGGGGATAACGGAAGCGTTCCCATGTTCCCGGAAGGCGCAGCAGAGGAAGGAATCCCGGTAAATATCTACGGGGTGCATTTTGATTTTTTCAAAACTCTGGGAATTGAAATAGCGCGGGGAAGACCGTTTTCGGAAGAAATTCCTGGTGATACCGTGACGGCAATTATTCTCAATAACGCTGCTGCCAGTGTACTGGGATGGTATAACCCGGTGGGAAAACCGTTAAGAATCAGTAACCTGGTGGATGGTTATGTGATCGGTTTGACGGATAATTTTAACTTCGCTTCCTTGCATTATGAAGTAGAACCGCTGGCAATTTTCATCACTTCCCTGGTAGAAAATATTTACATCCGAGTAAAACCGGGCAACCCCCGGCAAATACTAAGTTCCCTGGAGCAAGACTGGCAGGAGGTTGTGCCGGAACTGCCGTTTCAGTACACATTCATGGATGAGAATCTCAACCGACTTTACGCTGCAGACCGCCAGTTTTCTCGCCTGATCTTCGCGTTCTCCCTCCTGGCGATTTTTGTCGCCTGCCTGGGACTTTACGGGCTGGTAACGTTTATCACCCGGCAGCGTACCCGGGAGATTGGAATTCGGAAAGTGTTGGGTGCGAGCGTGCCGGGAATTGCCGGATTGATTTCAAGGGATTTCCTTCTGTTGGTTTTGGTCGGAAATATTATCGCCTGGCCGCTGGCCTATTACTTTATGAATCGCTGGCTGCAAGAATTTGCTTACCGCATCGAGATTGGCTGGGAGGTGTTTATCCTATCCGGCGGACTGGTGCTGGTCACTGCCCTGCTAACGGTGAGCACACAGGCGATTCGGACAGCGCTGGCTAATCCGGTGGAGGTTCTCCGTTACGAATAGTGAGGAGAGGCGAAATCCCAATGGAATGTTGGGATCAAGATTTTGCAGTATGAGTGAAAATGATTGCGGATTTCGGCTATGGGATTTAAAAATCAAATCCGCAATCCGAGATGCCAAATCAGAAATTAGGAGAATGCCATGTTCACCAATTATTTTAAAGTCGCCATCAGGAATATTTTGCGGTCAAAGGTTTATTCTTTTATCAATATTGCCGGACTTGCAATTGGATTCCTGTGTTTTACTCTAATTTTCATATTCATAAAGAATGAATTAACCTATGATACGTTTCATGAGAAATCCGATCTAATATACCGTCCTGTCGAAATTCAGCATGAACCGGGTGTGGGTACTCAGCATGTTGCGGTAACGATGGGTCCGCTCGCTCCGGCACTGAAAAGTGATTTTCCGGATATTCTCAGTGCCACAAGAATCTACAGGTTATGGAATGTTTTCTTTAAGGTTGGTGAGAATGGCTACTATGAAAACGGTATTTGTTTAGTAGATCCTGATATGTTTGACATATTTACCATGCCATTTATAAAAGGAGATCCCGCAACGGCTCTTGATGAGCCAAACAATTTGGTAATCACACAAGAAATAGCAAGGAAATTTTTTGGCAATGCAGACCCTATTGGCAAAACCATGACAGCGAGCTATTATTGGGGTCAGGATGAATTCACCATAACCGGAATTATCGAAAACTACCCGAAAAATTCTCATTTGACGTTCACAATGTTAGGCTCTTTTAGTTTACTTGAAAGTCGTCTATCATGGATGAAAAGCTGGTACACCAATTCAATGGCCACCTATGTGCTTCTGAAGAATGGAACAAACATTGCGGATCTGGAGGCAAAATTTCCCGATTTTTTGAGAAAGTACCGGACAGAGGAAAATGCAAAAGACGATCTTGAACTATACCTTCAATCTCTGGGGGATATTCATCTTCACTCGGACCATATCAGATATCAAACCTTTAACAACCGGCAGGGCAGTATTAACATTATCTATACCTTCTCAATCATCGCCGTTTTTATTATTCTTATCGCCTGCATCAATTTCATGAACCTTTCCACTGCCCGTTCGGCAAAACGAGCCCGGGAGGTCGGCATCAGGAAAGTATTGGGGTCCGACAAAAAAAATCTAATTTATCAATTTTTGGGAGAATCTCTTCTCATTTCAGTGCTTGCCCTCATTCTCGCTTATTTCATGGTAGAGTTGGTGTATCCTCTTTTTGAATCGATACTGGGCGAAAGAATCATATCAAGCTATTATCATCAACCTGTTTTTATTGCTCAACTGATTGGTATCGCATTGGTGGTTGGTATTATTTCAGGGAGTTATCCGGCATTTTATTTATCCTCCGTTTTACCGGTTGCCACACTTAAAGGTAGTCATGCAACCTCAAAACCAGGGGCCATTCTGAGAAAGATATTGGTTCTTGTCCAATTTTCAATTGCGATTGCCCTTATAGCGAGCACCGGCATTGTAATGGATCAGATGAAATATATTCGAAACAAAGACCTTGGATACAGCAAAGAACAAATTGTGTATCTTAAAGTGAACACCAATAAGGCACGAGAGAAAATCCCATTAATTAAAACGGAGTTGCTAAATAATGCCAAGATCCGAGATGTTTCGGCAACCTCCGGGTTGAGTGGAGGAAGTGGTTCGCAGGGAACCATGACGGCGCTCAACAATGATGAAGAGCAGAAAATGATGATGCGTTATAGCTATGTAGATTTTGATTATTTATCAACAATGGAAATCGACCTCATTCAAGGACGGGATTTTTCCAGAAAATATTCCAGTGATACCCTCTCATCTGTTATTATTAACGAGACTGCAGCACGGGAATTAGGATGGGATAATCCTATTGGAAAAGAATTTAGAGGAGATGAAGATGAACCGAATTACAAAGTAATCGGAATGGCTAAGGATTATCATTTTTATTCCCTACGACAAAAAATTGAGCCTTTGATTATGTTCATAAGTCTAAAGCAAGCCTTTTATATGGTCATAAAAATCAATACAGCGGATATCCAGTCTACGCTGGAATATATTGAGCAAACCTGGAATAAACACCTTCCCGATCATCCATATGAATATGCGTTCTTAGATGAATATTTTGACAAAATGTACAAAAGCGAGGCAGACACCGGAAAACTATTCGGCTATTTTTCTATCATCGCAATTTTGATAGGTTGTATGGGGCTATTCGGACTGGCATCCTTCACGGTTGAACAGAGAACCAAAGAAATTGGGGTGCGAAAAGTACTGGGAGCTACTGTGGCAAATATCATAACACTACTCTCGAAGGATTTTATGAAGTGGGTAATTATGTCTGCTGTGATAGCTTATCCGGTTGTTTATTATCTAATGAAAACCTGGTTGAGTAATTTTGTCTATAAAACGGATATCCAGATCTTTACTCTATTTGCTGCGGGATTCATTGTTGTCTTCATTGCATTCTTAACAGTCAGTTTTCAGGCCATTAAAGCTGCCATGACAAACCCTGCAAAAACCTTGCGCTATGAATAAATTAAATTTTCACGTATGTAATGGAAGATGCCTCGAGATGATCGGCTTGATTTAAAGGTGTTGATATGCTAAAAAATTATCTAGTTGTTGCTATACGGAATATTAAGAAGACAAAATTATTTTCATTTATAAATATTCTCGGATTAGCCGTCGGTGTATGCGCCTTTTTATTAATTTGGAACTATGTAAATTTTGAAAAAAGTTATGATAAATATCACCCTAATAATGACAGAATATACCGGCTGCGCTATGAACGCACCAGTGAAGATGGTTCATCAGTACGTTTTGCATCCTGTTGCCCACCCGCTGGTAAACTAATTCGTGAGCGTTATCCTGATGCGGAAAAAGTTGCCCGAATATTCAGGTATCGTGCAATTGTCTCTTACGAAGAAACCAAGTTTCTGGAAGAGAGAATGTATTTTACTGAACCCGACTTTTTTGAAATATTCAACTTCCACTTGGTCGAAGGGGATCCGTTACAAGGCGTCGATGAACCTAATACTGCATTTATCGCGGAATCGACTGCAGATAAATATTTCGGTGAACAGGATGCAATTGGAAAGATCCTTAGTGTCGATAAAAAATATGACTACAAGATTGTGGGTATTTTTGAGGATGTGCCCCAAAATTCACACCTAAAAATTGATATTATCTTATCGTTCAAAAATCTTCTTTCTCAATTTGGTCCGCAGTACTACGAAGCGTGGGGTCATACCGGAATGTATACCTATATTCTTCTGAATCAAGAGGCAGATCCATCGGCATTCGAAGAAAAACTGAAAGGTTTGGTTGGTTCGGAGTTTGGTGAGGTGCTGAAAGAATACAACATGACTCTCGATTTAAAAATGCAGCCGCTGAGAGATATTCACCTGAAATCTCATTTCATGCAGGAATATGAGATCAATGGTGATGCCAATTCCGTCGAATTTTTGTTTATCATTGCATTCTTTATAATTATTACGGCCTGGGTAAATTATGTCAATCTATCCACGGCCCAATCCCTGGCACGTGCCAAAGAAGTCGGATTGCGCAAAGTAGTTGGCGCTTCGCGGGGAACTCTGGCCCTCCAATTCTTCTTTGAAACCATCTTAATCAATGTAATTGCCATTTTTATTGCATTGGGAATATTGGATTTCTTTCGTCCTCTATTTACCCAGGTAACCGGCACTCCATTACAGTTTGATATATGGACAGATCAATCCACCTGGATAACGATAGCAGTGCTATTTTTTGTGAACGTTTTGCTGTCTGGATTTTATCCAGTATTGGTTTTATCCTCATTTAATCCCTCAAAGGTATTAAAAGGAAAACTTGGTGGTATAGCAAGAGGTCTTAACTTGAGAAAAGGGCTGGTCATTTTTCAATTTGTGATTGCTCTGTTATTAATAGCTGGCACATTCACTGTCTATCGTCAAATTATGTTCATGAAGAGTCAGGATTTGGGATTTGATATCGAACAAACAATGGTTCTGAAAATGCCAAGGGTGAGAGACGAAAGATTCACGGCGAAATTGGAAACCTTTAAAAGTGAACTTAAGAAACACTCAACTATTCTGAATACGTGTGTTGCAACCGAGGTACCCGGAAGGCAGATTTACTGGGATGCCGGTGGAATTCACAGATCCGGAACTGATATCAGCGAAAGCAAAAATTATCAAATCGTAGGTATTGATTATGATTTTGCCAACTTTTTTAACCTTGAGTTTGCTGCCGGTCGCAACTATTCAAGAGAATTTTCCTCAGATAAAGAGACATTAATCTTAAATGAAACGGCTGTAAAGTGGATGGGCTTCGAGGGTGCCGAGGAAGCTCTAAATCAGCAAGTTGATTATTGGGGAGAGATCTATACAATTATTGGCGTTTTAAAAGATTATCATCAGCAGTCTCTAAAGGAAACCTTTGAACCACACATATATCGATTAACGCCATACGGAAGGGACATTCGAGGTGTTATTGCTGTAAAGATACATCCACAATATGTTTCAGAGACCATTCAATTGGTACGCCGTAACTATGAAAAATTCTTTCCCGGAAATCCGGTAGACTTTATCTTTCTGGATGATTACTTTAATCAACAATACCTCTCTGATGAAAGGTTTGGAAAAATTTTTGGAATATTCTCTCTATTGGCCATTTTCGTAACAAGTCTTGGAATTTTGGGACTATCCTCCTTCATAGCGGTTCAGCGAACAAAGGAAATCGGAATCCGGAAAGTATTAGGAGCAAGTATCCCTAGAATTTTGCTTTTACTTACAAGGGATTATCTTTTTTTGTTATTTCTCTCTATTTGTATTTCTCTTCCAATATTGTTTTTTGGAATCCAAAAATGGCTGCAGGGATTTGCCTATAGAATGAATATAAGTGTTTGGTTATTCATCATTCCTGTTTTTGTGATTGCCATGATTACTCTGGTCACTGTAGGATATCAGACTCTAAAATCAGCGCTCTCGAATCCCGTTAATGCATTAAGATATGAGTGAGAAACTAATAGGATCAATAACCAAAAACCTCCACTCAAAAATATAAGGAGATGTGAAATGAATGAATTATGCATTCCATTGCCTTTAACCGAACAGGGTCAGATTGCTGAGGTTGAAGTAAAAATTGGAGAAAACAAAAAAAATTATCACTTTCGCCTGGAATCGTTTTTATGGGATCTGGGGAATAATAGAAACACAGGGGTTATAACTATTTCCGAAACAGCGACCAGAATTGATAATTTGAAACGCTCGATTGAAAGTTATGACGAGAACTGGGAGTTGATACAAATTTTTACTCCCGATCCCGGTTCAAGATATATCCAGGTATTATTTCGGAAAAAGTATTGATGTGGGTGTTGGGATTTTGAGCAAAGTGAGTTTGTGCAGCTTCGTTTATTCTTCACTTGTATAGAACTAAATTAAAACAAAATTGATGGATTATGTCTGCGCCCGGTAGACCTCGAGGCGAGACATAAATCCATATTTCCGGAGTTCCCCAAAGAAAATAAAAAAATTCTTGAAAAATAATTTCGGAAAATATATATTCTTTTTGTTAATATGTCATACATAATACAAATGGGATCCTTCCGTGCAAAACCTATTTCCAAAAATTGGCAATACTCTTAAACTGAGTCAAGTTATTCAAAAAAAAATAGAAGAACTTATTAGAACGAAAAAACTGATCCCTGGCCAAAAATTACCGACAGAAAAAGAACTTTGCGAAAGCTTTGGTGTAAGTCGCACCGCCCTCCGGGAAGCAATTCAGATGCTTGCAGCGAAAGGATTGATTTCGGTAAAAAAAGGGAGTGGAATTTTTGTTAATGATTATTCTTCAGCGACCGCTCGCGATTTTATCAGTCTCTATCTGGAAGTAAATTTCGACAAAGAATCTATTCTTCATGTGATTAAAGTAAGACAGATTTTGGAACCTGAAATCACCAAGCTGGCAGCCTTAAATAGAGATGACCAGGATTTAAGCAAAATTGAAAAGAATCTGAAGAGTTTTCAGAATTGCGATAAATGTGACGTAAAATCCCTTGGAACTTTGGATAGGGAATTCCATCTTTTAATAGCCGAATCAAGCAAAAATCCTCTGATTCCTCTAATCATTGATCCTATCTTTCGATTAATGCCAAAAATAAGGACCCTTGTTTACGCAAAAATTGACCATGCAGAAAGTGCCGCACTGGATTTTCATACGAAGATTTATAACTCAATAGTAAAACAGGATTCAGAAAAAGCATTTCAATTAATGGTAGAACATCTGAAAATCGCTGAAGCTCATTCTTTGGAGGTGTTAAAGGCAATCTAAAAATTTTTCTTAATCTTATTTGTATGACATATGACTTACAATCAAAATAAAAGAACGACCCGTTATTGGAGGTAAAATGAATATACAACTAAATGGGAAAGTAGCAATTATTACTGGAAGTATCCAGGGAATTGGAAAAGAAATTGCGAGAATTTTTGCATCCTGTGGCGCTTCAGTGATAGTAAATAATCATCGAGATCCGGAAGGTCTTAAAGAAACAGTGGCTGAAATAAAAAGAAGTGGTGAAAATGTTACAGGGGTAATCGCAGATGCTACGAAAAAGGAAGATGTTGATAAACTTGTGAACACAGCGTTAGCAATGGGAAGTGGCATTGATATTTTGGTTAATAATGCTGGCGGTCTAGTTAAGCGAGTACCAGTGGCTGAGTTTGATGAAGAACACTTCAGTACAGTGATTGATGTGAATCTAAAAAGTGCTTTCCTGGTGACCAGCAAAGTACTTCCCTATATGAAAAAGAGAAAATCCGGGAAGATCATCAATCTATCCTCTCAGGCCGCCCATGATGGAGGTGGCCCGGGCGCAGCTGCTTACGCAGCCTCAAAAGGAGCTATTTGGACCTTTACGAAATCGCTGGCTAAAGAAGTGGCCCCATTTGGGATTACTGTAAATTGTGTGTCTCCCGGTTTTATTGCAAATACAACCTTTCACAATACATTTACGCCCAAAGAAGCCCAGCAAAAAATGCCCGGTGTTATTCCATTAGGCAGAGCGGGGGAAGCTTCAGATATTGCAAAAGTTGTTTTATTTATGGCGTCTGAACTCTCTGATTATATGACCGGACAAACGATCGAGGTTAACGGCGGTCTATATATGCCGTAATCCACACCTTATTTTAATTATTTAGGGGATTGCAAATTGAACAAGATTTTTGAAATATTAATCAGAACGGGAATTTCCGTGAAACTCTCCACAGTACATTTCATTCTGTCTTTTCTTTTATTTTCCAGTTTGTTTGCCGGAGAACATCCAAATTTATTTATAAGCGGAACAGAAGCCCAGGAAATCAAAAAATCTCTGAACAAATATCCTTTGTTGAAAAAATCTTATGAAGAAATAAAAAAGACGGTAGAAGGAGGAATAAGAGATGGTATTGAGGTACCACAACCAGGTGAGGCAGGTGGATATGAACATGAACGTCACAAGCAGAATTACCGGGAAATGCAGCAGGCGGGAATTTTGTTTTCAATTACCGGCGAAGAAAAATATGCCCAATTTATCCGTGAAATGCTTTTCAAATACGCGGAATTATATCCGACCCTGGGAGCGCATCCACTTTCCCACAACCAGGCGCCCGGAAAATTATTTCATCAAATGCTGAATGAAACGGTCTGGTTACTTTATGCCAGCCAGGCTTATGATTGCATCTATGATTGGTTAACGGAATCTGATCGTGATCATATTGAGACCAATGTTTTCAAGGTAATTATCAAATGGTTTATCGAAGAAAATGCTCATGAATTTGACCGTATTCATAATCACGGTACATGGTCTGCGGCTTCCATTGGGATGATCGGCTATGCGATAGGAGATCAAAATCTTGTAGAAATGGCATTGTATGGTACCAAAAAAGATGGCAGAGGTGGTTTCTTAAAGCAACTTGATCTACTGTTCTCACCGGATGGTTACTATATGGAAGGACCGTATTACATCAGGTATGCCTTGCGGCCGTTTTTCTTTTTTGCGGAAGCTATTGAAAGAAATCAGCCCGAATTAAAAATTTACGATTATCGGAATCAGATTTTAAAAAAGGCCTACTATTCGGCCGTCCAGACAGCCTATCCAAACGGTGTTTTGCCTCCCATTAACGATGCATCCAGAACCATGGACATCACTGCTCCCGGAATCGTTTTGTCAAATGCTCTTACCTACTACCGGTACGGACCTGATCCCAATCTATTAGGTATTTCGGCAGCTCAGGATTTTGTGATTCTAAATGGAGCCGGCTTAAAATTGGCCAAGGATTTTTCATCCGTCAACAGTCCACCAGAATTTAATTGGAAGAGCGTGGAATTCACTGATGGTTATGACGGTAAACAGGGCGGATTGGGTATTCTCAGAATGGGTAAGGGTAACTATCAATCTATGCTGCTTATGAAATATGGGGTACATGGTGAAGGACACGGCCATTTTGATAAATTGCACTTCACGTTTTTTAACCAGGGAAGGGAAGTAATCATTGATTATGGCTTTGCACGGTGGATCAATATCGAACCCAAGTTTGGCGGAAGATATCTGCCGGAAAATAAATCCTACGCCATGCAGACCATTGCTCACAATACAGTAGTTGTGGATGAAACCACTCAAAATGGAGGAGACCGGAGAGAGGCTGATGCAGTCTGGGGTGAACGTCATTTTTTTGATGCCTCCGATGCAAATGTTCAGGTTATGAGTGCAAAATCCAATAGGCATTTTCCGGGAGTAAGGATGCAGCGAACCATGTTTCTCATCGATGATAAAAGGCTCGATTCTCCGGTTGTGGTAGATTTATACAGATTATCCAGTGAAAAAAAACATGTCTATGATTATCCAATCCATTTTTTGGGTCAACCTATATCAACTTCATTTGAATGCACAGCATCAACGCAGCAGCTAGTACCTATGGGTAATAGTGCAGGATACCAACACATCTGGAAGGAGGCAGAAACTGATGTTGAAGGAACAATATCGTGTACATGGTTGGTTGGTAATCGCTACTACAGTCTCATTTCAGCAGCGGGAAAAGGCTCACAAGTGTTTTTCGGGAGAATTGGAGCCAATGATCCAAATTTTAATCTGAGATCAGAACCAGCAATCATTCTCCGTTCACACGGGCAGGATTATCTGTTTGCCAATGTTATCGAACCACATGGCTATTTTAATGAAGCGCAGGAAAAATCTGAAAATGCCCGCCCAAATATCAATGCTGTGAAAATCATGGGTTACGATAATGAAGGATCTGTTATCGAAGTTTTGGGAAGAAATAATTTGAAATGGCGTATCATGGTGTCGAATGGGGATGCATCCGAGGCAGCAACTCATTCGGTAATCTTTTCCGATCATCATTATGAATGGACCGGAAATTATTTAGTGGATCTGAATGCAGATTAGTTATGATAGTTCAATCTGAAATCAATGAAGATGTGAGGGGAAATGAGGAATTTTAAATGAGAAAATTAAAGGGGTTACGCTGGTGGATTATCATTCTGATCGCGATTGCTACCATTATCAATTACATCGACCGAAGTGCGTTGGCTATTATGTGGCCAAATATTGAAAAGGATGTCGGTTTAACGAAAGAACATTACGCAATCATTTCAATGACCTTTACTCTTGCTTATGCAATAAGTCAAACATTATCGGGAAAATTATATGATTGGGTGGGCACCCGCATTGGATTTGTGATATCGATTGTGATTTGGTCTATTTCTGTCGCACTACACGGGATTGCACGAAGTCTGGTTAGTTTTAGTTTCTTTCGATTTACTCTTGGTCTGGGTGAAGCTGGTAACTGGCCTGGGGCGACAAAATCCAATGCGGAGTGGTTCCCCATAAAAGAAAGAGCCTTTGCTCAGGGAATATTTAATTCCGGCGCCTCGATTGGTTCGATTATTTCGCCCCCACTCATTGCGTTTTTATATTTGGCAATTGGATGGAAAATCACATTTGTAGTGTTGGGGGTAGTGGGGGTATTTTGGGTAATACCATGGCTTTTTGTGAATCGGGCTCTTCCGAATGAGCATCCGTGGATTACTGACGAAGAAAAAGAATTTATACTAAGCGGTCAGAAAGAAGAGGATTCAAACACTGACGAGGAGGAGAGAGTTCCCGGATGGGGAGAATTGCTTGCCTATAAACAATCCTGGTCGGTACTTGTTTCCAGATTTTTTTTAGATCCTATTTGGTGGATGTTTGTATTCTGGTTACCAATATATCTGGCAGACCGATTTGGATTTGATATCAAACAAATTGGACTGTTTGCCTGGGTTCCCTATGTCGGTGCAACAGGAGGCAGTCTGTTCGGAGGATGGCTTGCTGGTATATTAATGAAGGGAGGATGGACTGCGAACAAGGCACGAAAGTGGACCATTACTTTAGGGGGGTTAATTATGTTACCCTCTTTGTTATTAACCGCATATGCCAGCAGCCCCTTAATGGCAGTACTATTAATTGCCTGCATCCTTTTTGGATTTCAGGTTTCAATAGGGAATATTCAGACGTTGCCCAGTGATTTTTATTCCGGCAAAACAGTTGGTTCGCTTGCCGGCATGGGAGGAACAACTGCCGCGTTAGGCGTTATTCTGACCACATTTTTGGTGCCGCTCATTACCAAAGTCAGCTATGTACCGTTTTTTATGATGGGTGCCCTACTGGTTCCCTTAGGTGTTCTCTCGGTTTACATTTTTGGTGGAAGAATTAGGCGCGTCGAACTGAAATCAAAATAATATATCATTTCAAGGAGATAAATGGATGAAGACACATATCAAATCAAAAGACATTCCCATAGAAAAGGTTGCGAAGGGGATGCGGCGCCAGATTTTGGGATACGATTCAAACTTAATGCTTGTGCGAGTCAATTTTGATAAGGGCGGGATTGGCGCAGTTCATCGACATTATCACCAGCAGGTTTCATATGTGGAGAGTGGTAAATTTGAAGTAGAGATAAATGGAAAAAAAGAAATTTTGGAGGCCGGGGATTGTTTTGTAATTCCCCAAAATAAATTACATGGAGCAGTGTGTCTCGAGAAGGGTGTATTAATCGATACATTTTCTCCGTTGCGTGAGGATTTTCTAAAATGAGCAGGAAGTTCAATTCTGATATCCAATATAGAACATATCAAACATTTCAAATAAATAATGTTCAATACAAAACACAAGGGAGATTGGTATGAAAGTAAAACTGCTAGGATTAGTGGTTTTTCTGGTTATGGGTGGACTTGGCATTTGCCCAATTTTTGCTCAAACTGTTCACCAGGTAAATGCCGGAGATGGTACGCTAGAGGCAGCGGTTGCAGCTGCTTCTGATGGTGATATTATTGAATTGGTGGACGCTGGTGGTGTCTATTTTCAGTCTTCTGGGTCAAGAATTGACATCGATAAAACTCTGACAATCAGAGCCCAGGAAGGACTGGCAATGAAACCCATTGTAAGAAATACGGATCTTTCCCAATCCAGTGCCCGACTTTTTGAAATCCAGGCGGGTGGAAATCTGACATTGATTGGGCTTGATTTAGATTGCCGGGCATCTGATGGAGGCGCAAATCATGCCAAAAATGCAGTTCGATCTCAGGATGTTCCAGATACAACTGGCACTTTCCACTTCAAGCTTTTTGTGGAAGATTGCAGACTTCATCATTCCACAGAGAGTTTGATCAAAGCCCATCGGTATACGATTGGTGATACGGTGAGTTTTAAGAATACAGTCTTCGATGAGGCAAATAACGAAGCCGTATTGTTTCGCGAAAGCACATCAAATCTTGGTCCTGAAATATTATATGCAGAATTTGAAAATTGTACATTTACCAGAATTGGACGTGAAGCGATATATATAGAATTCAGTGACCCGGTTGTGCGCATAAATCATTGTACATTTGATTCAATCTCCTGGCGTGAAAACAAGAGGATGGTATATCCCAGAAATGTAAATGATGTTGAAATTAAAAATTGCATTTTCACAAATCAGGGCGGTACGCAATCACAATCTATCGCTCTTTACGGCAATTCTTCCATATCTTATTCGGATACGTTTAATGTAGCAGCGGTTGCCACAAACGGAAGCTCATCAATTGGCGCCGGGATGTTGGGAGTTGATCCTCAATATACTGACCCTGCAAATGACGATTATACACTGCAGCCGACATCACCGGTATTAGGGATGGCAGATGATGGCTACGCAATGGGTGACCTAAGATGGGATCCTACTTACGGCTTTCCAATTGTAATTCCGGTTAAAGCTGGGGATGGAACTATAGAGGCTGCACTCGCCATGGCAAACGATGGGGATACTTTAGAACTGGTGACAAGCGGTGGATTGTATGAAAAATCCTCGGGTGACAAAATTGTCATTGATAAGGAGGTTATGATTAGAGCGAGAACAGGATTGGCTCAAAAACCAATAATTAGAAATACGGATATTAGCCAGGGTAGTGCACGACTATTCGAAATTCAAGCAGGTGGTAGTCTCCACCTAGTGGGATTGGACCTGGATGGTCGTGCAGTTGACGGAGGTGCGCCTCATGCAAAGAATTTTGTTCGAAACGAAAATGTGGCACAGGCCGATTCCTTTGCGGCAGAATATATTCGGATTACTGATTGTTATATGCATGATGCAAAGGAAAAAGGTGTTATGGGGCATGCATATACACGTATTGACACAATTTCTATCACGAATTCAATTTTCTACAACTGTTTGCACGAGGCGGTATATTTAAGAGAAAGTGACGCTCAAGGTGGTCCCGACGTTAGATTTTTTGAGTTGGAGAATTGTACTTTTGTGAAGGTGGAAAGAGAAGCTGTTTATAGTGATCATAATGATCCGGTAATGCGCATAAATCACTGCACCTTTGATTCAGTCGGGGCAGGCGGAGGTGACCGTATTCTATATTTGCGGGAAGCTCAGGATGCTCAGATTAAAAACAGTATATTTTCAAACCAGGGCGGATATCCGGATGCGATTCGTATATATGGGAGTTCAAGCATATCATACTGCGATACTTTCAATGTTGGACTAATTGATTTGGAACCGAATGCCACTATTGGCCCAGGTATGTTGGGTGCTGATCCCCTTTATAATGATCCCGCCAACTTTGACTATAGGCTTGCAGCGGCATCACCGGTTCGAGGACAGGCTGATGATGGAAGAGCGATGGGTGACTTGCGATGGGAAGTTCTTCCCAGTCAATATTATTTAAATATTGTAACAGTCGGAAATGGGCTTGTTACGTTAAATCCTCCCGGAGGAGTTTATGATCCCGGTACAATGGTTACAATGACCGCTGTGGCAGATCCCGGCTGGGAGTTCAGTCAATGGACCGGAAATGTATTTCCTCCAAATGCGAACCCTGTGACAATTACTATGAACCAGAACGAGACTGTAACTGCAACATTTGTCAGTACAACACCGCAGGTTACGTTAACCGTTGATACAGTTGGATATGGACACGTTGATCTTAGCCCTGAACCAGTGAACGGAACCTATGATCTTGGAACATTAGTGACTATGACGGCAGTTCCGCAGACTGACTGGCAATTTGCTGAATGGCTTGGTGATACGATGAGTACTGAAAATCCTCTCACTGTTGCGGTGGATTCGAACATGGCTGTTACTGCAAGATTTGAGAGTGTTTTTCCGCAGGTGACCTTAACGATGATTATAGTAGGACAAGGAAATGTTTCTCAGGATCCCGAACCAATTCTCGGAACATATAGTGTGAATACGATGGTCACAATAACAGCCAATCCGGCGCTTGGGTGGGAATTCTCCGGATGGTCCGGAGATTTAGTGAGTACCGATAATCCTGATTCAATCTTAATGGATACCGATAAAACAGTCACTGCAACTTTTGTTGAGACGCAATATCCAGGTGGGGTTGCTGAAATTGATACTACCTGGGATTTAAGAGACGCGGTCGAACTTGCAAATAACAATAGTACCGTTGATACCCTGGTACTGATCACCAGTGGCGGAGTCTATACTTCAACCAACACCAGCGATGTTGTAGTTACGGCACCCCTAACCATAAAGGCAGAGGAGGGGCTCGCGGAGAAGCCCATAATCACAAACAGCGATGTGGAAGCATCAAATTTGGATGTATTTAGAGTGTTTGATGATTTCACACTGATTGGCGTCGAACTTGACGGTGGTCATCCCCGCTCTCACGGAATGAAATACGGCATCCGGTTGAGGCACTATTCAGGCGGAGATTCAGTAAAAAATGGTACGAACATCACCCTTATTAATTGCGATTTTCATGATTTTTATGAGGGCAAAAATCCTTTGGCTGATGGACATGCGGTAAGGCTGGATGTAGAATTGATTGCTGGTGTCATAAAAGCTGAAAATTGTACCTTTTATAATTTTGGCTACGAAGCATTCAGACTATCGGAGACGGAAAAATATTTAACGGATCGCTGTCTTGATTCATTAATAGTCCGCAATTGTACATTTAAAAATATCGATGCCGAAGCGGTTAGATATTATTCTGATCTTGATCCAAATACTCCGGATGCGCCGGTTATTCTTGAGCACATTACTATTGACAGTTCGGCCACGAGGGTTTTTTATCTCAAAAATAGTGGCGGGGCGATTGTTCGCGATATCATCATTTCTAATAGTAGGACTTCTGGGCACGGTAGGGATGGTGATTTAATGGATGCTCAGGGAAATACAGGTGTAACCTCATTTGTAAGCGATATTGATACTTTTAATGTTTTGGCAGTTCCAATCAAATCTGCCGATGGCCAGGTGGATGAAACCACGGTTTGGGGAATTGATCCTCACTATGAAGATCCTCTGAGCTTTAACTATACTTTACTACCCACTTCACACTTGTATGGTTTGGGTCATGATGGAGAAGCTCTTGGTGATTTGAATTGGGCTACGAATATTCCAGTTCATGTTGCACTGACAATAAATATCGTTGATTCCGGATCCGTTGTCCTTGATCCGCCACCGGTTGGATTGACTTATGATCCGAATACACTGGTTTGGCTAACGGCGGTGCCGGATACTGGTTTTGAATTTATTGAGTGGACCGGAGATTTAACCGGTTCTACCAACCCGGATAGCATTCGAATGGACGGCAACAAAGTGGTGACTGCTGTATTTGCCCGTATTACGGGAGTCGAAGATCTGGAGTTGCTCCCAACGGAATATAGCCTTGGACAAAATTATCCGAATCCCTTTAATCCGTCAACGACTATTCAGTTTGCTCTGAAGGATTTTGGACATGCAAAACTGAAGATCTATGATATACTTGGCAGGGAAGTTGCCACATTAATCGATAAGGAAATGCAGCCGGGTTATTACAAAGTTCAGTTCCAGGATCCGAATTTAGCTACTGGTGTCTATTTCTACCGTCTTGAATCCGGTGATTTCGTGGCCATTAAAAAGATGTTAATGGTCAAGTAGAATTTGTCTGCAGGGATTGCCAATCGACTCATTGGCAGTCCCTGCATGATTTCAAAATTGTCTGTTCATCATACCATTAAATTGCAGGGAATCCTTTTTGGATATGGTTAACAGATTTACATATGAGTAAGTGGGAGGCAGCCTAATTATGACTCGACAAGAAGTCGTCAGAAATCTGGAAGCTAGTGGAATTATAGCAGTAATCCGCTTGAATGACGTTAAAAAACTAGAACATATCGTCGAGGCACTTTCGCGGAGTGGTGTCAAAGCCATGGAGATTACAATGACCACACCTGATGCGATCCAAATCATCCGCACAATTTCCGGAAAAGTGGCATCCGACTTTTTTGTTGGAGTGGGTACTGTTCTGGATCCTGAGACAGCAAGAGCAGCAATCCATGCCGGGGCACAATTTGTAGTCAGCCCGATACTAAATATTGAAATAATAAAAATGGCTCACAGATACGATAGAGCGATGATTCCGGGAGCATTTACTCCAACTGAAATATTACATGCCTGGGATAACGGCGCGGATATTGTTAAAGTTTTTCCAGCCACTGTGCTTGGTCCCAAATATTTTAAGGATATTCATGGCCCCCTTCCGCAGATAAAACTTACTCCGACGGGTGGAGTAAATTTAAATAACGCGGCAGAATTCATGCGAGCAAATGCCTCTTGTCTAGGTGTTGGAACTGCTCTTCTGGATAAAGAATTAATTGATAAATCAGATTGGAAAGGATTAACAAATCACGCTGCAGCTTTTGTAGAGCAGGTAAAAATTGGACGGACGGCGAATTGAATCCGAAAGAATGTATCTAATTCTTGCAGGAGAGAGTGGTCATCATGAAAAAGAAAATTGTGACCTTTGGTGAAATCATGCTTCGTCTTGCACCTTTTAATTATGAAAGAATTGTACAGGCGAATATTCTTCAGTCAACCTACGGAGGGGGAGAGGCGAACGTTGCTGTCTCCCTCTCACATTTTGGAAATGAGGTTTATTTTGTTACAAAATTACCGAAGAATCCCGTAGGTGATGCAGCCCTGAATTCTTTGCGAAGTTACGGTGTGAATACCGAATATATCATTCGCGGTGGAGAACGGCTGGGTATTTATTTCCTGGAACATGGTGCATCGATCCGTCCCTCAAAAGTAATTTATGATCGTACAAATTCGGCTATATCTAAGATTAAGAAAACCGAAATTGATTGGAACTCAGTCTTCGCGGGAAAAGACTGGTTCCATATTACCGGAATTACCCCGGCCATATCTGCGAATGCATCGGACGTGAGTATTGAGGCGGTTAAACTGGCAAAGAAGAATGGGCTAATGATAAGCTGTGACTTGAATTATCGAAAAAAACTCTGGACCAGAGAAATGGCTCGAACCGTTATGACGGAACTTGTGAAATATGTTGATGTGGTTGTGGCAAATGAAGAGGATGCGGCTGATGTCTTTGGAATTGAGGCAGAAGAGACTGATATCAAAAAAGGGAAAATTTCTGTAGATCATTACAAATCAGTGGCATCAAAATTAAAGGACTTTTGTAATGCTGAAATTGTTGCTATAACACTGCGAGAAAGTATTTCCGCTTCAGATAATTATTGGTCAGCTCTGTTGTACAATGGCTCGGCATATTATGTTAGCAGAAAGTATCCTATTCATCTGGTGGATAGGGTTGGAGGTGGCGACTCATTCTGTGCTGGGTTGGTTCATGGAATCATAAATAATAAAGAACATAAGAACGCATTGGAATTTGCTGTTGCCGCTTCTGCAATGAAGCAAACCATTCCTGGCGATATGAATTTGGTTACGGAAGATGAAGTAATGACGGTAGTAGGTGGCGACATCTCCGGACGAGTGCAACGCTAAAAGCGAATTAAGTGGGTTTATGGATTCATTTTGAGATTCACTTTTAAACCCAAAAAGACTATTCTCTTTGTGGAGGTGGATCTTTTAGAAATATTAATCCGTTTAGCCTGGCGTAACAAAGGTAATTAAATATCAATCTCTTTTTTATTAGAAGAAGATTGCCAAAAGCACTTAATATTCAATCAGGAACACTTAAGTCTCCCTGGTTACAACACCGATAAAAACCTGGTTTAGCTAAAATTGCGGAAGGAGACTCCCGTATATCAATATGCAAATCAAGCTTTATAAATTTTATACTTAACTGGATTCGGCTTAATATAAGAGAATTTTCAATTTGTTACAAGTCAGCATTGAATAATCACAATGAAAGATTGTGTAAATATATTCTTAAGAATCCCGACTCACTTTTTCAGCAGTTTTATTGGAATTTTCACTGTGTTGGCAATCCTAAGTCTGAGTTATAATCTCTCGTATTGTTTACCTGAGATACCTGCAGATAAAATTTTGAGTGACAATGATTTGTTGAATTATATCAAGAATAATATTAATGGCCTGCATAAAGTATATGTGGCAAAACAGAATAGGGAAGGCGAGAAAGCGCTAAATCTTTTAGCAATGTATTTTAAGCAAAAGGCCGGTGAGCGGTATTATTTCAACTGGCATAATTTCAAAGAGAGATTTGATGAATATTCGAATTTATATCCTAAAATGAGGCAGAAGCATGAAAAACTAGCCAAATATCATATTACCACATTTTCCCCGGAAACAAAATGGGAATTGCCCTTCAAAAATCGAAGAGGAGAAGAGGTAAGCGCCTATGAGTTACGACACCTTGCTCGACAACAAAAATCGTTTGATATGGCGCTATCATGTTATTATAGAGATGGGGATTCAAGCTATTTCAACTATTTTATCCGACAAGTTGCAGATTTAAATCGAGCGTTTGAAGAAGGCGAATATGATAATGGAGGCAATGCCATATATGAATCATTCCGTGCAGGCAAAAGAATTCATAATTGGCTATTCTGCTACAATGCCTATCAATCATTGGAGCAATTTGATTGGGAAAAACAAATATTGTTGATCAAGACATTTCTGCATCATGGTGCTCAACTACAAAAAAGAACTAAAAAAAACAGATACGGCAATCACCATACAAAAGGTCTGGTAGCACTTTTTGAAATCGCCTCTCAATTTAAGGAGTTTGAGGGGTGCGAATTGTGGCTGGACCAAGCATTGAGTGGCCTGGTTTGGCATCTGGAAAATGAAATTAATCAAGATGGCTTCCAATTTGAGCGATCGGTTCATTACCATAAAGGTGATATTGAGAACTATCTGAGGATTTACTTATTGGCAAAAAGAAATAATATTGAATTGCCCGATGTATATAAAATTCAATTTCAAAAGCTTTTTGATGTCTTAGTCCAGCTTGCCCAACCGGACGGTAATCTTCCGGTGCTTCAGGATGATACGGATAATCTCCTCCAAGAATACAATGAAATTGACGATGTAATGATGGTTGGTTCCATTGTTTTCCAAAATCCCGAATATAAATATTTTGCGGGAGATGCAATTTCACCTTCCTATTATTGGTTTTTTAACGAAGCTGAAATTCACTCAGCCGGCGAAATTATCGAAACCCGGCCATCCATTGGCTCTCTCTCTCTGGAAGAAACCGGTTATTACGTTATGCGAAGTGGCTGGGAAACTGATGATTGTCATATGATAATATCCGCCGGTTTGTCATCAAAAAAGCCTGACCACCAACACGGTGAAATGTTGAATATTACTGCCTACGCAAACAAAGCACAAATTCTTCCAAACTATCAAGTAAAATATAATCAACCTGATTATCCGATCTTTAAAAATTCATGGGTGAAGAATGTCGCCCTGGTTGATAGCATTCCCCTCGGTAGAGGGTGGATAGCCAATCGAGGGGGGTCTGGTTTCGGGAAATGGAAAAATTTACCGGAGCCAAAGGTTTTGGCTTGGATCGCAACTGATGGGTTTGATTACTTCTCTGGTTCACACAATAGTTATGACTCTTTAAATGTAGATTATTTCAGGGAGATATTGTTTGTAAAAGATGGATTCTGGATAGTTCGTGACCATTTTTTATCCAATCAACCGCACTCCTATCAGCAAATATGGCAGGGAAAATATGAAATCGACAGTTTGCACAATGCTCGGGCTATTTTTGGCGTAGATTTTAGTTTTCAAATCATCCAGTTGAATAAAAATATCTACGGGGCTGGGTACGGAAATTACCGGGGCAAGAATTCAATTGTTTTTGAGAGTAGGTCGGATTCCGGATTTGCCTACACAACCCTGCTTTTTCCGAAAGTAAAACCGGCTGAAAAAATGGCATTGGATGTTAAGTCAAAAATTAGATCCATAGGCAACTGGATCATATTTGAGAATCCAGAAGGAAAATTGTCTGATTTTAATACTTATTCAACAGACGCCCGCTGGTTATTAAAATCAAATAAAAATGATTTTATACTTTTAGATGCAAAGATATTTAAGGAAGGAAATTGGGAATTGAGCTATGATAGGAAATCTAGTCTTGTAATACTTCCTAACAGTAATGAATGGAATGTTTTCCAACTGGGCTTCAGCGATCTTAATCTCAATGTAATGGAAGCGATTTCAATTAATATTGATGAACAAATAATGAGTGTAAGTGATAATGAAAGATTTGTAGTTTCGACAGGAAGCAAACTTAAAATTGGTTTTAATCCACGGGACTAAATCAAAACATTTCAATATATTACGGAAATAATAAAATTGATAAATTAAACTCAAAAAAACCTTGACATATTGGTAAAAGTTATTTTATCTTTTTTTGTAATATATAAGATGTATGACAAATTTTTTGTGCAAAATAATATTCTCTCTGTGCCTTAAATCGGGCAACTGTGGCGGCCAATTATTTTAAATTAAAATTATCAAATTAGTTGAAAGATAAAATGGTGGGGTCGAGAATGTGGAAATGTTTCAGACTATCCGCTCTTTTCCTAATGATTTTTATTCCATTAAATCTTACTTATGCTGGCGAGACGGGAAAAATTTCTGGGTTCATAAAGGACAAAGAGACCAATGAACCTCTTTTGGGTGCGAATGTAATTGTTGAGACAGCTTGGTTTGACAACAAGGAAGTTCCGCTGGAGATACCCACCGGAGCATCCACGGACGAGGATGGCACTTTTTTTATAATAAACCTGCGTCCCGGATTATACAATGTACGGATAGTCTATCTTGGATACCGCGAAGAATTGCGGACAAAAGTAAAAGTGGATGTCGATAAGACTACTCGATTGGATTTTGAATTACTACCGGAAGCGTTGGAGACTGAAGAGGTTGTGGTAATTGCTTATCAACCGACAAAAGTTGAAAAAGATTTGACCGCCACTAAACAGGTTTATGATATTCGGGATATACAAAGTATCGCGGGCGTTGAGGATGTATCTGATATTTTGGACCTTCAGGCAGACGTCGTCGATGACCATTTCCGTGGCGGCCGAGTGGGTGAGTCTGCCTATTACCTTGGCGGGGGCACAATAAACAATCCGTTGGATAATGAAAGGGCTTTCAGCCCAATTGTTACCGGTCTTGAACAAGTAGAAGTTTATACCAGTGGATTTAGTGCCGAGTACGGAAATGCTCAATCCGGTGTCGTAAATATGGTTACCAAAGAGGGAAGCGATCGTTGGAGAACCAGATTAGAATTTAATGGTACGATTCCATATTACAAGACCTTTCGGGGGAGTGTATATGACCCGGAAAATCTATATTTCTTTAATGACTTAATAAATACGGAGGAATGGCTCGAAGAAAATCCAACTCAACCCGGTCGGCCCCTTTACGATCCTGGTTATGGATTCGGTCCAATATACCTGCCACCTCGAAATGTTTGGCCACCAGATCCCTTAACCCACGAAGACTCATTAAAGATTGCTCAATTAGGACAAATTTTATGGCTGCAGTCTGTTAGGGACGTCGGACTGGACTATGAGAAACGGGTGGATTATCGTATAGATTTTACTACAGGGGGTCCGATCTCCAAAAATTTCAAAATATTTATCGCTGCCCGGCAAAATCAAAATCAAGCGATCGTTCCCACTACCCAACCAGATTTAAACAGACAGCTTATGGGGAATCTGGTTTGGCAACCCAATATTCGGGAAAAATTTAAGCTAACCGCCGTTTTTGATAATCAGTATGAAAATGTGGTAGGCAGCAATTGGTTGAGATATATGTTCGATCGAACTTTCGGATTGTCCCAACTGCGGCGTAGAACGCTTCAATTCGGTTTGGATTGGAATCACGTCTTCAATCCTTCATCATTTTTGGATGTGCGTTTTAAACTGTTAGATGTATTAACAGAGGAGAGAATAGAATTACTTCAGAAAAATGAGTTCATCGAAGATTACTCCAGCGGTTCTAATTGGGTGGATTATACCGGCCCTTCAAATCACCGTGTCGGCAGACCGGAAGATGACAGGGGTGATGAGCGAACAAAGACTTATGATTTTGTGACCTCTTTTACCAGCCAAATAAACAGGCATAATTTGTTAAAAGCTGGTGGACAGTTTACTTATTATTCCCTAACGGTGAATCAGCAAGAAAACGTTGCCTCTCCAGGTAATTTCCGCATCGTTGAATTTGACAACAATCCTTTCGAGGGGGCTTTTTATATTCAGGACAAAATGGAATTTGAGGGTTTGATTGCCAATTTGGGATTAAGATTTGACTTTTATGACTTGAACACCATTTACTATACTGATAGGTTTTCCCCCTTAAGAAATCCCAATTTTGATCCTTCGGATTATTTCGGTCCTAAAAAATATGATCCCAATTTAGCAGAGACCGCCAAAACCAAACTTTACACTAGACTTCAACCTCGAATAGGGGTATCCTTTCCGATTTCCGAATCTTCGGTCTTTCATCTTAACTATGGCTCGTTTACTCAGCGTCCTAATTTTAATCAGCTATTCTATAATCGGATAGATCCAATCGCTCAAGAAAGTGGTGTACCTTATATCGATATTATTGGTAATCCACGCCTCAAACCTGAAACCACAAATGCTTACGATATTGGATTAGTCAAAGGCTTTTCATATGGGTTAAGATTGGATGTGAGCGCTTACTACAAAGATGTCAAGGATTTAGTACAACTCGCTTATTTTAAAGATGCCGACCAGAATGTGTACAGCACCTATATTAATCGAGACTATGCGGATATTACCGGTTTTCATGTTAGTTTCGAAAGAATAACCGGCTTTATTCAAGGATATGTCAGATATAATTATCAGGTAGCAAAAGGTAAAACCAGCAACGATCAGGATGTTCCTACTACTTTTGATGAACTTGCTACCGCAAACTCTGGTTTTGTTGATGGCCCCGATCCGGAGGATGTGTTCCTTGATTATGATAGGACACATAAAGCGGTCATAAATCTTCGCTTTCATACTTCCCCAACTGCAGGGCCTTCAATCGGGAAATTCAGACCACTGGCAGATTTCCGGTTTAGCACCACCTTTAGATATTTAACTGGTCGACCCTATACCTTTGACGAATCGGGACTTGGCTTAAAATACAATCAACGAACTCCAATTGAAAGAGAACTAAAGTTCAGAATTGAAAAAGGTATTAGTATCGCGAAAAGTGTGATGACACTATATTTTGAAGGATTCAATCTGCTAAATGAAGAATATTACCAATATTCAAGAACATTTGATAATCCCTACAATACGGCAAAATGGCACAATGATAAAGATAATGTCCTGGTGTATGATTTATACGCTCCTTATATCACCAGACAAGATATTTATCTTTTACGAAACGATCCCCGTCACTACAGATTAGGGATTATCTTCAGATTTTAGAAAAGAATATAAAAGCGGAGCTTTGTCGATGATGAGAAGAATCACATTTCTATCCCTATTTACTTCAGTATTGCTCGCTTATCCTCTGATGTCCCAAATTCTTGAATACCGGATCCATGATCGGGGGATGTTGCACGAAACAGTTTATAACGATGGGACAATCGGCCGCCCATGGGAAACCGGAGAGGCGGGAAACAGGACATCACTTCCAGTTTTTGAATGGCCCTCTCGATCTGCTACGAAAGTGGAAGGAATCGAATACAGTGGGCAGCATAATATTTTGGGTGCCGGGGTATATATTGCAGCAAATCTTGATGGACAACTCGGAAAAGATAAAAGAATTTATGCGCTGTGCGGAGGAGTGGGGGCAAGCACACCGGAAACTGTCTTCGGTAACTGGAGTTATCCGCAGTATATGGAGGAAATTGAAAATTTCCCTGTTCTTCCGGATGGTTCTCTAAATCCGGATTATGATCCCGATGAAGCTGAAGAAATAATTACTGCCACCTGGGCGACCCCGGTTGGGATCACTGTCACCCGCACGTCTCGAGCTTGGAGCTATCCTGATTATGATGATCTGATTATCTATGAATACGAATTTGAATACACCGGTGATACTGATGGCATCCCCGGAACAATTGAGCAGGAAGTAACTCTGAAAGATGTGATGATACTTTTTATTTACGGATTTGCTCCTTCCATGTATGGCTACCAGCGTCATTATCAGGAGTGGAAATATGAAGGAGGTATTTACCGTGGAGATCAGAATGGCTGGTGGGATGCTGATTACTGGCTTGCTTTCAACTTAAATTTACGTACAAACCAGAATCCCGTATGGGCAAAACCGGAACCAAATCCGGATAATTTTTTGAACTTTTCCCAAACCGGTTTGAATGGCGGTGGTCTTTGCAGCCCGCAGGCACCCGGATATTGTATGATCTATTATGATGTAAACCATCTTGCAGTAGTCGATCCATATGATCCAAACAATAATGAATCTGAGGTTGTGAATGTCCTGAGAACCAGTTTTGGAGAGTATTATGAGCTAGACGATAATTTACATATTAAGCAACCCTGGTCAAATAAGATCAGTACCGGCAACACCCGCAGCAGTAAAATGAAAGATGAATCAATTAATCCGGATAATCGCTGGAGTGGTGTATACTCACCGAACAGTACGACTTGGCCAAATCCCCCCAGTCAAGAGTGGATTGGACGGGCAGCATATCCTTATCGACAAAGTGCCGATGCCGGCCAAAAACACACAGTTTTTGGACCTTATACATTGAATATCGGGGATAGACTTGAATATTCTCTTGCTGAAGTTTGTGGATATGGCGGTCAACTCGGAAAGCAAATTGAAGGGGGTCAAACTCAAGTTCAGTGGGCACCAATTCCTTCCTGGGATCGAAGGATTGTTCTGGATGGTCAGACCATGACGGAGCACTATCTAACTGATTTTGGATACCCGGATTATATTAATTCGGATGTTATTACTGTACAGGATGTTGCACATAAAGCCTTCGAGGCATATTTAGGTCAGGAACCGACACTTCCCGTTTGGCCTGAAGATAATCCCAAAGATGGAAACTACAAAATACCCGCTCCAGTGCCTGCACCTGCGATTACTGTGGAGAACACGGCCGATGGAAATGTTCGTATCCGATGGAATCGTGCAGTTGAGGATTTTACCCATCCAAGACTCATGGGAACACTTGGAAAATTTAATATATTTAAAAGCCCGACAGGATTGGGGCCATGGGAAATAGTCAGGACTTTCTCCCTAGGTGAAGTAAATAGTGAAGGGCTTTATGAATTTATAGATGATTCGCCTGATTTCAAAGTCGGAGAATCAAGATATTTCGCTGTAACATCTGTTGATATAAGCGGAAATGAGAGTGGAAGGACGAATATCATAAGATTTGAAAAGAATATTGGCGCTGTGGAACAGATGGAAAAAATATATGCCGTACCAAATCCTTTTATTATTGAATCCGGATATGTTGGAGAAGGCGGAGTGGAAGGACAAATTGGTTTTTACGGATTACCAAAAGAATGCACCATTAGAATTTATTCATACGCAGGTCAGTTGGTTGAAACCATCGAACATAATAAACCAATTTACTCGGTAGCCTGGTTTCAGGTAACCAGAAATAATCAGGAAATTGCCTCAGGGGTATATTTTTATGTCGTCACAACTCCGGAAGGTAAACAAACCAGCGGCAAATTTATTGTAGTAAAATAAATAGATATTTATTGGAGAAGAACAATGTTTAGAATTAGCAGAATATCTATTTCAATTTTCATCAGTTTAATATTTTGTTTTAGTTCGGTATTGGCTTTCGAAAAGGTTGGTACTACATCCTTCCAGTTCCTAAAAGTGATGACGGATGCGCGTTCAACCGGGATGGCAGGAGCATATACCGCTGTCACAGATAAATCAGATGCTGTTTTCTGGAATCCCGCATCCCTGATAAATATTGCAAAGTTTGATGCCCAGATTTCTTATCTCGATTATTTTCTTGATGTCAGGCACTCATCGGTATCTGCAGCATGGACATTTAACGGTTTAGGTACATTCGGAGTCCAGGGAATCATTACAGATGTAGGTGAAATTGAAGTGACAACCGTCGATGCTTTAGGGTTTATCGGCGATGTCTATAATCCCGGTTTAACCGGAGAAACCATTAATCCCACTTCACTAGTGCTGGGATTGTCATTTGCGAGAGGAATTACCGATAAATTCGCGTTCGGTATCACTGGTAAATTTGTGCGGGAAGATCTTGTAGTTGCTCGTAAAAATCTATTCATGTTCGATGGCGGTATTTTGTACCGAACCGGATTTCATTCCCTTGAACTAGCTGCTGCCTTAAAAAATTTCGGGAGCGAGGTTAAATATTATGAGGATGGTTACCCCCTGCCACAAACTCTGAAATTGGGCATCTCAGGATACATTTTTTCTCCGACCGAAAATATTGTCAATACATCAGAGAATCATTCTTTATTAATTTCATTTGATTTGGTTCAGCCAAGAGATTATGACCAGCAGTATTCGATAGGCTCGGAATATGGCTTTAAAAATCTGATATTCCTGCGGGGGGGATATAAACTCAATTTTGATGAAGAGAGTTTTGCTGCAGGAATGGGAGTTTTATTTAAAAACTATCGATTTGACTATTCATTTAACGATTTTGGTGAGTACCTGGACGCATTGCACCGGTTTTCATTTGGTGTCGAAATAAAATGATGAATGTTTTTAGGAGTGGATTCATAATGATCAAACTGATAAGTAACTTCGAAATATTGGTATTTCTCATTCTGATACTTTCGTTACAGATTCTCAATGCTCAGCACCGCGGTGATAATCTGGCGTTCCAGGGGATTGGTTATGTGAATGATTATGGCGTAAAATCTTTGGCGATGGGTAACGCTTACAACTCCATATCCGGTGATATCAACTCCCTTTTTTGGAATCGGGCCGGGCTTGCGGATTTAAAAAGTTTTCAGTTTTCATTATCCGCAAGGTCCTTTTCAAGATCCTGGAAAGAAAATCAGGTTTATCGACCCAACAGATTTTTTGTGACTCTTCCTTTTTATCTTGAGGGTCTTTACACGCCTGATCCGGCCAATAATGGTGTTTGGGATTATGAATTGGCTGGGGATTCCAGCTATATTGTCAACTATCCGGCTATGGGTTTGGATCCTTATAGTGATGAGGCAGCTGATTGGAAAAAAAAGGAGAGTGATTTTGCTCTGAATAATTTGGCTGCAGCATTTCCATTTAATATATCCGGACAACAGTTTGTAGTTGCTGCTTCCTATCACCGAATAGATCAGGTATTGGATTACGACCGGAATGATACCTATTTGGATCCCCACCTGGGATACAGTGAATACAACATGCCGGCCCGGGTTGATGGAACGGATACTATTGCTGTCAATTGGTCTCGCTTCGAGCGAGTTAGAAGTGGTAAAATGAGCGAAGTGGTGATAGGAGCAGCTTACGATTTAAGTGAAAAAATCAAAATAGGTTTAGGGATGAATATCACTTCTGGTGAAACGGAAGACCTGCAGGTATTGGACAGGGTAGGATATTTTGAATTGTATCAGGAAAACCGGTTTCGATTTTCATACGACACGGTAGCAACCAGGATTTCCGGAATTTCAAAATTCAATGCGAGTCGATTTAACCTCGGTGCTATTTACAAACTCAATAAATTTAGTTTGGGTGCTACGATATATCTGCCATATACCTACACCCGGGATTGGAATTATGATACAGAAATTATGGATAGTACCGGCAGTTCTGTCTCCGTACAATCGGGAAAAGATAAATTCAAAATGTCGGCTGCATTTGCTTTGGGAACGAGTTTTACACCTATTAAACAGTTCATTTTCTCTCTTGATTATGAATTTATTCCCTACAGCAATGCAAGATTTGAGCTTGCCAGTAATGATACGACTCATCGCGATTGGGCCGATGTTCAAATTTTAAGGTTCGGAATTGAATTTATGCCCTATGAAATAATCTCATTTCTTGCCGGTTATCAAAATATTCCCCAAACTTTTGTTCCCGATGGTGCGGCATTCAGGGATAAGGGACCCAATTCTCAAAGTTTTACCATGGGAGCAAGTTTGAGTCTTCGCAAGCTGGGACGGATTGATCTGGCCTATGAAATTAGAAGATTAAAATATTACGATTCTTATTACAGCAATACAAATTATGTAGAAGAGAAATTTAATCGATTCATGTTAGGTTATGTTTTTTCACTCTAATAAGGTTTATCATTCTATGAATGAATTTTAAATTGTTATTTTATATTCCAACCGTTTACAGTTAAATAAAATTAGGAGGTAATATGATGAGTATTACAAAATTAATTCTCGTGTTGATTTTGGGGGTATTTTTGATCACAGGGTCGGCATATGCAAGCCATATTGATGTAGAAGATCAATTTGACTTTAAATTGGCGCTGGACTTTGCCTTTTTGAATAATATCGATACGCTGGTGCTTACCACAAGTGGAGGCCTTTATACAACAACGGATACCAACTATTTTCAGATATTAGAACCCCTGACGATTGTGGCTGCACCAGGATTGGCCGAAAAACCAATAATCACTCATAGTGATGATAGCCTGAGTGTGCTGGAAATTTTCCGTATTTATGATGATTTCACAGTTGTCGGGGTTATTTTCGACGGAGGTCACGCACAATCACATGGAATGAAATATGCTCTCCGGGTTACCGGCACAGACGATACTCCCCCATCGAAGGTTGGTTTAAACGTGACTGTAAAAGACTGTGATTTCAGGGATTTCTTTGAGGATAAAGATCCCACAAAAGATGGCCATGGCTTATACTTTTTGATAAATGCTGTAGCGGGTACAGTCAGAGTCGAAGATTGCTCATTTGAAAATTTTGGTTATGAATCAATTCGGATATCTGAAACTGAAAAATTTGTAATTGAAAAGGTTGTGGATACGCTGATTGTGAGGAATTGTACTTTCAATAATATTGATAATGAGGCGGTGAGGTTCTATGCTGATCTTGATACATCCACAAAAGATGCCTATGTCTTACTCGAACATATTACAGTTTACGGTTCTGCACCGGAGACATTTTATATAAAAAATAATGCTGGTACTCAGTTGAGAGATGTTATTATTTCTGATAGCCGACCGGATGGCAGGGGTGATCGCAGTGACTGGGCAATTGAAATCCAGGGTGTTGGATCGCATGTAAGCCATGTCGATACCTTTAATATGTATTTTAATCCCATCAGCCAGGCGGCAACAAAAGTACGTTCGACAAAAGGCGGAACGGTTGATACTACAACCGTTTGGGGTTTTGATCCGCAATTTGTAGATCCGCTGAATGGAGATTTTACGTTAGCGCAGGGATCGCCGTTATACGGAATTGCATACAGCGGTGATGCTCTTGGAGATTTAAGATGGGCACAATTCCCATTGGCAATTGATGAACGTAATCCGGCTATTCCGGCAAGGTTCAGCTTGCAACAAAACTATCCAAACCCATTTAATCCATCGACAACTATTAAATATTCATTGTCGAAGCTCGGGTATGTGAAACTGAAGGTCTACGATATTACCGGTGCGCATATTGCCAGTCTTGTAAATGCTGTTAGAGGCGCCGGAGAACATACGGTAAATTGGAGTGCTCAAAATATTTCATCGGGTATCTATTTCTATCACCTGGAAGTTGATGGAAATTTATCTGAGACCAGGAAGATGATGCTTCTAAAATAAGAAAAGTTTTCAGTTTACGGGGAGGAACTTACAAAATACCGCAGGATTTATTACTATATTCTGCGGTATTTCAAATCAGGGTAAAGGGAATGCGATTTTATTAAAAATTTAAATTGGCTAATGATGAAAATAATTCGTACGCTCTATTTTATAATGAATATATTTTATTGGAAATAGGGATGTTTCTACCAACTAAATTCGGCACCTTTCTTCTTACTATTCTGGTTATACTTTCTTCCGGTACTACCACATTGGCTACAGATCATTTCGTTTCGAATTTAGGCGATTTCAATACTGCAGTTTTATCAGCACAACCGGGCGATACTATTACGATGGCTAATGGAGAGTGGACAGATGTTCAATTGGTATTCCAGACTATGGGTACTATGACGGATTCGATTTTATTACGCGCTGATAGTTCCGGTTATGTAGTTTTAAATGGCACGTCAACACTGAGGATTGCCGGTGATTATCTTATTGTCAATGGTCTCTATTTTTTAGATGGCAGCAGCAATTCCGGAGCTGTGGTAGAATTTCGAAATGGAAGTACATGGGCAAATCACAGCCGCTTAACCAATACTGCAATTGTCAATTATAATCCATCCAGCTGGAGTATTGATTACAAATGGATATCTCTTTATGGTGCCAATAACCGTGTAGATCACTGTTATGTGAGGGGAAAAAATCATTCCGGTACAACTTTGGTGGTTTGGCTTGCCGCTCAACCCAACTATCACCGTATTGATCATAATTATTTTGACTATCGTCCCGAGCTCGGCGTAAATGGTGGAGAAACTATTCGTGTGGGTACCAGTGATTGGTCTATGTACGACTCTTATACTGTTGTCGAATACAATTATTTTGAACATTGTAATGGAGAAATTGAGATAATTTCCAGTAAATCATGCGAAAATATTTATCGCTATAATACATTTTTTGAATGTGAGGGTGCTCTTACACTGCGTCATGGTAACCGATGCACTGTACAGGGCAACTTTTTTCTCGGTAATAATAAGAGTAGCACTGGCGGTGTTCGGGTTATCGGGGAAGATCATAAAGTATTCAATAATTACTTTCAGGATTTAAGGGGTACCACCAATCGTGCTGCTCTTTCCATTATGAACGGGGTGCCGAATTCTCCTCTAAACAGGTATTTCCAGGTTAAACGCGCAGAAATTACTTTTAATACTTTTATGAATTGTAATAATACAATAATAATTGGAAGGGGAAGTGACTCAGAGTTAACGCTGCCACCCCTGAACTGCAAAATTAGTAATAATGCTGCCTTCACACAAAGTCAAATTATTATTCAGGAACATGATCCAATTAATATGACCTGGGAAGGAGATATCTTTTTTGGAGGTCCGTTGGGGATTCCACAGCCTCCCGGTATCACAATAACCGATCCCATTTTGATATTTAGCAGTGATAGTTTATGGAGACCGGATCCCATAACCAGCCCTCTTATCGGAAACGCCGCGGGAAATTATAGCTATGTTGCAGATGACATGGATGGTCATTCGAGAGGAACATTGAAAGATATTGGTGCTGATCAATATTCCACAGTCCCCGTTTTGCGAAGACCACTCGCCCCTGAGGATGTTGGACCGGATTGGTTTCCTTTGCCGGAAATACCGCCAACTGTCATAGCTGTTGAAGCGGGTCACGATTCACTACAAAAAGCACTTCTTTCTGCGAGTGACGGAGACATTATTGAACTGGTTACAGATGGAGGATTATATCCAAACAGCAGTAATCTGGCTATCGATAAAAAGGTCGTGATTCGAGCATCCGACAGTCTGGTTGAAAGGCCCGTTATCCGCCAGACGAGTTCATCAACCAGTACCAGGATTCTCTTTGAGATAAAAGATGGAGGCAGTTTGTCACTGAACGGAATTGAACTCGATGGCATGGCAGGTACCGCCACCCCGGCGAAGTATTTAATACGCACTGATGATAATTCGATGTCCGAACCATACGTCCTTAATGTCAATGATTGTTATCTCCACGATGTTGTTTTGGGGAGTGATGGAAATTTTTTTAGGGCATATCCCGGGACATTTGCCGATACCATCAGTTTTCAAAATTGTGTATTCAAAACAGCCGGAAAAGAGGGTATCCGCTTAAAAGATGAATCATCTGGAAGCGGTCTGTACAATGTTGGTTATTTTGAACTAGTTAATTGTACCTTTTGGGATATTAAAAAGGAGGCGGTATGGATTTATGCCGGAGATGATGTCCCATTCACCCCAGGGCCGGAAATTCTCATTAACCACTGCACTTTCGACAGCTGTGGTTTTGAAAACTCTCACATCATCCATGCGGAAGATGTTGACTTTGCAGAGATCAAAAATTGTCTTTTTAGTTACAGCAGCAATACAGATTTTTCAATACAATTGTATGGATTCGCTTCCAAAATTAGCTTTAGTGATACCTTTCAAGTAGGGCCTGTATTGGTCAATGGAAATGCCCAGGTTGGTTCAGGTATGGTTGATTTGAATCCAGGATATCGGGACAGGTTTAATGGCGATTTTACCCTCTTACAGAATTCCCCGGTCTGGTTTCTTGCCGATGATGGAAAAGCGTTGGGAGATCTCCGGTGGGCTGCAAATCCTCCTTTGGCAATCAATATGCCCGAGAATAATCTTCTTATTGAGAGTTTTGTACTGGAGCAAAATTATCCAAATCCCTTCAATCCCAATACAACTATCAGATATGGCCTATCAAAAAATTCTTATGTAACGCTTCAGATATTTGATTTGCGAGGCGCACTGATTGAAACACTGGTGGACAAATATCAAATGCGAGGGTCTTATGAATTAACATGGAAAGCTACTGAGTTCGCATCCGGAGTATATCTGTACAGGATTAACGTTGATAAACAAACGAAAGCCAGAAAGATGTTCTTATTAAAATGATCTGAATTTTATCTTAAGGAAAAGAGATGTCTTTAAAATTCTACCTTTCATGCTTCATGATTTGCTTTGGCGCTGCTTATGTTTCTCTGCTGACTGCACAATCAAATTGGCAGTCTCAAATTATTTATCAGGATGGTGGAGGGCATCTCGTTTATGTGAGGGATGCGGAAGGTAATCAGATCCCGGATTTTAGTTATGCCGGTTACAAAAATAGTGAAGTGCCGATTCCGGATGTTCCGGTAGTTAAGACAATTTCTCCCTTAACCGGAGATAACACGGCGCATATTCAAAATGCTTTATTTGAAGTAACACTTATGCCCAAGGATAGCACTGGTTTCCGTGGTGCCCTCTTACTTTCTGCAGGGGAATATGAAATTAAAGGAACCATTCAAATTAAGGTGGATGGAGTGGTACTCCGGGGAGTTGGTGACGGCAATGATCCGGCAACGAACACCATTTTACGAGCAACCGGTGATACCCCCCATCAGCGGACAGTCATTCTTGGCGGAGGCGGTGGAACCACAAAATGGTCTGATGCTGTTCCAGGAAGTTACCGGAATATTGTTTCCGATTCCGTTCTAGTCGGACAGGAAACATTTGAAGTCGATGATTCCTCTCCCTATTCAGTAGGTGACAACGTTGTTGTCAAGCATCCTTGTACCCAAGAATGGTTAACAGCAATCGATAGCGGAGGAACCTATTGGACCTGGCCTGGTGCCGAACCGGGAGTTGATGTACCATGGACTGTGGGTAGCCAGCCAATTGTTTACAACCGTTACGTTCAAGATATTCAAGGAAATATGATTACCATCGATGCACCGGTTTTTAACCATCTTATCAGAGGTTTATCACAATCTCAGTTGTATGTCTATGCTCGTGGGGGATTACGTACTCACATTGGAATCGAAAATTTGAGAATTGACATCGAGGTTTTAGTGGTGAACGATGAAAATCACGCCTGGAATGCCATTGATCTATTTCAAGTTGAAGATGCATGGGTTCGAAATTGCACAATGCTCCATTTTGGTCATTCTGCTGTGCGTACAAACACGGCCACCAGAATCACGGTTGAAAACTGTCGCGGTCTTGATCCGCAATCAGAAGTTACCGGAGAGAGACGATATAATTTTAATGCTTATACTGCCTCTCAACAGATCCTGTTTAAAGAATGTCACGCAACAAACGGCCGTCACCATTTCGTCTCCAATGGAACATCGTGGACATCCGGAATTGTATTCCTGGACTGTACATCCTCTGGCGCTTACACCAGCAGTGAGCCGCACCGTCGCTGGAGCCAGGGAATTTTGTATGATAATCTGATAGAACTTGATGGCCCTCGTCCGGGGTATAATCCGCGGTTATTAGGACTTTATTGTCGAGGGTATTACGGCACATCCCACGGGTGGTCAGTGGCCTATGCAGTTGCCTGGAATTGTGATTTGGCTGCAGGCGATTTGATAGTCCAAAAACCGCCAACCGCTCAAAATTATGCCATCGGTTGTTCAGGTGCAAACATAACAGGTCAAATGCCTCCGGCTCCTTTCCCGGAACCGGGTGGCTACATTGAAGGAACAAATACTCCCGGTCTAACACCCAGATCATTATTTATGGCCCAGCTGGAGGAAAGGCTAGCCGTGGTCGGTGTTAATGAAAAAGCTTCACCCTCTCAAAAATTTGTTACTGAATTTCAATTGTTTCAAAATTATCCAAATCCATTTAATCCTGCATCGAATATTCGCTACTATATAGCAGAAACCTCGTTTATTGTGTTGAAAATCTACAACTCTTTAGGTGAAGAAATCAGAAATTTGGTTTCCGAGAAACAATCACCGGGAAATTATAATCTTATTTGGAATGGTAGAAATAAGCATGGGGAGCTGGTTGGTTCCGGTGTCTATCTTTACCGGCTATCAGTTGATGGATTTTCAAAAACCAGAAAAATGATTCTTATAAGGTAAAGGAACTTGATTAGTTGCCACTCTCGAATTTTTGTAGTTGTAATAACAGGTATTGCTATTCTTCAGTGTTCTGAGAAAACATCACCGGGTTTTTATCAATATGTTCTCAAACATGATAAGCAAAGAATATTAGAAGCGGCAGATAAGTATTTAATTGAAGAGCCAATTACCATAACTTCTTCCATCTCACCTCGTAGTGCTGGAGGACGACATGATTTTTACTCTGAAGGGGATTATTGGTGGCCTGATCCAGATGATCCCGATGGTCCGTACATTCGCCGTGATGGAATGTCCAATCCTAATAATTTTACCGATCACCGCAAAGCTATGATTCGATTTAGCATGCGGTGTGCAACCCTTGCGGCAGCATACAAAATTACCACGGATGAAAAGTATGCAAATCATGCCATCCGCCATATAAAAGCATGGTTTGTTGATGAAAATACCCTCATGAATCCTCACCTTCTGTATGCTCAGGCCATCAAAGGCAGGGTCACCGGAAGGGGTGTGGGAATTATTGATACAATTCATCTGGTGGAAGTGGCAAAATCAATCGGTCTATTGGCGGAAGCAAATCTCTTAATTGCCGGTGATTTCGAAAAAATAAGGGATTGGTTCAGGAGCTATATGGATTGGATGACCACCCATGAATACGGAATTGATGAGCGGGACAGGAAAAACAATCATGGTACCTGCTGGGTAATGCAATTAGCGGCATTTGCTGATCTAACAGGCGATATTGAAAAGTTAAAATATTGTCGTGAGAGGTTTAAGACCATTTTACTCCCCAATCAGGTTGCCAGAGATGGCAGCTTTCCATTGGAACTTGCACGAACCAAACCTTATGGTTATTCTCTGTTCAATTTAGATGCCATGGCCACAGTGTGTCATATTTTATCTTCATCAGGAGATAATTTATGGGAATATCAAACAAAGGATAGTTCATCCATGAAAAAAGTAATGCAATTTATGTATCCGTTTATTAAAGAAAAATCTATTTGGCCGTATCCTGCAGATGTAATGTATTTTGATGACTGGCCAGCCCGTCATCCGGCATTATTATTCGCAGGGATGGCTTATTCTGGTGATGCTTATCTGGATCTATGGGGCAAGTTACCGGCCGAACCCAATTCGATGGAAGGATTGAGAAATTTCCCTATCCGGCAACCAATTTTGTGGATTAATAAGTAAAAGAAGCTAGTAGTAAATTTATGAAAAGTATCTTCTCAATATTAATTTTTGCTTTAATGAGTGGTAGTTTGATCTCCAAACCACAATATTTATTTAATCTGGATAAAATTAACAAGATTAAGATTCAGCTTATCAAAAAGGATGAAATTCTTAAGGGGCGATTACCTGAGTATACCGTCAGCGGTAAATGGACTTTCCGAGATAAAGTGAACTGGTTATCCGGTTTTACAGGCGGGGAATTGTGGCTTCTTTACAAAATGACCCGGGATGAGGAATTAAAAGAAAGGGCGATCATACATACCAATCGATTGCTAAATTTTTCCTCCATCGACTATACCCATGATATGGGGTTTATATTTTTGCCGACTTGTGTCCAGGCTTATCAAATGACCGGACTCACGAAATATCGCGATGCGGCAATTGAGGCGGCTAAGATGCTTTCCCAACGATTCAACAAAGCAGGTCAATTTATTCGGGCATGGGGGAAAATGGGCTCGAAGGAAAAGTCTGGCTGGTTGATAATTGATACTATGATGAATTTGGAACTGCTTTTCTGGGCAGCCGAAGAAACCGGCAACTGGCAGTTTCATGATATTGCCTATAGACATGCCCTCACAACCATGAAAAAAGCAATTCGCCCCGATGGATCGTCTTACCATGTTATAGAATTTGATCCGGAAACCGGAGAGGTATTAAAAAAGAGGACTCATCAGGGATATAGCGATGAATCAACCTGGGCAAGAGGGCAAGCTTGGGGAATTTATGGTTTTGCCAATGCATTTCGGAATACTGGCGATGAACGCTTTCTTAAGATTTCTCAATTAATGGCTGATTTTTTTTTAAATCATTTACCGGCTGACCAGGTACCTTTTTGGGATCTCAATCTTTCTGGGAATGGAACCACCCGTGATGCCTCTGCAGCAGCAGTGGCTGCTTCCGGGCTCTTTCTTCTTTCAGAACAGGTCCCCACAGAATCTATGGAGAAAAAATACCTCGATCTTGCCAAAAGAATGACTAATACTCTGCTTGAAAATTACCTCTTCACAAAATCAGATCGTGATATCGAGCAGGGATTGTTGCTCCATACCGTTTACAACTATCATAAAGGTTGGGGAGTTGATGAATCTTTCCCGGCAGGTGATTATTTCTTGGTTGAGGCTCTTCTTAAAAAGTGGGAAATAGACAGAAAGTGTATCCTCTTTCAGGATGAAGCTGAGCGACAAATCATAAATTTAAGTTCCGATTGGTATTATCTGGAAGATAATCTTTCAGATGTTTCTCAAATAAGCAAGTCGAATCTGAGTTGGCAGAAGATCGATTTGCCGCATACCTGGAATCAATGGGATGTAACAGATGTTATTCCAGGGTACCGAAGAGATGCAAGCTGGTATAAAAAAGAGCTCTTTATTCCTGATTATAATGGGGATTTGCGATTCTTGATTCATTTTGAGGGTGCCAATATTGTCACAGATGTTTATGCAAATGGGAAATACGCTGGTGGTCATGTAGGGGCGTATTTGGGGTTTGATGTAGATATCACTGAATATCTTCATAAAGATTCCACCAACATCATCAACGTTCGTGTGGATAATTCGGTCAATCGGGATATTATACCTTCACAAAAGTCTGATTTTTTTATTTATGGTGGGATTGTTCGCGACGTCTGGTTAAAGGTTCTGCCATCTATTTATTTGAGTCGAGTAAAAATTAAAACGCCTGATGTGAGTGAATCTTCAGCTAAAACCGAGGTAAACCTTAAATTATTGAATTATTCGCATGAGCAGCAGAATTGCGCCATTCGAATTAGGATTGATGAACCCTCCGGAAAAATGGTTTTAGTGACGAGTCTAAGTCAGACTATCGGGAAAGGGGAAGAAGAAATTACCGTAAAGCTCGCAGATATTGTAAACCCCATGCTCTGGTCTCCGCAATCTCCGTCCCTTTATTCGATGGAAGTTGAACTTTTTCTGGATGATCAACTGATGGATCACATCACCGAGAAGTATGGTTATCGGTGGTTCGAATTTAAAGACCATGGTCCTTTTTATTTAAATGGAAAGCGACTTTTGTTACGAGGAACTCATCGGCATGAGGAACATGCCGGGTATGGTGCGGCTCTGCCAAACTTCCTTCATCGCAGAGACATGGAGGCAATAAAGGAAATGGGAGCCAATTTTGTTCGCCTCGCGCACTATCCGCAGGATCCGGAAATATACAACGTGTGTGACGAATTGGGTATACTTGTCTGGGATGAGGTACCCTGGTGTCGCGGTGGAGTTGGGAAAGAAATGTGGCAGAATAATACTAAAAGAATGCTCAACGAGATGATTGAGCAAAACTTTAATCATCCAAGTATCATCATTTGGTCACTGGGTAATGAAATTTATTGGCTGCCTGATTTTCCCGATGGTGATAACACCGAGAACCTGCGTTCATTTTTATCGGAAATGAACAATATTGCTCATCAATTGGACCCTGGCAGAGTTACTGCCGTTAGAAAATTTTATGAAGGCGCTGACATTGTCGATGTCTTCTCTCCGTCGATCTGGGCAGGATGGTATTCGGGGGTTTATACAAACTATGAAAAAGCTATTAATGATTCGAGGAATAAATACCCGCGATTTATCCATGCTGAGTATGGAGGTTCCAGCCATGTGGGGCGACATGTTGAAAACCCGATATCCGGCGACGGGATCATCAATCCCGAAGGGTGGGAGGAAGACGTCAACCAGGTCCAGGTTAAGAATATTTCAAAATTCGGTGACTGGAGTGAGAGCTATATTGTGGATCTCTTTGATTGGCATTTGCACATATCGGAAAACCTTGAATGGTTTACCGGAAATGCTCAATGGGCATTCAAAGATTTTGGGACGCCATTGAGACCGGAAAATGCAATACCGTTTATGAATCAAAAAGGATTACTTGACCGTTCTGGAAATCCGAAAGATGCTTACTATGTGTTTAAAAGTTATTGGACAACTGATCCCACATTCTGCTACATTGAATCTCCTACCTGGACTTATCGCCATGGCCCTAAAGGACTAAAACGGAATGTATCCATATTCAGCAACACCGAGGAAGTCGAACTTATTCTTAATGACAAAAGCCAGGGTAAAAAAGAGCGAGATATCAACTCCTTCCCTGCACAGGGACTTCAATGGGAAGTGGATTTCCTGGAAGGAGATAACCAGTTAATCGCTATTGGTTATACTAATGAGAAAAGAAGTACAGCAGACACTTTGGATATTTTTTATTCATATATAAAACCTGATAAAGCTAGTGAGATAAAATTGTCGTTGGAAAGGTTAAATAATGGAAATTTGTTAATTGAAGCAGTTGTAGTTGATAAAAATGGTCTACGATGCTTAGATTATAACAAACGAATTTATTTCTCTTGTGATGGCAAGGGCGAATTATTGACCAATTACGGTACCCCTTCCGGGAGCGAGGTACTGGAGATGGTCAATGGCAAAGCGGTTATCGAATTTAGACCCGTGCCTCAGGAAAAAACAATTATCGAAGCCAGAAATCAAGATTTTAAAGGTAGTTACCTGACAATAGAAAATTAACTATTCTAAAAATTACGAATTTGAGGTGTAATTATGGATGTAAGGTATTCTCCGGACCCCGCCCGGTTTCAAAGAATGACAACAAATGAGATGAGAGAAGCATTTCTTGTCGATCAACTATTCAAACCCGATGAGATTTATATGATTTATTCTCATATCGATCGTGCAATCGTCGGTTCGGCAGTACCCGTAAAAAATGAACTAAAATTAGAAGCATCGAAGAAGGAACTGGCTGCTGATTATTTTGCACAGAGACGCGAAATTGGGATTCTAAACATCGGGGGAACTGGAACGGTTTTGGTGAATAGTGACAGGTTTGAACTGGAAAACAAAGACTGTTTGTATATTGGAAAGGGGAGAAGGTCTGTTTCGTTTTCAAGCAAAAACCCTGAGCAACCCGCTGGTTTCTATTTTGTAAGTTATCCAGCTCATATTACTTATCCCACACTTTTAGTGAAACAAAATGAAGCGGAACCGGTCGCATTAGGTTCCCAAAAAGAGGCAAATAAGCGCACCATATATAAATATGTTCATCCCAACGGAATCCAAAGCTGTCAATTGGTTTTGGGATTTACGGTGCTGGATGAGGGTAGTGTTTGGAATACCATGGCCGCCCATACTCATGAAAGACGTTCTGAAATTTATATGTATTTTGACTTGCCGGAGAATGCATTGGTTTGCCACTTAATGGGCCAGCCGGAAGAAACACGGCATGTTGTGGTTCGTAACGGTCAGGCGGTTATATCCCCCAGCTGGTCTGTTCATTCCGGTGCCGGGACTTCAAACTATGCTTTCGTTTGGAGCATGGGAGGTGAAAACCAGGATTTTGACGATATGGATTGGGTAGAGATGAATCGCCTATCTTGAAAATAGAATTAGGATCAACTATAACTTAATAAGGAGAATGTAATTTATTCATATATCCGGACAACTCTGCAAGTTATTCTTGTAACAGTTTTGATCGTTTCTAGCTCGGTATTATCTCGTGAAAGTCAAACCGCATCTCCATTTTTGTATTTCACAAGTGACCAAATCTTCGGTTTAAAAACCTCGATGCGAAATTGTGAATCTTATTTAATAGAGGATATGGAAACGCTACAGCAGGTTGCAGATTACTGGATTAATAAAGGACCTTGGAGTATTACGTATTATAATACAAAAGCTGCCAGTGGGGATCCTCATGATTATTACAGCGAAAGTCCGTATTGGTGGCCTGATCCGGATGATCCTGAAGCGGCATACATACGCAAAGATGGTTTGCGCAATCCGAATCGCTTTATGGAACATAAGAATGCGCTCTTAGAGATGTATGGAGCTGTAACAGCTTTGAGTATCGCCGGCTATTTTTTTGATAACCGATCCTATGCAGATCGGGCAGTTGAGTTAATTTCCATTTGGTTTTTGAATGAAGATACCCGAATGAATCCTCACCTGAGTTATGCCCAGGCGATTCTAAATAAGAGTCCCGGGAGAGGTGTCGGTATCATCGACACGCACCGCTTTGTAAAATTGATCGAAGCCATAAATTTACTAAGAATGACCAATCGCCTTACGGATGATCAAAACCGTCTTTTAAAAGATTGGTTCTCTGAATATTTATACTGGTTAACTCATAGCAAGAATGGACTGAAAGAAAAGTTTCAGGGAAACAACCATTCCAGTTGGTGGGGAGCTCAAGTTGCCTCTTATGCACGGTTTTCAGAAAAATATAACGTCATGGATTCCATATGGACATATTACAGGGAATATTTAGTACCCAACCAGATCTCCGCCAAGGGTAATTTTCCACAGGAAGATGTCAGAACACTATCACTTGATTATTCTTTTTTTAATCTGGATGCCCATTCGTTTATCTGTAAAATGGCTTATCTGCGCGGGGTAGATCTCTGGAGTTATCAAATATCAAAAAATATTGGTATCAAAAACAGCATAGACTATTTATTTCCATTCTTTGTTGAACCGGACAATTGGCCAAGAGAGCAGATCAAACCTGTGGTGAGAATCGGACGAGTTTTCCCTGTTTTCGCGGGATTAAGTTTGAACAATAGGGATTATTTAGAAGGATATGCGGAAATTAATAAGACCTATGCAGAAGAAAGGGAAATTGGAATGATAGATCCCTTTGTTTTATTGTTGAATTTGATGACCAAGTTTCATCTTGTAAAAAACAGGGTATCAAATTAAATGTCCGAATTGCTGATTTTTATGGAGACAACTGAATATTGATAATTGAAGCCCGCGCCTATGCCCGCGCCGGATTTTTAGGTAATCCATCCGATGGATATTTTGGAAAAACCATCTCGATCAGCGTTCGAAATTTTGGCGCTCATGTAACCTTGTACGAATCTCCGGAATTGAAAATTGAACCGCATCAGCAGGAGTCGAATGTTTTCAGACACATCAACCAACTTGTTGAATCAGTGGTACTTCACGGATATTACGGCGGAGACAGACTGGTTAAAGGGACTATAAAAAAATTTTATGAATATTGCCTGTCTGAGGAAATACGGATTGAAAACAAAAATTTCACCTTGCGTTATAACTCTTCAATTCCTCGCCAGGTGGGACTAGCTGGTTCAAGCGCAATTATTACTGCGGTCATTAGGGCATTAAATAAGTTTTTTAATGTGAATATACCTGAAGAGATTTTACCCACCATCATCTTGTCGGTGGAGACAGACGAGCTTGGCATTAATGCCGGATTGCAGGATCGGGTAATTCAGGTTTATGAAGGTTGCGTATATATGGATTTTGAGAGGAAGATTTTGGAGGAGAAAAAGCATGGAGTGTATGAAAGAATCGATCCTTCAAATCTGCCAAAATTATATCTGGCATATAATACTGATCTTGGAAAGGTAAGCGGACGTGTATTGAATGACATTCGAATCAGGTATGAAAGAGGTGAAAGCGAGGTTATCGAAACATTAAACCGAATTGCAGAGATTGCAGCTGAAGGCCGGGATGTCATCGTTAATCATGATTATGAGCGATTGGATGAATTGATTAATGAAAACTTTGATCTTAGGTGTAAGATAATGAATATTACAGAGAACAATCTACAACTTATCCGTACTGCAAGGGGCTGTGGAGCATCGGCAAAATTTGCCGGTTCCGGTGGTTCCATTATCGGAATTTATAAAGATGAGGAGATGCTGAATAGTTTAATTCTGGAGCTCAAGAAAATTAAAGCACGGGTGATCAAACCCTTCGTCATTTAAGGAGAAATGAATATATGGTGAAAAAAGCTGTCATTCCTGCTGCCGGACTTGGTTTGCGGTTCTTACCTGCCACCAAAGCTCAACCTAAAGAAATGCTTCCTATCATTGATACACCCACAATTCAGTATGTTGTGGAAGAAGCAATTGAATCTGGCATTGATGATATACTAATCATTTCCGGTAAGGGCAAACGGGCTATTGAGGATCACTTTGACCGAAATCCGGAATTGGAACTGATACTGGATGATAAAGAGGAAAGTGCACTATACAACCAAATTCGGCGAATTGGAGAAATGGCCAATATTCATTATGTACGACAAAAGGAACTAAATGGTCTAGGTGATGCAATTTCATATGCGAGGCTTCATACCGGAAATGAACCATTCGCAGTTCTGCTGGGGGATACGATCATTGACTCGGTTATTCCGGTTACACAACAAATAATCGATGTATTTGAACAATACCGGCAAACAGTCATCGCCGTTGAAGAGGTCCCTCGTGATAAAGTAGACCGGTACGGCTTAATCGGGGGTAGCAGCATCGGCAATACCATCTGGCAGGTGGAGGAGCTTGTGGAAAAACCTGCAATTGATGAAAGTCCATCCAATTTAGCAATTGCCGGAAGATATATTTTAACTCCGGAAATATTCAAAGCGATTGAAAAAACAGCGCCCGGTAAGAATGATGAAATCCAATTGACGGATGCAATGCGCTTATTGTTAAAAAGAGAAAATATTTATGCCCATAAAATCGAAGGAAAACGATTTGACATCGGGAATAAATTGGACTACATGAAGACAACTGTAGAATTTGGATTAAAAAGAAAAGAATTTAGCGGTGAATTTTCTCTTTTTCTAAAAGATTTACTAGATGAATTTAATAATAACGAAAAGCAAGAGTAAAAGAATGTATTTCTTGCACTAATGTTAAGATAGCCAGGGCAAATGAAATTTATGACAAACTCATTCGAAACTGTTTTGGACAAATTCAGACTGGACGGTAAAACAGCAATTGTTACCGGAGCCAGTCGTGGATTAGGGCAGGGAATGGCAATTGGGTTGGCGGAAGCCGGAGCAAATATTGTTGCTGCGAGTACAAGAAAAGAAAATTTGGCAGAGACCGAACAAATAATAAGGTCTCTTGGAAAAGAGGTGGTTTCATTAGCATGTGACGTCACAGATGATCAACAAATTCAAAATACAATTGATACGGCTTTTGACAAATTTGCTGGAATCGATATATTGGTGAACAATGCCGGGACGATCCGTAGAGCACTAGCAGAAGATTACTCAGATGAAGACTGGGATGTTGTAATCAACACAAATCTGAACGCTGTCTTCAAATTTTGCAAAAAAGCTGGCAAAATTATGATAAAACAGAAATCAGGAAAAATCATAAATATAGCATCGCTACTGAGCTTTTCTGGTGGCATTACAGTACCCGCCTATGCGGCGAGTAAGGGAGGTGTTGCTCAGCTTACAAAGGCGTTGGCGAACGAGTGGGCGAAATATAACATTCAGGTAAATGCCATTGCCCCAGGCTATTTTGCCACCGATAATACAAAAAAATTAAGGGAAGATCCGGTTCGAAACCGACAGATATCCGAACGTATTCCTGCCGGGCGCTGGGGCGTTCCCGCAGATCTGCAGGGTGCTGTCGTATTTCTGGCATCAGGTGCATCGGACTATGTAAATGGTCATATCCTGCTGGTAGATGGTGGCTGGATGGCCCGTTAACTCCTGAAAGAATTACAAAATGAGAATCAATTACTTTTGGTCAAATTACATAAAAAATATTTGATGAAATTTTCAAAGGGAATGCTATCCATTCTTCTTTTTTCAGTAATCCTGATAGTTCCTTCAGGATGCGGGGAAAAACAATCCACTGTCATTCTTAAGCTTGCTCATGTACTGGATACTAGTCATCCTGTCCACAAAGGAATGGAGTTTATGGCTGAGAGAGTCGCCGAAAAATCGGACGGACAAATGCGGGTGGATATTTATCCCAGTGGGCAATTGGGGGCAGAGAGAGAGTTGATCGAACTGCTTCAAATAGGCAGTCTTGCAATGACCAAAGTTTCTACCAGTCCTTTAGAGTCATTTGTGCCGGAAATGAAGATATTCAGCATTCCCTATGTTTTTCGGGACGAGGAACATTTATGGAAAATTTTGAAAGGTGATATCGGACGTAGATTGCTACTGGCCGGACAAGAGTACTTTTTGCGCGGATTATGCTACTACGATGCAGGCAGTCGCAGCTTTTACACCAAAGAAGTCCCCATTAATACTCCGCAGGATTTAGGCGGTTTAAAAATTCGGGTCATGAAAAGCCTGACGGCGGTTGAAATGGTCAAATCTTTGGGAGGTTCCGCAACACCGATTGCCTGGGGTGAATTATATACTGCCTTGCAGCAAGGTGTGGTTGATGGAGCAGAGAACAATCCTCCAAGTTTTTATCTATCCAAACATTATGAGGTATGCAAATATTATATCCTCGATGAACACACTTCCGTTCCGGACATTTTGTTGATGAGCACCCGGGTGTGGTCAGATCTGAATGAGCGGCAGCAAAAATGGCTTCAAGAGTCGGTGGATGAATCTGTGGAGCGACAAAAAATTTTATGGAAGGAAGCATCGGATCACGCCTTGCAGGAAGTTCAAAAAGCAGGTGTTGAAATCATCCATCCGGACAAAACACCATTTCGGGAAGCGGTTGCCTCCATGCACGAATCTTATGAGGGAACATCAATCTATGAACTAATTAAGGAAATTGACGCAGTACAATAAATTTTAGGATTGATGGAATCCATGCAAAAATTCACGAAATTTCTCGATAAATCTCTAGCAAATATTCTGATATTTCTAATGGCATTCATGGTGCTGGTTGTAACCTGGCAGGTTATTACCCGGTTTATTCTTCGCGAGCCGAGTTCTTTCACGGAAGAATTATCCAGATTTTTATTGATTTGGATAGGATTGCTGGGCGCGAGTTATGCTTTGCGGACCAATGCGCACCTAGGCATCGATTTGCTCTCTCAAAAATTAGAAGGTTTCAACAAACGAGTACTAATAGTTTTGGTGAATATTTTGGTTATCCTATTCTCCTTTTTTATTATGGTTTTGGGCGGATTCCGTTTGGTTCAACTCACCTTTACACTTAATCAAATTTCGGCATCCATGGGGATAAAAATGGGATATGTATATCTTGTTTTACCTTTAAGCGGAATTCTTATGATCTATTACTCATTACTATCGATTGTAGAGACTCTTTTGACAAAAGCAGGAGGAAGAATTGATCGCTCATATGATAAAGGTTTGGTGTAATGGATATATCTGTATTGGTTCTGGTATTTAGCTTTGTTTTGATGTTGATGCTAAGTGTACCGATTGCATACAGTATCGGTATTGCCACTACACTCACAATGCTTTTCACAATCGCCTCCGGACCGGCGGTTACAACTGTTGCGCAGCGGATGGCGACAGGAATTGATAGCTTTGCTCTGCTGGCAATCCCGTTTTTTATTTTATCGGGGCTCTTGATGGGCAGAGGGGGAATCGCCAGACGGCTAATTGATTTTGCGAAGGTGATTGTGGGTATGTTCCCAGGGGGCCTTGCCTATGTGAATGTGCTCGCCTGTATGTTTTTTGGTGCCATATCAGGGTCGGCGGTTGCGGCTACCTCCGCGATCGGCGGATTTATGATTCCGGTGATGAATAAGGAGGGATATGATAAAAATTTCAATACCGCTATCACTGTAACCGCATCAACCACCGGCCTCTTAATTCCCCCGAGTAATGTACTCATTGTTTATTCGCTTGCGAGCGGGGGGGTCTCGATTGCCGCTCTGTTTATTGCCGGCTATATTCCCGGAATCCTTGTCGGGTTAGGTCTGATTGGAATCGGTGCCGGAATCGCAATCGTCAGAAAATATCCGGTGGGTGATCGATATTCAATTTTAGAAGGACTGAAAAAGTTTTTGGATGCGATTCCTAGTCTATTATTAATTATCATTGTCATCGGTGGCATTATTGCCGGTATTTTTACCGCAACGGAAGCGAGTGCTGTGGCTGTGATTTATTCATTATTACTATCAGTGATAGTCTACCGGGAGGTGAAAATCAAAGAATTATCTCAGATATTGCTGAAGACGGTGGAAACCACCGCAATTGTAATGCTGCTCATCGGGACCTCATCGGCGATGTCCTGGATTCTCTCCTACGAAAATATCCCTCAAAATATAAGCTCCACCTTGTTGTCTCTGACGGAAAGTAAAATACTAATTTTGTTGATGGTTAATCTCATACTGCTCATCGTCGGCACCTTTATGGATATGACACCTGCGATTCTGATTTTTACGCCGATTTTTCTACCGGTCGTGATGAATCTGGGTATAACACCCCTCCATTTCGGAATCATGATGGTTTTAAATTTATGTATTGGATTATGTACGCCTCCGGTCGGTTCAGTGCTATTTGTGGGTTGCGGCATTGGAAAAACAAGTATTACCGCTATTACAAAATCACTTTTGCCGTTTTACGTGATAATGATTCTGGTATTGCTTCTGATTACCTATATTCCCTGGTTAAGCCTGGCATTACCTGAGTTTTTTGGTTATTAGTTTGAAATCAATAATGAGATGTTTGATTAAAAAGAAGGATCAAAATAAATAAGCCAAAACTTCTGAAGAATAAGCTGAGTTGCACATTTTGTCACCCTGAACTGGATTCTCCGTGGGCGTCCTTCGGACAGGATCTATTAGTAAGATCCTTAAATGATGTTGAAAATTGTTGAGCATAAAATTTGGAATAACCGAAAAAAAATTGCATCATCAAAAATATCCTATTTTAATAAAATGATGCTATGGATTTAAAAGAAATTAATAAAATATACGATTTTTCAAATCGAACCTTTGTAATTACCGGCGGAACAGGTGTACTCGGGGGCGAAATCGCCTGCGCTTTGGTGGGGCTCAAAGCCAATGTGGCAATTATGGACAGAAATCCGCAACTGGAGGAAAAGGTTTTAAAGAGAATTGAGACATACCCGGGGAAAGCAGTTGTTATTTTTGGAGATGTGCTCGACAAATCTTTAATTCAACGATCCGCAGAGAATATCATTAGGGAGTTTGGCCAGATTGACGGCTTGATCAATGCAGCAGGTGGTAATCACCCGGAGGCAACGACGAGTTCCAATCATTCTTTTTTTGATTTACCAATTGAGGCGCTCCGAAAGACGATGGATTTGAATTTGTTGGGCACGATTATTCCTTCTCAGGTATTTGGAAAATATATGGCAGAGAGGGGTGAGGGAGTTATATTAAATATTTCTTCCATGAACGCCGTACGCCCGTTAACGCGTATTCCGGCATATTCTGCTTCAAAGGCGGCAGTCAGTAATTTTACACGGTGGCTCGCAGTGCATATGGCTCAGGAATATAGTGCCAATATTCGTGTTAATGCAGTTGCGCCCGGCTTTTTTATCACAAAACAAAATCGATTTCTGCTGACTGATGAAAAGAGCGGTGAACTGACCAGTCGTGGGAAATCCATAATTGCGCACACGCCATTGGGAAGATTTGGAATAGGTGAGGATTTGCTGGGAGCCATTTTATGGCTGCTCTCTCCGGCTGCCAAATTTGTTACCGGAATTGTGGTTCCGGTCGATGGCGGTTTCAGTGCCTATTCCGGAGTGTAAACTGAATTTGGAATTTCAATATGCTTTATTATTCCAGAGGATCCAAAACAGACAGATTAAGTGAGTTTGAGCTGAAAGAAGCCTTGAACTCGGTTTTCGATGGCTTGGGCATTGTCAATCGCGTTTTGGCAATACCTCCTGATTTTACCAGATTTCATTCTCAAGCAGGGTTGTTGACATGCATTACTTACGAATATTACCGGGAAAGATTAACCGATATTGTACCGGCGATCGGAACCCACTCCCCAATGTCCAGGACTCAAATTGAAACGATGTTTGCCGATATTCCACCGGATAAGTTCAGAGTTCATAAATGGAAGGAAGATTTATTAACCTTGGGCGAAGTCCCGGCAGATTTTGTTGAAGAAGTTTCTGAAGGGAAGGTTTCCTATGAATGGCCTGCCCAGGTAAACAAATTGCTGGTTGAAGGGAAGTTTGATCTGATTCTTTCCATTGGTCAGGTGGTTCCCCACGAGGTAGTTGGTATGGCGAACTATAATAAAAATGTTTTTGTGGGTACCGGAGGCAGGGAGGGGATAAATCGCAGTCACTATTTGGGTGCGGTTTACGGAATGGAGAGGATGATGGGGAGAGCCGACACACCGGTACGAAGAGTCCTGAATTATGCCTCGGAAAATTTTGCAGGCGCACTTCCGATTGTTTATGTTCTAACGGTGGTAGATAGAGAAGAAAACGGGGATTTAGTCGTAAGGGGTCTTTTTATCGGCGATAACGAGGAATGCTTTAATCTCGCTGCGGACCTCTCACTGAAAGTCAATCTTAAGATGCTGCCTGAACCCCTTGAAAAAGTGGTAGTGTATCTGGAATCCCACGAATTTAAGAGCACCTGGCTTGGGAACAAAAGTATCTACCGTACCCGAATGGCCATAGCGGACAATGGCGAATTAGTGGTTCTGGCGCCCGGTGTCCGTGAATTTGGAGAGGACCAATATATTGATAAACTCATAAGAAAATATGGTTATCTTACAACCCCTCAGATACTTGAAGCGGTCAAAAATAATGAAGATTTGCAAAATCATCTTAGCGCGGCAGCCCACCTAATCCACGGTTCATCGGAGAACCGTTTTAAGATCACCTACTGTCCCGGTCATCTTTCCCGAGAGGAAATAGAGGGTGTCAATTTTAACTATTGCGACTTATCTGAAATGCAAAGGATTTACAATCCCAATCAATTAAGGGAAGGTTTTAATACACTATCAAATGGGGATAAAATCTATTTCATCTCCAATCCGGGACTGGGGCTTTGGGCATATGAAAAGAAGTTTTTCAGCTCTTGAACAGAGGATCTTGTATATTTTGCCAAATATATCCCATTCAGGTTATTATTAATCAGGAATAAGAAGATGTGTCGAAATATAAAAGTTCTCCGCAGATCAAATGGTGTCCCCACTGATGAGGAACTAAAGGCAGCAGCACTACAATTTGTGCGAAAAATCAGCGGATACCAAAAACCCTCCCGGGCAAATGAACAGGTTTTTCATCAAGCCGTGGATAGTATCGCCAATTGTGCAAAGCAGATGTTTCGAGAATTCAAGCATAATATCCATGTCTAGCTTTTCGCGTCATGAAAAAAAATCACTTGGTTCGGTCGTGATCCAGGATAGAAAACGTATGAACCTCCGTCTAAGTCTTTCAGCACCGATTCACAGCAAATATTATGTCAGTTTTCAGACAATGGAAACACAGCTACCTACCCGTCCAGTAATTGCCGCGATTGCAAGAGGAGCGCTTGACTTTGTGCCTCCGCTGCCGGAGAAAGGTGTGCATCTCAGCCAAACCTGGGATGACGGTGAGACTGCATTGATGACCCCAGAATCGTTTGCAGAGAATCGACAATGGCTCAACTGAATCCAAAGTTGAAAAACCGAGAAGAGATTGTTAAATCGATCATCTCCTGTCTCGAGTCCAAATAAAATCTTTTCAAATGTGCATAATATTAACAAGTCCAACCAATAAATCGAGGAAAAAAATCCATGAAAATTTTTTTCGTTATATCATTCCTTTTGATATTGCATTTCGGGTGTCGGGGTCAAAACACCAATCAGAGAAGATTGATTGGAACATGTGAAGGTTGTGAAGCTGTATTTGAATATGGAGATAGAGAATTATCAGCTGTGGATACTTTAATAGATTTTATGGAGGAAGGTCCCAAATTAAAAGTAACCGGAATGGTATATAAAAAAGATGGCAAAACACCAGCGCAGGATGTTATTCTATATGTCTATCACACCGATCAAAATGGAATATATCCTACACGAGGAGATGAAAAAGGTTGGGCAAGGCGTCATGGATTTATTCGTGGATGGGTAAAAACCGATTCTAACGGGAAGTATACGTTTTACACCTTAAAACCCGGAACATACCCAAGCAGATCAGAGCCTGCACATATTCACATTGTAATCTTAGAACCAAATGGAAAGTATTATTGGCTAAACAGCTATCATTTTGAAGATGATCCTCTTATTAAAGAAAAAGAAAAATTCCCATCCTCACCCCGGGGTGGTAGTTCAGGAGTATTGAAATTAGAAGAAGATAACGGTTTATTGATTGGAAAGAGAGACATTATTTTAGGCCTGAACATTCCTGGGTATGAATAGTGGATTTCATCCAAGTGAATATTGGCTCAAAGCGTTATGGCTCATTTTGAGGCGTGGACGCCACCAAAATTTTGGAATGACGTTTTCCGTGTGTTCAAAAATCCTTCAAAATTTGTTATAGGATTCTTGTCTATTATCCTCGGCTTTGAAAAGTATACAAAGCATGAGAAGACAAGCAGGCGTCCTTATGTAAACTCTCCCGTCTTTGCTTTATGGTTGCATACTAATCGAGCAGTAACAAACGAGCGAATAGTGACAATTAGACTTTTCACCCTTCACAATAAATAATGTTGGATATTGCAGTTTCATCCAGATTCTACAGCTTGGTTGAGTATTATCAATTCTCACCGATATAATGAAACCACATTCCACAATCCTTTAATATTAGAATAGCAGCATTCTTGTTTTACAATTCGATATACTTTACATAAATTATTCTTATGAGCGTCACATTACGTTTCAACAATACTCAAACAGATGTTGAACCCGGTTCTTCACTTTTTGAGTATGCAGAAAAACTTGGAATACGCGTTCCAACGTCATGTATCAAGCAGGGTAAATGCAAGGAATGTCTGGTTGAGGTGATTGAAGGAATGAATTGTCTATCGGAACCGGTTCCTCAGGAAGCACACCTGAAAGGTAACTTCCGGCTATCATGCCGCGCTAAAATTGTCAGAGAGATCGGCACTGTGCGATGCCATACCATGCGGCGTGGTGAAATGCGAATCGTAAGTCGTGCTTTGCACCTACCGACCAGCCAACAAAATTTGAGACTTGATCCTGCAGTAACCTGCGACGATGGCCGGATTCTATTGGATGGAATTGAAATTACCCAATCTCAAGGACCAATTCATGGGCTTGCTATGGATCTCGGAACAACCACTGTTGTTATTCGGCTTTTAAATCTGGAAACCGCTGAAATTATCGCCGATGCTTCTTTCGAGAATCCGCAGAGGTTTGGCGGCTCTGAGGTAATGTCACGGATTCACTATGATACGGAAAATCGCGGCAAATTGTTGCAAAGAACACTGGCCGGATATATAACTCATGCCATTGAGGAATTTCCGGTTGATCTGAATTCGATTTACGAAATGGTTGTGGTGGGAAATTCTACCATGCGTGATATTTTCTTTCGCCTGAACGTTTACTCCATTGGACAAAATCCCTATCAGTCAATCACCGAATTAGAAGTTTCAAAAGGTATCCGGACTACCACCAACCTCGTTGATTCTCCAAAGCGGCTATTGTTGCCTATCCACCCAAAAGGGCGTGTTTATGGTTTGCCTGTCATTAGTGGACACGTTGGCGCAGACGCCGCTGCATGCATGTTAGCGGTAGATATGGCTAATGAAGAGCGCTTAATCGCTATAATGGATATCGGTACCAACACGGAATTGATTGTTGGTAACAAACACAAAATACTGGCGGCATCATGTCCCGCGGGTCCGGCTTTTGAGGGAGGTAGAATTTCCTGTGGAATGCCTGGATTGCCGGGTGCGATAGAAAAGGTAATGTTCAACGCAGATGGCTCCATAACTACTAAGGTGATTGGCAACGGGGTTCCAGAAGGCATTTGCGGTTCCGGTTTGGTCGATTTGCTGAGTGAGCTTTTGAGAATTAAGCGAATGAATTCACTAGGGCGACTGGAAGATGGTGAAAGGCGACTCATTATAAATTCAGAGGGAGACCAGCCAATATATTTTACAGAAAGTGATATAAATGAACTGGCACAAGCGAAGGGTGCGAACGTTGCCGGTTTGCATATCGTTTTTAATCAATATGGAATTCGATTCGAAGATGTGGAAGTGTTTTACTTGGCAGGAGGATTTGGCCGGTATTTGAATGTAGAGTCTTCCAAACGAATTGGTTTGATACCAAATATTGAGAACGCAAAAATTATGCAAATTGGCAACGCCGCAATCGAAGGAGCGTGCGTTGCGTTGTTATCCAACTCCAAGCGATTTGAGTTGGAGAAATTACTCGAGAAAGTGACCCATTGCCGCCTGGAAACCCACTCCGATTTTTTTAATTATTTTGTTGAGGGATGCCAGTTCATTCCGGTTGAGGATTTGGATATGGAGGTATGATCACTGTGCTGACATGTTGGTGAACAAATGCTAGCAGGATATCCTAAAATGTTTGATCCCCTGCGATACATATGAGTTGGCTTTCATTCGCCCGATCTTATTTTAAAATCTCTATTGTTAAAACCATCCATCCGTGGTTAATTAGAACTAATTTATGATCATCACAAATATTTATAAGGGAGGGGAAGCATGTTATCCAATCCATTATCCCGTCTTTTCCTGTCTTTCGTGAAAAACCATTTTCAGATCGATCAACCTTTAAAAGCAATCCTAAAAGTGTGTGGATTGAAAGAGGAGTATTTTTCTCATCTTTCTGAGCTTGGTCAATATGTGGGGGATGAATTTTTGGAACGGATTGATTATTTTGATAAGCATCCCCTCCGCAGTTGCATATGTGGGATATTTATGGAGAACGAATGGACTGGGTAAGGTTAAATCCTGCCCATCGTGAAGTGTTAACGAAGCTGATGAAAACTGGCATTATTCGCAATACTTATATTGAAAAAGCCCCGCATCAACTCCATTTTGCTATGGGTTATTTGATTGCAGATCCGGGCATCTTTTGCACCATTACTCTGAACAATCAGACTGCCTATGCCCTTAATAAATATGGTGGCAAAGAATTACAGCGCCAATTTTTACCGCATTTCATTAGTGATAAACCTGATGAAATCTGGTATGGAGCAACCTTTTATACTGAATTGCAAGGTGGCAGCGATTTGGGTGCCAATCCTGCCGTGGCACATCAGGGAACGGGAGCCGCACCCAAGGTACAGGCGTGGAATTCCAGTGGGTTATGGCTAATCTCAAGCAAAGATAAATATTTTGCCAGTAACGCGGGGCTGGCGAATGGCACGCTGGTCACTGCCCGCCCTGAGGGCAATCCTCCGGGAAACAAAGGACTGGCGTTATTCTTTGTGCCGGCATTTCGGGAAAACGGGAGTGCGAATTATGTTATCCGGCGCCTGGAAGATAAATTGGGCACTCGTGCTGTACCTAGTGGAGAGGTGGAAATGAAGAATTCCGAGGCATATTTAATCGGTGCAGCACAACAGGGTATTTATATTGCTCTGGAAGTTTTGCTTCTGGCACGATTAGCTAATTCTGTTGCAGCTATGGGTATTGCCCGGAAAGCGATGCTCGAGGCATTCTATTACTGTCACAATCGATTAGCGTTTGGGAGGCGTTTGTTTGAACATTCGCTGGTAAAAAAAGATCTTCTGGAAATAGAAGTTGAATTGCAGGCGAACTTGATGTTGGCATTCAAAGCGGTGGAAAAATTCGAGAATATAAAAAATGATACACCACCCTATTCCCAGGAATATCATTACGCGCGTTTTCTGGCGCATATTGCCAAGAACATGACCGCAGATGCCAGCGCGCGTATCACGCAGCAAGCGATGGAGTTGTATGGCGGTATTGGATTTCTGGAGGATTTCCCTGTGGCGCGATGGCATAGAGAGGCGCTGATAACCCCTATTTGGGAAGGGACAAGTATTATTCAAGCGTTGGATTTGATGGAAGCAATCATCAAAAAAAATGCCCATGAGTTATTCTTCAGAGAGATGAATACGCTTTTACAATCAATCAAAAAGTTTGCCGATTGGAATGTTTTATTTGAACAATATAAGACTTTGCAGAGAATGTTGAACGACCTGGGCAGCATGGCAGTGGAGTCCATTCAGTTTTATGCAAAAGATTTGCTCAACAGTCTGGGAGAGTTTGCCGCAAGTCTTTATTTAGTGGATGCTGGAAGGAATCGACTATCGACAGAGGACTGAGCCCGACTGTTAAAAATCGCAAGTATTTATATCCACCGTCATCTTAAGAAGGCTCGGATTCCTTTGGAGTTATTACAAGAAACAGATAAGCTCATAATTTTTTCAGAATAATTTTAATGAAGGTATGATTAGTGATTTTATTTTTCGATATGGAAAAAAGTACATATTCACTCTTTGAAAAATATTCACATTTCATAAAGTAAATTTACATACAATATGGATGCTTCCAAGGCATAAACTCAATCCAGAAAAAAATTTTTTGGGATTAATTCAGATCATTCAGATATTTCATCATTGCATACCTGGCGCCGGATATTTAAATTTTACCTTACTACTAAGCCACCGTAGCTCAGCCGGTAGAGCAGTTCACTCGTAATGATCAGGTCAGCGGTTCGACTCCGCTCGGTGGCTCTAATTAAAGAAACAAGCCATCTTCTTTCCTTCAAAGCCGCCTCCCTTGTGCGATGTTATTTTTTGTATTATTCTTCAAATAGTAAAGAGAGTTTTGTCATTGACATACTATCAAAATTTTTTATTGTAAGATCAGTCTCCTTAAGTTCATTTTTCGAATGGGTGGTGGTTATACCTATTACTTTGCATCCGGCTCTTTTTCCTGCCTCAACTCCCGAAAGGGAGTCCTCTATTACAACACAATTACGGGCCGGCAAATTTAGCGCTGCAGCAGTTTTCAAGTAAATTTCAGGGTGCGGTTTACTGTTTGTAACATATTCGCTGTCCACGACGATTTCGAAATATTTTGATATTCCTGTTTTTGCGATAACAAAATTCACATTTTTTTTGGGTGCGGAGGTGGCAATTGCTTTCTGAATTTTATTTCTTTCCAGTTGGTCAAGGAAACCTGTTAGTCCTGGAACCAATTTGATATGCGGTGCATAAATGGATCTGAATGAAGCTTCTTTCTCTTCTTCATATTTCTTTAATTCTATATCAGGAGTCTCTTCTCCAAATAATTTTTTTAACCAAACCCTATTGGTTCTTCCAAAGATTTCATTACGCATTTCATCTTCCGAAAGAGAGAATCCATATTTTTCACAGAAATTTTTTAATGCAATTACGTGATATGGATTTGTATCGACTATGACGCCATCCATATCAAAAATGACAGCGATTTTGTGTGGAAGATTTTTCAAAGGAAAAGAACTCCTCTATTTGAAATTATTTTCAGTTTTAATATTATTTCACAATTAATGAGGTTTGCAATTGCATTTAGGGGATCATAAATATTATATAATTTCACCTTTTTGGTTTTAAAAAATAAAATCTAAAATAAGATGAGGATTTTAATAAGCAACAGCAAAATTAAAACTCTATTTTTGAAATGAAATACAGTGGTAATTTTAATCTTTACTTATTCATCTGGATTTCTTTTTTAACAAAATATTTTGTGACCTCCTACACAAAGAAATTCAGGTTATTTCTTAAATAAGTAAATAATAACTCTAAAAATCGAATTTGAAGATTCCTATGGAAGTAGTATATAAAACAGAAGAAAAGCAACATAGAAAATTACGGAATGTTGAATCTTTGATAAGTGCAAGAGATAAGGAAAGAGTTGTTAAGAAAATCTTCCATAAGGATGAAGAAGACTATAAGAGAATTATCACCCTCTTAAATAATATGGCAAGTTGGACATTGGCTTTCAGATTAATTAAGTGGGTTTTTTTGGAAAGAAGAGTTGATCCCTTTTCGAGAGATGCTTCGAAATTTACAAATCTGATATATCTCAGGTACTTTCCTGAGGAAGATGGAAAAAGAAAACTAAGAAAATTTCCATTTTAGGATTTATGCTCCCCATCAGTTTCAATATCGTTTTAAAATACCCAATAATAATCACCGGTAGAATTTAAAATAGCTGTTCTAATAGACAGATGGACCAAAACATCAATTTTTTAGTAAAATCACATTTATCAGTTAAGTTAGATATCCTCAAAATAGACTAGATTTAGCTACAAAATGATCTCATGAAGTAATTGTAGCAGTACATACCCTGGAATGTTTTATTATTTCTCAGGTTTATCGGCTATTTTATAGCTTACAGAAATACCTGAAGAGCTTGATTTTGTGATTGAGGTTTTAAAATAAGACAAATTAACAAGATAATCCAAAAACTCTTGAATTCCAGCCATATAAGTATTCAAAACATTATGTGCAGTAAAACAGCCGCCAACTTCCAGTTTCGGATAAAGTAATTCAAGATATCTTCGATACCAATTCTTGTCTGCATCAACAAATATAAAATCAAAAGAATCCTCTAGCTCTTTAACAAGTTGATGTGCATCCCCCAATCTTGCATCAATATATTCTGCAAGTCCGGCCTCCCTAAAATTTGATAACGCTTTTTCATATCTATTTTTATTAATCTCAATGGTGGTTAGTTTTCCGCCGGTTTTGCTTAATGCCCATGCCATCCATATTCCTGAGTGACCGGTCGAGGTACCTATTTCTAATGCATTTTTATAGCTGTTTTTAATGATTAAATTGTAGAGGGTTTCACCATCGGATTCAGGAACGTTCATATCATGCCATGATTTTTTATTAGCTTTAAGAAAACTCCTAACCTTTTTATCCAGCATACTACTAGTAGTTGAATCTTGGGCGACACACGCGAAAATAATACTTGAACAAATGAACAAAATAGAGGTCAATTTATATTGAGATACCATTGTAAAATATACCTTAAGTTTTATTGACATTATTTAGAAAATATATTGTTTATCCATTCTGTAACCAGCAACTTTTGCTTTGCTTGATGACTTTGTATTTTCGTTTACCCAAAATTAATAAAGAGAAAAATTTGTAAAGTGAAGATTCATTTGCATAATTCGGGTACACAATGAATAAATTGGTAAAGAAAATGATAGTCATAGGTTCAATATCTTTAAGAAATCTTATTGTCGGAAAAGAGTTTAATTCAATCTATTGGGTAATATCTGCTTCTCTTTCTTAAATTAAATTATTCATTAATATATGAAGCAATGAATTATTGAGTAAAGGATGAAATTTTCCTTCGTGTTCGCCACCGATTTTCACGGTTGTGAAATCCATTATAATAGATTATTCAAATTTATCAAGGATAATGCCATTCAATATCTGGTGTTTGGAGGAGATATATGTCCGGGAGGATTTTCCAGAGAACAATTAAAATTGTGGTCGAAGGTACAGCAGGAGTTTCTCAACAAAATCCTCCTAAAAAGAATTGAGGATATTTCAAAAAGTATCCCAAGTTTCATGTGTTTTATTATAATGGGCAATGATGATCTGCGTGTGAATTTGCACGTTCTTGAGAATATTGAATGGAGAAGACATTTGAAAATTATTCATGGTCAATCTGCAAGAATAGAAGATTGGCAAATATTGGGTTATAGTTTTGTGCCGCCAACACCATTTCTGCTTAAGGACTGGGAGAAATATGAAAATCACATAAAGATTATTGAACCGATTGCCGTGCCTCCTGAACAAGGTTTCTATTCAACGAAGATTAGAGGAAAATCTACAATAGAGGAAGATTTGAATGCGCTCAGAAAGATAATTACATCAAAAAAAACTATTTTCGTAAGCCATTGCCCGCCCTACAAAACATCGCTCGATCATTCCAGAATGGACCAATACAAGTATGAGGGGTTGACAATGGATAAACATTTAGGCAGTGTTGCAATACGCAAATTTATTGAAGATGTTCAACCCCAGATTACATTACATGGGCACATTCATGAATCAGAATCTATCTCCGGAAGTTTTTCCGACCGTATAGACAGATGTATATGTATTAATGGTGCTTTTAAATTTGATAATACGGACAGTACAAAAATTATATTGTTTGAACTTGATAACAAGATTATTTTCAAAAAAATACTACTTACGGGCTAGCCGAAAATTTTATCGAACGCAAAAAGATGAGTCTGATTTTCGGCAGAGAAGAACTCAAACTGTTGTTAAATTATCATCAAAGTTTATATGTACATTCAAGTATCGACCTTTTGATTAACTATTATTTGAAATGTATTTCGCTTACAATCATTCCGGTTTCGTTTCATAATCGAATTTAAATGTTCAATCGTGCGTCTTTTTAATCGTCTCTGAATTCAGCGTATTGGCCGCGTGAAAAGACAATGACATATTATGTTGGACTTTTTCCCGAAAATTCGTCTATTGCTTCTCTGATTGTTAGATTATGTTTTTTTAGCCGGTATACGCTGATGCCCTTTGTTTTTAGAGTATCAATATCTCTATCACAACATTTCTCGGTTATAATACTGTGAACACCTGAATCGCTAATAAATCGTGCTGTCATATCCGCCTGTCTTTTAGTTCTCTGCGCAAACGGGTTGATAACCGGATGATGGTCATACCATGTCTCTGTGTTTACGATGAAAAAGTATGGGGCTTTATCGAAATTTGGGTAGACAGTAGAGTCCAAATTTCTTCCTTTTGAGGAAATTGCTATAATCATTTCCCACTCCCTTTTTATTTAGACATTGTATAAAAACGCACAAGAAATAAAGGTACCGCTTCTCTTTTGATATAGAATTGAAGTTGGAATGGAAAGCCTTACCTGCTGTATTTTTTTATTAATTTTCCGGTCTTACTATCTAATATTTTTACGGTCACTCCTTTTGCAAGGAAGATATTACATTCTTTATGGCCTCCACTCTTCATTGTTATGCTGGGCTTATCTCCTTTCAAATAAAGAAATACATCCACATTCTCAGTTGTATCGGCACCCATCCATTCTGATTCAATGATCACATGAACATTCGTGTAATCCGGCTTACTCTCTTCCGCTTGAGTAGTATCCGTCTGCACAGTAGCAAAAAGCATATTATTTATTAAAATAAATATCATGCAGAATGATAAGGCAATTGTACTTATTTTAAATTTCATAATACCTCCCGAAACCTGTTTGATTAATTTTTGGAGTACTGTTAATAAATAATAGGCTTATTTTTTTGTAAACATTCCATAGATTAATTTATATGAGTTATTTCTGCCTATGTTTTTGGCTTCGCCTTATGATTTTCTCCCTGCTGATGGCGCCCATGCCCTCAACAAATATGTATCGCAGGGTTGTTTCACCGCAAAGATTGGGTAATGATTTTACTTTCCTCGATCTCAATGATTGCAAAATAAGGGCTGCCGCCAAAGTGAGGGAAAATTGATTTTCCATCGTCTGTGGTTACTGCGATTCTCATATTCGCATTCACTTATTAATAATTTTGAGTTTAAGCCTTTTCTTTTATGACCAATAAAACTGCACCATTTTCGGATAATACCGGATCATGGGCATTTCCTTTCGGGATGAGTCTGTATGTTCCGGCACCATATGTAACACCGCCACTTTTATATGATCTTTCTAAAATGAAATGCTGGTCAGTACTTTCGTGAATGTGCACGCTACCCCGGTAATTTTTTGGAAGTTTTACTAAAAAAGTTTTTTTCGCTTCTTCATTTCGGAGTATAAGTTATTCACCACCTTTAAAAATATTGTCCGCCTTTTCCCATTTCATCTGTTTATAATTCAGTTTAACTTCTTGCATAACCCTTTCTCGGTACAATTACTTATGATTAGAATTTTTAATGTTTAATCTCCTGAAGGTGATATGTGAATTATCATTCGTGTGAATGAGATAACAGCTCCGTCAAGTTCTTTTGTAGAATTTTATTGCTGTCAGCCTGGGCGTCCATTACCGTTATGGCGGTCATGTAAACCACATCAATTTCATCAAAATCTCCGATTTGTAATAGATGCACCGGTTTTTCCATACCCATGAGAATTGGACCTACAGCTTCAGCATTTCCTAACCGTTGTAACAGCTTATATGCAACATTGCCAGCAGTCAGATTTGGAAAAATTAATACATTGGCTCCACCTTTTCCGGCCAAAGTGCTGAACGGAAAAACTTCATCAATTATTCTTGGAACCACCGCGGTGTCTGCCTGCATTTCGCCGTCAACAATTATTCCAAGGTTCCTCTTTTTAATGAGTTCCGTTGCCTCTCTTACTTTTTCGGCAAAGGGATGCCTGGAACTACCAAAATTTGAAAAAGAGATCATGGCAATCCTTGGCTTGATGCCAAATTTTTGAACCTGGCTTGCTGCGAGAATAGCAATTTCAGCCAGATCTTCAGCACTCGGATCAATATTGACAGTAGCGTCTGCAAGAAAATAGACTTGTTCTTTAAATACAACCATATACAAACCTGCCACTTTTTGAACTCCTGATTGAACACCAATAATTTGTAGAGCAGGTCTGATAACATCTGAATAATGCTGAGTAATTCCTGCAACTAATCCGTCCGCATCTCCATTCCGAACCATCATCGGGGCAAAATATATGGGATTTCGAATAATCTGGAAGGCCTCTTCTCGAATCATACCTTTTCTTTTTCTAATCTCATAAAGTTTTTCAGCATATTTTTCTAAATGTTTTGAGGATTTGGGATTGATAATCTCAACTGCATTTTGAATATTCATTCTGAGATTTTCTAATTTCTCCTGAATGATTCGCGGTCTTCCAATTAGTATGGGTAAGGCCATACCCTCGTCCAAAATGATCTCGCAGGCCTTTAAAATAGATTCATTTTCTCCTTCCGGATAGACAATTCGTTTTGGCGCTTTTTTAGCCTTATTGATGAATACTCTCATCACGTGCCGGGAAAGTCCAAGCCGATCTTCCAATTTTTCCTTGTATTCATTAATATCTATCTTAACTCGAGCGACTCCGCTATCCATTGCTGCTTTTGCTACTGCAGAGGCTTCCCATAATAAAACACGAGGATCAAAAGGTTTTGGAATCAGGTATTCCGGACCAAATTCTATTTGATTTGACCGGTAGGCTTTCATCACAGAAAAGGGTACCGGCTCTTTAGCCAAATCTGCCAGGGCTCTGGCGGCCGCTATTTTCATTTCTTCATTAATTTGAGTAGCCCTCACATCCAGTGCACCACGAAATATAAATGGAAATCCCAGAACATTATTCACCTGATTTGGATAATCGCTTCGACCGGTTGCCATAATCACATCCTCGCGAGCAGCTTTGGCATCCTCATACGTTATTTCAGGATCCGGATTGGCCATGGCAAAAATAATAGGATTATCGGCCATCGAACGAACCATCTCTTTGGAAAGGAGGTCTGCGACCGAAACTCCTACGAAAACGTCCGCATTTACCATGGCGTCTTCAATGGTCCGAAGGTCCGTTTCGATAGCAAATTCCTCTTTTATGGGATTCATTCCCCCTGTTCTTCCTTTGTAAATGACTCCTTTGCTATCCAATAGTATGATATTCCTTTTCGAGACCCCTAGTGAATTATAAAATCTGGCACAGGCAATACCGGCTGCTCCGGCCCCATTAAATACAACCTTTACTTCCTCAATCTTTTTCCCAACTATTTCCAAAGCGTTTAATAAAGCTGCTCCCGAAATGATTGCGGTGCCATGCTGGTCATCATGAAAAACCGGGATGTTCATCTGTTTTTTTAATTCTTCTTCGATATGAAAACATTCCGGAGCTTTAATATCCTCCAGATTAATACCTCCAAAGGTGGGCTCGAGCAGTTTAACGGTCTTGATAATATCATCCGGATCATGGGAATTAATTTCAAGATCGAACACATCAATATCTGCAAACCTTTTAAACAAAACTCCTTTTCCTTCCATAACCGGTTTTCCTGCACCCGGGCCAATATCTCCTAGACCAAGGACAGCGGTGCCGTTTGTTACAACGGCAACGAGGTTTCCTTTTGCAGTGTACATGTATATATCTTCAGGATTTTTTTCGATATGTCGGCATGGTTCTGCTACCCCCGGAGTGTATGCCAAAGATAGATCCCTTTGCGTTCGACATGGTTTAGTTGTGGTAACCTCAATTTTTCCTCGTCTCCCTGATTTGTGGTACTCCAGTGCTTCAAGTTTGTAATCCATTTTCTTTCTCCACCATAAAATTTGAAAACTTCGGTCGTTCTTATGATTTAATTCACAAATATTAAAATTTTAACTATATCAATGTCCACAACTTTTTTATTCTCTTCTTTATGGTAATACCGGCTTAATTAGCTGCTACAAAATTCATACCCAAATCGTCTTTGTGACGGTTTAATATCGAGAAGGGGGGTTCCATTAACCAAATCAACATCATGAATATGTAATTTATTTTTTTCACGTTTTATTAATCGGACTATCGATATGCCAATTGAATTTGGTCGAATAGCTGATCTGGACGTGAAAATGCCTCTCTCGCTTGACCCTCTTTCCTCAGATTTTATTTTTAAGTCAAAATGGTTTACCAAATGAAAATGACTTACCAATACAATGTGCGAATAGTCTTCAATACCTTTCAAGCCCTCCTCAAATTCAGGAAAAATTTCCACAATCCCAATAACACTATCCGAAAGTGAGGGTTGCCGGGGACATTCTTCACTTGTCTTATACGGTGAATGGATTACTCCAATAGGTTTGTAATATACATACTTAGCCGTGACGTTCCTACTCCTCTGGAAATCCTCATGGAGCAAATCAAAAACGGTGTTATTAAAATTCTTTAACATTTTATTTTGTTCTCCAGGCATTTTTGTTAAGACTTTTTTTAAATAATTTTTTGTTGGAGCGTTTGAGAGATTCAATTAATTGAGAAATAGATTGTTTCTCAAATTGATATACGGTAATTCCTGCTAAATTAAAAATGTTTAATACATTTGAATGACAATTTCCTGTTATTACGGCATTTATTCCGTGATTAATCAAGAGTTGAGCTGTGAGTATGCCAGAGTCGTCAAGAGAATGTACATTTAGATTATCAATGGTCTCGCACACCTGCCCCTCATTTAGATTTAGAACAAAAAAATAGGGAGCCCTCTCAAAACATGATTCTAAAACCGCATCTAACCCATTAGAATTTGCAGAAATAGCTATCTTAATCTGTTTGCCCAAATGACTGTCTTCCTGGTTACATTACTTAAAAATATAAGGTAACTAAAGTCATGCCAACTTTCCGAAGTAGCCAAAACAGTTGAAAAATATGAGGAATGGAAGAATGAGAATTTGCTCATCATTGCAAAAATGCAATCATCATTGCAATACTAGTTGATTAATTTGGAAAGGTTGCAATAATTGAGGTGTTCCCCTAAAATTTTCACTAATTGGAAGGAACGAGGGGTAGTCCCATTTTTTCAAGAGGATTGTAAATCAAACCTAAATTTGACTATTGATTGTGGATCAATCCATATTTTTTCATCTTCCTCCAAAGTGTACTTTTATCGATATGTAATGCGATAGCTGTTTTTCCGCGGTGGCCGTGATATTTTTCCAGGATTGAAAGAATCTGTAGTTTTTCTGCATCCTCTACTGGATTATTCTGTTGGGTCGGTTGAATCGATTCCTTGATTTTCACCTTTTTGGACAATAATCTTTCCGGAAGATGTTTGGTTTGAATAATTTTTTCGTGGCACAGCACAAACGCATGTTCCAGAGCATTCTCCAGTGAGCGAATATTTCCTGGCCAGTGGTAGTTCTTTAATAAATGAAGCACTGGAGGTGATATGCCCTCGATTGGTTTATTGAATTTTATGCGAAAGTTTTCGATAAAGTGGTTAACCAGATATGGAATATCGTCTTTGCGCTGCCGGAGTGGAGGTAGATGAATATTTATTACATTGAGACGATAGTAAAGATCATCTCTGAATCGGTTGGACTTTATTTCTTCCTCCAAATTTCTGTGAGTTGCAGTTAGAATGCGCACATCCACTTTTATTGGTTTTGTTCCACCAACTCGTTCAAATTGTTGCGTTTCGAGAACCCGGAGGAGTTTCACCTGAACTGCCGGAGATAAATCCCCTATTTCATCCAAAAGTAAGGTCCCCTTATCGGCCATCTCAAAACGTCCCGGTTTGCTACGAATTGCTCCGGTAAAAGCGCCCTTCTCGTGTCCGAATAATTCGCTCTCCAGAAGGGTTTCAACAAACGCAGAGCAATTTACAGCAATAAACGGTCCTAATTTTCGTTCGCTGTTCAAATGGATGGCTCTCGCAACAAGCTCCTTCCCGGTTCCGGATTCACCAGTAATGAGTACGGTGCTGTCAGTCGGTGCCACACTCTCAATAAGAGCATACACATTTTGCATTATTTTGCTACGACCGATTATTTTTTCAAATTGAAATCGATCCTCCAGATGGGTGGAAAGGTTTTTAATTTCTGATAAATCTTGAAAAGTTTCCACACCGCCAATTTGTTTACCGGAAGCATCAAAGAGTGGGGCTGAGTTGATACGCAGGGGTAATTGGCGACCATCTTTCCGGGTAATAGTCAATTCGTTCTCAAAAATAACTTCTTCGTTTTTCATCGTGCATTCCATGTGACAACCGTTTCGACATACCTTTGATTGAAAAATATTCCAACAATATTTACCGATCGCTTCATCAATTGAGTATCCGGTTATTTTTTGAGCTGATAAATTAAAAGATGTTATTTTCCAGTTTTTATCGATTGTGAAAGTTCCTTCCAATCGACTATCGAATATTGCTTGTAATTTATTTTTTTCATTTTGAAGCTCTAAATTTTTTTCATGCAGAGAATTAGCCAGCGAAGCCATTTCCTGAGTGTTCCGAAAAATGATTATTGCACCAACGATGCCTTTTCCAGGCGGGGTTAGTGGAGTAATAGATGAAAGGATATTAAGTCGTCGATGATCACTGGAATAAATAGTCAGTGAGATATTTGAAAATGAGTGTCCTTTTTTTAAAGCTTCCTTAAGATATTTATTTTCCTCTCCGTGGTCGTCTAAAATATCATTTATATTTCGGAATATAATATCTTTTTCACAGAACCCGGTAATCCTTTGCGCTGCCTCGTTAAAGGCAATTATCTCATTCTCGGAATTTATGACTGCTATTCCATCGGGGGCAATCAAGTCTTGTTTTTGTGAATTGAAATTTTTCATTCAAACCAAGCATCCGAATTCTCTTTTGCAATTTAAAAAAATCATTTACGGAAATGAATATGATATTGAAAAACTTATTCCAATTGAGTATGATAAAAATAAGTTTAATTTGTTGCGGATTATATTTATAATTTATGTCAGTGATGTTTCAAACAAAATAAATTAATAGCTTACATTTTCAGTAAGTTTGAAAAAAATTAAAGAGCGAGGTAAAGTAAATGGGAATTAACAAATGTCTTAATTGCGGAAATTCGGAACAATCATTTCCATTAATAAAACTATTATTTAAAGGGGCGGACTATTGGATCTGCCCACAATGTATGCCTGGATTAATCCATAAGACCGAAACTGTTATTCGGAGATTATCAAATTCTTCTTCAAAATCCGATCAGCAAAATAAATAGTGACTAATATCCAACTGAACACTGTATTAATTATGTTCTTCAGATCAATAAACTCTTTTCTTAATAATTGTTTGATATCAAACAGCAACTATACTCTGCAAAAAATGCGTATTATTTCTATAATCGTCATCCTCTTCATATGGTGCTTTTTTACCTGCAGCAGTGAACGATCACCAAGTGAATTAAACAATATAGTAGCAAGAATCGATCGAGAGATCATAACTCTGGATGAATTTCGCACCTTTTACGAACTTGATCCTAATTTTGGGATAGACTCTGCTGGTTATGGTGTTTTGATGGACGAATTGAACAAAATGATTGATCACACCCTTGCATATAAAAAGGCAACATTGACTGGTTTGATTCGTGATTCGTTGTTTATTAAAGCCAGGGATTGGGAATTACGCAACGCCATGATTCGGCATCTTTATCGTGAAAAAATTGATAAACAAATTACCGTTGATGAACAACAGCTACGGGAAGCATTTCTTAAATACAATACAAAACTAAGGGTACGTCATCTTTTTACCGAAGAGAGAGATCAAGCCTCTGAATTGTATTCAAAATTGCAGAAAGGGCATACATTTGAAGAGCTGGCATCACAAGTATTTACTGATTCTATATTGGCTAATAATGGTGGTGAGATTGGTTGGATTACCATGGGTGAATTGGACGATCAGTTTGCGGAGGCGGCCTATAAACTGAAACAGAATGATATTTCTCAACCGGTCGAAACACAATGGGGATTTCATATCATCCAATTGTTGGATAAGGAAGATCCATTGATTATTACCGAATCCTCGTTTTATTCTCAAAAGCGATCAATCGAAAAAAAATTACGGCAAAAACAAAGACGTACTTTGTCAAATGAATACATTACTTTGTTCATGAAAGACATAAATCCCCAACCTGTAACAAAGAATTTTCGACTACTTTGGAGTGCGATTATACCTCTTCACGAACAGGAGAGAGCAAACTTAAAATTCAAAATGATGTTCTCGAACGAGTTGATACATAAAGCAATTTATAATCTTCAAAACCAGTTGAATAGGCCTCTAATAAAATATAATGAGGGATCGATATCCATTAGAGAATACCTCACGGCATTAAAGAAAATTCCTATCAGCAACCGACCACGATTTCTTACTGCGCTTGAATTTTCCAACCAAATAGGTATATGGATCCGTGACGAGTTATTATATCAGGAAGCTTTAAATGCAAAATTGGATGATCATCCAACCGTTTTGAAAGAGATCGAGCAATTTGTAAAAGAACAGAGCTATTATTATTTTCTTCAAAAGGAAATAGAGGAATTCAAAATTCCTGAAGCTGTAAATGAGTATTTCAAATCAAAGGATAAAGCGATATTAAAAACGTATCCGGATCTGAGGATCTATCATACCAAAGAAGAGTGGCATTGGGCTCAGGGTGAAAAAACACTTCATCAATCGCTGAAGAATATTAATGTTCATATTGAAATTGATTCAAGTCTAATCAGGAATGAGAGCAAAAACATCGATTGGGATCGGCGAATCAGAATGATTGTGGTCAGGAAACCCTCTTAATTCTAAACCCACCACAATTTGGCTGCACTGTATTAAGTTTAAAATATTTTGTTTAATCGATTTAACAGATTTTCTGATATCCTTTAAATTTTTTGAAGTTAGTAAAATAATACTACCTAGAATTAACTGTTAACTCCATCCCTTTTCCGATAGTAATTCTTTCCATAACAACAGAATTATTTAGGCTGATTTTTTTTTTACATACTTGACAAATTTGAGATTTTTATTTATAATTACGTAGGTTGGTTAAACGATTAACTAAAAGTGGTCGATCGCATGACCGTTACCATCAAAGATGTGGCTAAGAAAGCGAAGGTGTCTGCCGCCACAGTCTCCCTTGTCCTCAACAAGAATAAGCGAATCTCATCCGAAACTCGTGATAGGGTATTAAAAGCCGTTAAAGCACTCGATTATCACCGAAGCCGTTCTGCAAGAGATCTTGTTTCAAAACAGAGTGGAAATATTGGTTTTATTCTAACGGATGATCATTTTTCAAGAAGTGAACCTTTTTACACAAGAATATTTTTAGGTACCGAATTCCAGGCCAGAGATAATGAGTTTTATGTGCTGCTTACCACAATATCTTCAAATTATAGAAGTGATGATCCTCTGCCGCGTTTTGTTTTGGAAAAAAACGTGGAAGGCATTATTCTTGCCGGAAAACTACCACAATCCTTTATTGAAAATTTGAAGCGACATAGTATCCCTCTAATATTCGTAGACTTTTATCCAAGTGAGGGAAATTATCCGGTTGTTATGAGTGACAATATTTCCGGTGGATATCAGGCAACAGAGCATCTCATTAATTGTGGACATCGTAACATTGCTTTTGTGAATGGGGATAGGGCGCATCCCAGTATTAATGAGAGATTAATGGGTTATAAAATGGCTCTGGAAAAAAGCGGAATTATGCTCAAAATTCCACCGCCAATAGTTTATGAATCTTCCACCGATCGGATTTCAGGATTTCGTGCTGCAGAAACGTTGTTAAAAAATAACCCGGATATTACAGCTATTTTTGCCTGTAATGATGCCATGGCGATTGGTATACTTCAATTCCTTAAACAAAGGGGACTTAAGGTCCCTAAAGATATTTCCCTGATCGGTTTTGATGATGTCGAAGCAGATTTGTCACTCGATCCTCCCCTAACAACTATGCGGGTGAACAAAGAGGAAATGGGTGTACAGGCTATGAAACAATTGGTCGAAATCATCCAAAACCGTTCCACAATTCCAAGAAAAACACTCGTTCCTGTGGAATTGGTGATTCGGGGTTCTACATGTAAGATAAGCAGATAGTATTGAAAGGTAGTCTTTTGATAAGTTGAAGATTTCTTCTATAAATCAATTTAATTAACTAAAGTTAAACCAAATAGGAGGTTCACTATGAGATGTATTACAGTTTGTGTTGCGGTAGTATTTATGCTTTGTGGTGTTTTGGGAGCCCAAACAAATCTGCTGCCCAACGGTAATTTAGAGACTTGGGCGCCGAATTTTTGGCATCCATTAAATGCTTCTCAGGGCACGGTAACCTGGGCGACGGATGAGACGGCTCCGACAACGGATGCCAATGCCAATATGCGTTCATTCAAGGTAGAGAAGACGGCGGCCACCACCGATGCGGTTGGCTGGCAGAGTGAGAACAATGCCGATTTGTACTGGAATAATGCAGCGGGCAATGTTCTTTATTCTTTTAGTTTTATGGCGAAGACCATGGGAGTGAACACTAGTCCGGCGAACAATGATGCAGCGATAGGGGTGTGGTATCGATTT
>Ga0209536_100000327_pt1 | contig 75748 bp, 86 predicted proteins | sample DeeMarSeWOR28_12_FD_187461 | JGI IMG/M metagenome (GOLD analysis project Ga0209536, IMG submission 187461) | Marine sediment microbial communities from White Oak River estuary, North Carolina - WOR-2-8_12 (SPAdes) (version 2) | ecosystem: Environmental > Aquatic > Marine > Intertidal zone >...
ACGGGATCACAGAATTCAGGTGTTTCATGTAACCATCCTCTGATATGTTGTGTTTTGAACCCCAACCGACTTGACCAGGAAAACGAGTATGGAATTCTTTGCCATTGCCAATATCAATATGGACCAGGAAGACATCAGGGAAAAGATCACCCTGGCGGCACTGCCTGAGTACTGCGAATCATTCGCCCTGGTTGACTGTCTTGCTAAGGACAGCTGCGAGGTAGAATCGATCTGGGGCCGCTTCCAGGTCACCCGCCAGGAGATCACCGGCGGATTGCGCTTCACCATGCCAACCTGCCCGAACTGCTTTACCTGGACCATCACCAGCGGCCTGCCGCCCACACCTGAAAAGGTGGTGATCCACTCAACCTTCAACCGGCGTGAACACGAACAGTGGTTTATTGAATCCATGGAAGAATTCGTCGTGCAGTGGAAGGCCGGCCTGGAAGGGAAGGCGGGCAGCGACATCTCTCCCGACCATGGGGCCAGGTCCAGCAATATAAGAAAGTTACAATTATCGACTTACACACGGAACAATGACTGACACAAACCTGGGCCAGGGTGATGCTGCAGCTCCTGTAGAAACGGCTCTGTTTTTCTGATTTCTGCCAATAAAAAACCATGGCCTGGAAGATCAGCCTGCAGTCAACCGAAACAACAGAAGATATAAGGTTCGGATTATTATGACCGGTGAAGACATACGTGAAGATCAAAGCGGGTTCTCGTCGTATCCGGACAATTATCAGGGACGGGTCCGTACTGTTAAAGGAGTGGATATTTTCATCCGCCCGTTATGTGAAACCGACCTGAAGTTGCTCAAGGAGTTCCTGTATTCACTCTCAGCCCGTTCTGTATATCTTCGCTTTCTCGCCCCTATCCGGGAATTCAGCGAAAAGATGCTGGAGCAGCTGATCCGGGTCGATCACAAAAGTCATATTGCCCTGGCCGCTTTCCCTGCAGCGGATCACAAGCAATATCTACTGGGAGTCACACGGCTGTTCATCGAAAGCGATCTTGCCGCAGCTGAATTCTCGGTTATCGTTTTAGACTCGTGGCAGGGGAAGGGGATCGGCGCGGAATTGTTCAGCCGCGTCCTTGAGATCGGCAGCTCATCTAAAGTGCATAAAATCTGGGGACTGGTCCTGCCCGAAAACACGCAAATGCTCAAACTGGCCAGGAAGTTAAATTTTGAGGTCAGGCGGGAACAGGATTCCTGTGAATATTTTGTTTCAAAAAACTTTTCTGTTTAATCCCCCAAAAAACTGATAATTTTACATTTTCAATTTTCAATTTTCAATTTACGTTGTTCCCATGGACCAACCCCGATTCATAGTAGCGGGAAGCTTTATCGACGGCAGCGGCGCCAAGGTGCGCAGGAATGTTTTCCTGGCAGTGAAGGACCTCATCATTACTGCCATAGGTTCGGCAGCCGACCTTCTCCGCAATGACTGGGCTGCAGTCAATGATCTCTCGCACTGTACCATTGTGCCGGCCCTGGTTGACTGCAGCGTTTCCCTGTCGCACTCCCCGGCCGTGGACAGGAAAGTACGGTTAGCCATGGAAGATGCCGGAATCGCAAAAAAGGCTGTCCTGGCAGCCCAACATATCCGCTACTGCCATTCACACGGCGTGCTGGGAGTGGCTGACAGCGATGACAGTATCGGCTTGATAAAGCATATACAGAGGGAAATGCCGGAGAGGAATATCATTGATATCAGGTCATCAGGCGCCGATTTTATCAAGATCGATTATTCCGGCAATATCGACAATGGGGTAGCACCAGATGCCCGGATTAACCGGGAAGACCTTTTGCGTATCCTGCAGCAGCGGGGCGAAAAAAAGGCGGTGGTGGTGGCCAATGGACAAGAGCGGGTGCAGGAGGCTCTCCAGGCGGGGTGCGATGCCATTGAACAGGGATACGGTATGGGCGAAGATAATCTCCGGAAAATGGCGGAGAGGGATGTGCTGTGGATCCCCAGTGTGCTCATGGCCAAAAACGGGATGCTTGGTGCGGGCAGCGGCGGTGATGTGACCTGCCGTTTCTCCATGCGCTACGTGGCACCGGGAAAACCGGATCCCGGCGCGGAAGCTTTCTGGAAAAAGATGCTCGCCGGACAACTGGCGCAGCTGCGTCTGGCAAGGAAACTGGGGGTTAAAACAGCTGTGGGAACCGGGGCCGGAAGTGTCGGCATACTCCATGGCGAGTCAATGGTCGAGGAGATGAAACTGTTCATCAAGGCAGGCTGGCCCCTGGAAGAAACCATCCAATGTGCATCGGATAATGGCGCCAGGTTCTTCGGCATGGAGAACCTGGGTACACTGGCTGTTGGGCGGAAAGCGACATTCCTTGTTGCCAGGGGCTCGGTGCAGCAGCTGCCAAGAAAACTTGCCTATCTCCAGGCCATCTATGTTGACGGCGCGCCGAGCAGGAACTTTTAAACTGAAAATGTAAAATGGAGAATGGAGAATGGGGAAAGAAGTACTGCAATTCTATAGAAAGACTTCGGGGCAGATTTTGAAATGCCACAAAAAACAGCGTTACTCTTAGGAGGGAGCGGGTTAACAGGGGGACATTGCCTGGATTATCTATTAAACGATGCCCATTATAATCAGGTGGCGGCATTGGTCCGGCGCCCTCTTTCAGTGGAACACCCCAAACTGACCCAGCACCAGGTCGATTTCCATCAATTAAACGATTGTCTTGCCGGGATACAGATCAACGATGTGTTTTGCTGCCTGGGAACCACCATCAAAAAGGCGGGTTCTCAAAAGGCATTTTGCGAAGTTGATTTTGTCTATCCTACGGAAATTGCAAAATTGAGCCTTGCCAGTGGTGCAGAACAATTTCTGCTTATCAGCGCCCTTGGGGCAAATCCAAGGTCTGCTATTTTCTATAACCGCGTCAAGGGTGAGGTTGAAGAAGCGATTGCCCGGTATGACTTTAAGGGGTTTTATATTTTCCGGCCGTCTCTGCTGTTGGGGAAAAGGCGGGAAAGCCGCCCGGCTGAAAAATTAGGGGAAAAATTATTCCACTGGTTTTCTTTTATTTTCAAAGGGATTCTGCAAAAATACAAACCCATTGAAAGCAAGGCGGTTGCCTTTGCAATGGTGAAGGTTGCAAAAGAACAGCCGCTTGGGAAACGAATTATTGAATCCCGCCAGATCCAATCCATTTATGATCAGAGATAGAATAATGAAATGCAAAATCAACCATGGAAAATGGTGGGAAAATCAGATACCGATTTTTCTCTGTGGCTTTTCTTCCTCCTGTAAAAGCTGCTTTATGGCCTGAGAACAGCGCGGAATAGCTGAAAGATAGAATAACATGATTTCAATTCGCAGTTACAGACGCCGTGAAGGGCGCATGATCCCGTCGCGGAAGCGCGCCCTGGATGAATTGTGGCTGGATTACGGCATTACCGATCGAGGGCCATTGGACCTGGATACCCTGTTTGGCAGGCAGGCACCATGTCACCTGGAGATTGGCTTTGGCATGGGAGAGGCCCTGCTGGAGATGGCGCGTAAACATCCGGAAAACAATTACCTGGGCGTTGAAGTGTATCTGCCCGGCGTGGGGCAATTATTGCTGGGTATGCGGGAAATGAGAATTACCAATGTCAGGATAGACCGGCGCGACGTGATGGAGGTCCTGGCCCTACTGCCTGCCGGGAGCCTGAGGGGGGTTTCCCTGTTTTTTCCCGACCCATGGCCCAAGCAGCGTCATAAGAAACGCCGCCTGGTGCAGGCTCCTTTTGTTGAAGGATTGCGGCGCGTGCTGGAGCCAGGAGGCCATTTTCATGCGGCCACCGACTGGGATGATTATGCCCGCCAAATACGCAGGGTCCTGGAAGCCGACAACGGTTTCACCAGCTGGTCCGGTTCCGGGGAGTTTTATCCCGGGCCTGTGGAACGTCCTTTGACTAAATTTGAAAAGCACAGCCTGAGGCGGGGGCGTGAAGTCAGGGAGTTGTTTTATGAGAGAATTTAGAAATGGAAAATTGAAAAAGGGGCAAAATTTATGATTTGCAGAACTTCTTGACCCGCTCGCCGGTAATGGCAGCTTTTTCGCAGCTGCTGCCCTCTTTGGGATTACAGTCAAGAAGAATGGTCATTACCCGGTCCGCCAGCCTGTCATGACCTTCATCTTCCAGTCTCGCCAACAGGTCTGAGGTCAACTTGTTGAATTCAACACATTTCTCATAATCTGAAGTGGCACGCTGGTGGAGGTTGCAGGCCTTTTCCAGGTCTTTCTGAATATTGTCGGGAAGTTCTTTGGTCATTTGTAATAAATTCGCTTTGTTTTTATGTATTATACAATTTTATGGGCACCATTTTTTTGTTCATTTATTATAAATCCTTCATTTAAACCGATTTATATAATAATCATTATTATTACCCTGATAAAGGGGAAGCATATTAAATGGAAAATTGAAAATGTCGAATGAAAAATGGTGGGAAGATCATATCCTTTTTTCTTTTTTCCTTTTACGGGGTGCTGCCGGGGAGATAATCCATGGGACTGCTCAACCTGTTGCTTAAGGATCCACTTGGGTTCATAATCATTGCCATACCGCTCCTGTATTCCATCATTTTCCATGAGTTGGCGCATGGCTGGGTCGCCTGGCGCATGGGTGATCCGACAGCCAGATCGCTCGGCCGCCTGAGCCTCAACCCGCTCAAGCATCTCGATCCCATGGGCACCATGATGCTCTTTCTTTTCGGCTTTGGCTGGGCAAAGCCGGTGCCGGTGAATTTTAACCAACTGCGCGACAGGCGCCTGGGGATGATACTTGTCTCTGCCGCAGGGATCATCACGAACATGCTGTTGGCATTTTGTGCTCTTTTTGTCTATCGCTTGCTGTCCCTTTCGGCTTCAAGTATACCGGCGCAGCTTCTCTATTACTTTGCGCGGATCAACATCATCCTGGCCGCTTTTAATCTGATCCCGCTGCCGCCCCTCGACGGGTCAAAAATTCTCATGGGCTTTGCATCCTCAAGCGTACGGGATTTTTTGTTCCGCTTTGAACGGTATGGATTTTTCATCATCATCCTGCTGCTTTATCTTGGTGTTCTGGATCCTGTGATCGGCTTTTTCGAATGGATGATCCTGTCGCTTATCAAGCTTTTGCTGGGATGATTAAATGGAAAATTGAAAATGAAAAATGTAAAATTGGCAGATTAAAAAGGCAAAGATTCTGACCAGCACAACGGTCACCTTGATTTAGGTTGACAAACCATCTCCTAAAAAAGTAACTCATAGTTTGGGATACGGCATGTCCTGTAAAAAAGGTTAACGCCGTCTGTCATCAACTTTCATTTCACTCACTCATCTCCTGTGACAAGTCATGAGCATCATCGAGGCCCAGCAGGTAGTTAAGCGTTTCGGCCAGTTCACCGCTGTAAACGACGTGAGTTTTACTGTGGAGCGCGGCGAATTCTTCGCTCTGCTCGGACCAAACGGCGCAGGCAAGACCTCGACCATCCGCATGATGTACGGTTTTTCGCCTCTGACCGGCGGCCGCATGGAGATCTTCGGCCAGGACATCAGCAAAGACTGGAGAAAGATCCGTTCACGCCTGGGTATCTGCCAGCAGGAGAACACCCTGGATCCTGACCTGACCGTGGTGCAGAATCTCCTGCTCTACGCCCGCTATTTCGGAATGGACAAGGCAATCGCACGCAAGCGGGCCGAAGAATTACTCGACTTTTTCGCCCTGACACGCAAGCAGGAAGCCAAGGTCGCGGAACTTTCCGGCGGGCTGGCCCGACGCCTGCAGCTGGCGCGGGCCCTGATGGCCGAACCCGAACTGCTCATTCTCGATGAACCCACTGTAGGGTTGGACCCCCAGTCAAGGCACCAGGTCTGGGAACGGCTCCTGGCCCTGAAAAAACGCGGCCTTACCATGGTGCTCACCACCCATTATATGGATGAGGCCGAGCATCTGTGTAACCGGCTGGTGATCCTGGATCAAGGCAAAATAATCGCCGAGGGGCGGCCGCGCGAACTGATCATTAAATATGCAGCCGAGAGCGTCATCGACATCGAGGGTCCGAGCGAGGAGCTCAGGAAATATGTCAAAGAGAATGGTGTCGAGTCCGATGACCTGGGAGACCGGATCATTATCTATACCGAACCGCGGGGGGAACTGGAGAGCCGGATCCGTGAGGAGTTCTGCATGGAGTCCTGCCGCTTCCGCACCGGCAACCTGGAGGACGTGTTCCTGCGTCTGACCGGAAGGGGGCTGCGCGAATGAATAGGGCCAAACTCAGCGACATATCCCTGCGCTTCCGCCACGTATGGTTCAGGAACCTGATCACTTACCGCCGCATCTGGAAGGTCAACTTCCTGGTGCCGCTGCTCGAACCGGCTTTTTATATCCTGGCTTTCGGGCTCGGCTTCTCCGGGCTCATCGGCCGGGTGAGCTACGCCGGCATGCAGTTGGAGTATACCGCATTCATGGCCCCGGCCCTGGTGGCCACGGCCTGCATGTGGAACTCGTTCTTCGAGACGACCTACGCCTCTTTTGTGCGGATGTACTACCAGAATACCTTTGCCGGCATTCTGGCCACGCCGTTGTGCGTCGAGGAGATCATCGTCGCCGAGATCGCCTGGGCCGCATCCAAGGCCATGGCTGCGGTAGCCCTGATGCTCGCCGTGCTCATTCCCATCGGCTACGCAAATTTCCCCGGGGCGCTGTTGTGCATACCTCTCGCATTCCTCGGCGGGCTGGCATTTGCCTCCATCGGCATGTTCTTTACCGGTATGATCCCGTCTATCGACATGTTCAATCTGCCGATCTTCCTGTTCATCACCCCCATGTTTCTCTTTTCAGGCACCTTTTTCCCCGTATCGGGCATCCCGGAGTGGGCCGGGGTCTTTTCGCTCGTCTTCCCGCTGTATCACCTTGTGGAACTGACCCGTTTCCTCTGTATCGGCACCATGGAGTCCAACCCGGTCTTTAATCTGGCCTACCTGCTGCTCTTCACCCTGGTTTTCGGGTACCTGGCCCTGGGCGCCATGAAGCGGCGGCTGATAAAATAATTGGAAAATTGAGAATGCAGATTTAAGGAGAAAACCGGGACAGACTTTATTCCAAAAAACAAAAGCAAATACAGAAGAGCCTTACTTTCCCTAACCTTCTTTTGGGGCGAGCCAGGAGTCGATATTTAGGCTTATCTGCATGAGCAGGGGTGCGTCAATCTTGTATACCAGGTTATTTCCGGCAAGTCTTATGTAGACCGGCTTTGTTACGGCGGGTGTGCCGATCAGCAGGGTATTCGAACTGTTATCCTTAAAGGTAAGCACCACCCTGCGGGTGAAGCTGTCATCCCCGACCATGAAGTCTCTAAACCTGTCCGGCACTATTGCCGGTGCGGTCTGCGGGGCCAAAGTGACCAGCTTGTCTGCAAGGGCAGTGACCTTGGGTTCATTGGATGGCATGTTATCATTTCCAACTACCCAGACACAATCGACCCTTTTGAAATCAAGGGTGGTTTCAGCATCTGAAATACTGACCTGCTTGAGGTCCCAGCCGTGCCGCTCAGGGAATAATGGTGCAGCTGCAATCTGCTTATCACCAGAAGAAGAACAGCCTCCAGGCAGCATGAAGAGAAAAAGAATAAGGACGGTGTAGGGTATGTTCTTGTGTTTCATGGAATTTTTCCGGGTTTTGGGTCTGTATAATTTCTTCTGGAAGCACTGTAAGCACTGTGGGAGGAAAGGGCAATTAAGAATATAAAATTATCACTTATCCTGACTGTTCTTAGTTTTTTTGATTCCTGCAACAAAGACAGCTGTCATCTCTTTTAATTCATGAACCAAATCAACATGATACGTAAAGCGGTTTATTGTGCGACCTTTCAGGTCCTTCTTATTTTCCATTTTTCATTTTTCATTTATTAACCCGTCTGCTGCCCTGATGCCGCTGGCCCAGGCCCCGGTGATCCCTCTGCTGGTGCCGGCCCCGTCTCCCACCAGGCAGATATTCTCTGCAGCCTTGAAATACTCGTCAATAAAGCGCGGCTTATTGGCATAGAGCTTGATTTCAGGATAATACATGATGGTGCCGGGATGCAGGACCCCGGGGACAATGGTATCCAGCATTTTCATGGCGCTCCAGATGGGTTTCAGGATCTTGGCAGGCGTTGCCAGGCTGATGTCGCCGGCAGTACAGTCCGGCAATGTCGGCTCAAAATCATAGAGATCCCTGCAGAAGGTCCTGGCCTCTGAGCGTTTGCCCAGGCGGAAATCGCCGACCCGCTGCATAATCGGGTTGTTCCCTCCCAGGAGCATGGCCTGGCAGCCAAGCATTTCAGCAAAGTCCTGGCCGCTCGCCAGGGGTTCGGTCAGGGTTACGGTCTTGAGCAGAGCAAAATTGACCATGCCGTTGCGTGGGCGGGAACTGCTGTAGGCGTGCCCGTTGACGCTGTAGTATGCCCGGCCGTCCCTGGTCTCGTAGCGTTCCTTGACCACGTAGGCCGCGCCGCTGTTGGTGCAGAAGGTGCGCACCCGTTCCGGGAAAGTGAACTTGGGGTCGTAATAGTCCCTGACAATGGAAAAGCGCTCTTCGCGGGTCTCTACCCTGATGCCGATATCAACAACATTGTCAAGGAACGGGATTGAGGCTTTTGCCATGGCCCTCTGCAGAAAACGGAACCCCCCTCTTCCCGGGGCCAGGATAAGATCCCGGTAGCCGATCTCCCGGCGGCTGGTAATGATGCGCTTGGCAGAGGGTTCAATATCTTCTACCGTCTCCTCCAGGCTCACCTCGACATTGCGGGCGGCAAGCTCGTCCATGAGCCGCCTGATCAGCTGGAGCCCCCCGTCGGTTCCAAGGTGGCACTGGCGGATGTCAAGCAGGCTCACCCCAAGGCGTTCCGCCCTCTGTTTATAGGTTTCCAAATCGAGCCGCTGCATGAACTCAGGGTTGAGGCGCTCAATGACCAGCGGCAGGTAATATTCCGCCTGTTTTTCGGTCCAGCAGTCTACCGGGAAGCCTACCGGATAGGTAAAATTCATCTTGCAGTCGTGCCTGAGACCGCCGGTGCAGAGGGTTTCCTTGTCAATCAACAGGATCCGCAGGTCGGGTTTCCGGTCGCTCAGGCGAAAGGCCGCTCCCAGTCCGGCCGGACCGGTGCCAACAATGATGCAGTCATATGTCTCCATGAGATGCCTCAGGTTGTTGTACGCAGGTTTACACAATGGTTCCGCATACTGTTCACATGGTTATTATACACCGATTGATGTTAAAACTGTTGCATTTAGAAGGCAGAAGGCAAAATAGAAGAAAATGGGCTAATAGGCAAAAATCTCTCCCTGAAAAAAATCTGCTGAAATGTCCCGGCCCGTTTATACTGTCCTCCACATGAACCGCCAGATCCTCATCATACTTCTGCTTTCAGTATTCACCGCCCTGCTCGGCATCGGCATCATCGTGCCCGTTATGCCGGACTTCGCCACCCGCCTGGGGGCCAGCGGCACCTCCCTGGGACTGATGATCGCGGTTTTTTCTCTCACACGCGGGTTTTTCCAGCCCATCGTTGGTTCTCTTTCCGACCGCTGGGGACGCAAGGGTTTCCTGATTGCCGGACTTTTCATCTACGGCCTTGTCGGGCTTGTCCTGCCCGAGGCCGGGTCGGTTTCCAATCTCATCCTTATTCGCTCCTTTCACGGCTTCGGCTCTGCCATGATCATGCCGGTGGCCATGTCCTATGTCAGTGAACTGGCGCCGCCCGGGGAGGAAGGACGCTACATGGGAATGCTCAATATCGCTATCTTCAGCGGTATCGGCGGCGGCCCCATACTGGGTGGATTTTTTGCAGATCTCTGGGGCATGTCCGCTGCCTTTTATGCCATGGCGGCCTTAAGCTTCACGGCCATGATGTTATTACTGCTGAGAATGCCGCGCATGGCTGAAAAAAACCTCTCTCCCGGAACCGATCTCAATATTTACTCTGCCATGGGAAGGGTTTTCGCCAGCCGCAGGGCCAACGGTATCCTGCTGGCCCGCATGATCACCATGTTCATCATGGTGCCGACCATGGCATTCCTGCCGCTGCTCATGCACCAGAAGCTGCAGGCAACCGGCATAATGATCGGCCTGGTCATCACGGTGCGCACCCTGACCAACGCCTTTCTGCAGATTCCCTGCGGCAGGCTTGCCGACCGGGGTGATAAACTGGCACTCCTGACCATGGGCTGCCTGGTTATCAGTCTCATAATGGTCCTGGTGCCGCTGGCAGCTGACTTTTCGCAGCTGCTCCTGCTGTTTGTCTTGCTGGGAGCGGGAGAAGCCCTGATCTGGCCGGCGCTGGGGGCGCTGGCCACCGAGGAAGGACGGGTTTACGGTCATGGAACCATGATGGGACTGTTCAGCATGGCCATGAGCTGTGGTATATTCTTCGGTTCGCTGGCAGCAGGCCTGGTCATGGATCTCTGGAGCCTGCGCTGGTCATTTTTGACGATAGGTGTAACGGTTCTGTTCCTGAGCCTCTTCGCCATATCTATGATCCGTAAGGCGCCTGGCAGCTCAGAACCATATCCCTGACAGTAAGAAATTTCCCCTGCACACAGGAACGCAGCGTACAGGAAATTTGTTGTAAAACCACATGGGAATGTCAAATGTAGAATTTAGAATGGAAAATTGAAAATGCTGGGAAAAGATTCAACAAAGGGGCCAATGTTTCCAGGAGTCCAGGGCCAAGGGGAAGAAATTAAGAATTTAAAATTCAGAATGCAGAATTATATATAAATGCCTGGATGGTCCTATCTCTGTGCATAAGCCTGAAAGCATTGAAAACCCATGCTCTGTAAAAGCAAAGGGCATGGGTTTAGCAAAATTCAACTCATCAAGGCCACCATAAATTGTAAGCATCTCATCTCTTTCTTCTTTGCTGAGCCAAAGCACGAATTCACGAATATTTCTACCTGTGGCACAGTATCCCGGTTTTACACATCATGCCTTCGTCCTCCCCGGTCTTTGGCGGAAAACCGAAGATCGACCTGTAGATAAGCGATGGAATGCAAAAATGGATCGTGCTGACAAGCAATGCCACCATGACAAGCAGGCCGCCCAGTATATAGCCTGTAAGCATCATCCCTGAGTAAAACATTCCTGCTGTTACCAGGAGCCAGACAGTGCCGAGGCCGCAGGCAAAGCGTCCAGGTGCGCCCCGTTTAGGCAAAGGTTCGGTGCCGGTTATATGGCGGATGCCGTAGTTATAAATATAATCAAAAGGGTGAACAGGAGATGCTGCACCCCAGGCTGAAAAAATTGTCAGGCCAAGCAGGAACAGCGGTGAGGCCATTATGACGCCGACAGCGGCGAGAACTGCACAAAGTCCGTACGCAAAACGAAGCCAGGGAGCGGTTTCCTCCATAACCCCCCGATCCACTTCAGTAAAACCCTGGATCTCCAAACGACGCTTTATTGTGGGAGTTAGAGTTGTCATTGTATTATCCTCCGGTGAGGGTTATCTGCCTCAGATATTCTCTATAAATTATACATTAAGTATGAAAGGTGATGCAGATCAGGGGGGCAGTAAAGTTTTTGAGAATTATTATTATTAACAGCTGATTTCGGCCCCGGCAAACAGTTTGCCTGAGATGCAGGTCCGCCTGCCCCAGGTAACAATATTTATTTTTGCCCAATTTAGCGAACGACCGTTGAATATGAGGCCAGGGACCCTTATTTTTTAATTATGGCCAAGTGATTAATTTTATGCGTTCAGCGGCTCCCTGCATGCCATTAGATGATGCTGGAACCAGTATCATACAAGGGTGAGGTGTGATTATCCGCAACCAATCTTTAATATTCTGGAGGAAGAGGCATGGATGATAACGACCTGAAACGCTTAAAGGATTTTTTGTTGGCGCAGCGGCGGGAGATACTTGAGCGCCTACAGGGGCTCGAATCCGAGTGGGAGATCCTGAGCGAACGCGATATCGAGCGGGAGGAAGAGGCACAGAAGGCAGACCTGACCTCCCTTTTTAACCAGCTGGATGACCTGGAAAAACAGGCGATAGAAGATGTTGACCTGGCGTTGACAAAAATGGCAGCCGCCACCTATGGTGCCTGTGAAAAGTGCGGCAAAAGCATCTCACTGCAGCGGCTTGAGGCCCTGCCGGCAACCCGCTTCTGTAAAAAGTGTGCCCGGGAGGCAGAGGAAAGAACCAGGCGGTAAAATTCACGGCATGGTCAGGATGCTGTTCCGTGGTACAGTTCAATCAGCGATGGAGGGATGATCATGGATAAAAGCAGACATGGCAGAATAGATCGACTGGTTCAGGAAAAGCGTCATGATACCTACCAGGAACGGAAGAAATGGCCCGAACCTACAGTTTGTACTGATTGCAGTGCCTTATTTTCGAATGGCAGATGGTGCTGGCAGGAAGCGCCTGTTTACGCGTATAAGATCTGCTGCCCGGCCTGTCAGCGCATTGCCGATAATTATCCGGCGGGGGATCTGTTGCTGCAGGGAACTTTCTTTGCCGGACACAGGGAGGAAATTCTCAACCTGGTCCACAATATTGAAAGCCGGGAGAAAAACGAGCGACCGCTGGAAAGACTCATGGATATCGTTGATGAGGAAGCCCAGACCCGGGTAACCACCACCGGCATTCATCTGGCCCGACGTATTGGTGAAGCCCTGGTCCATGCATACCAGGGAGATCTTGATTTCACCTATGGAGAGGGGGAAAAAAGCATTCGGGTCATCTGGAGCCGATAGGAAAAGAAGGAGGAGCTGCCCCGGGTGCCTATTCATGCTGGCAAGCGTGATCAAGGAGGGATGAAGCGATGCAGAGACCATTACAGATCACCTTCCGGAATATGAAATCTTCGGAAGCAGTGGAGACGCGAATTAAGCAGGATGTGGCAAAACTTGAGCGAAGCTGTGAGAATCTCCTGGGCTGCCGGGTTGTTGTGGAAGCCCCGCGTGCGCATAAACAAAAAGGGGGGCTTTTTCACACGAGAATCGAGCTCAGCCTCCCCGCGGAAAACATTGTGGTCAACCGGGAACCAGATCTCCACAAAAGCTCGACAGATGTGTACGTTTCAATCAGGGATGCCTTTGCCGCCGCAGAAAAGCAGCTTCAGGAGCGCAGCAAGCGCAGGCAGGGCGAGGTCAAGGCGCATGAAGCAAAACCGGAGGGGCGGATTTCAGCCATATTCCCGGAGATGGACTATGGCAGGATCATCACTGTTGCAGGCGATGATATCTACTTTCACCGAAACAGCATATTGAATGCCGATTTTAATACCCTGCAGGTAGGGACAAAGGTCAGCTTTGTCGAGAAGCAGGGCGATGAAGGTCCCCAGGCCAGCAGTGTCAGGGTTGTGGATTTAAAATAGACTGTCAGGATAGCACCTGGATCAGGATTTGTCCGCTGAAGCAGGACGAGCCACAGCCGCCGGAGATATTCATGGCTGTCCGAAATGTGTGATGTTATAATACTGCTGCATTGTGCAGAGTCTTAATTTAATGCCCGGTTATCCGGCTGGCCCGCCCTGATTGAAAACATTCAAAAAAATATATATTGAGATCACCAACCGCTGCAACCTTGCCTGCAGTTTCTGTCTCCCGAGCCAACGGCCCAGGGCCTTCATGCGGCTCTCCGCGTTTGAGGAGATCCTGCAGAAAATCAAGGGACATACCGGGCATATCTGCCTGCACGTCCTTGGCGAACCGCTGCTCCATCCCGATCTTGAACCCATCCTTGCAGTGAGCCTGGCAGAAGGCCTGCGGATCAACCTGACCACCAACGGGACCCTGCTTTCCCGTAACCGGGATGTGCTGCTCCGGCAGCCGGCCCTGCGGCAGGTCAATATCTCCCTGCACAGTTTTGAACAGGCATCCAGCGAGGCTGTCCTGGACTCTTACCTGGCCGGGATATTTGATTTCATTACAGCGGCAGGGCCGGCCCCATCCCTATTTATCAATCTGCGGATGTGGAACCTGAAGCAGACTCCAGACGCGGGGGAACAGGGCCTGAGCAGCCTGCTGCTCGGGCAGCTTGCCCGGTATTTCAAGCTGCCCCCCATGCTTTCCAGGGATTTCTCCACCGTACGCGGCGCTATTCTGGCACCCCAGGTCTTTTTGAGCAGGGCACAGTCTTTTGCCTGGCCCCATGGTCCGGCTCCGGACTTGGGTAAACATGGATTTTGCCGGGGATTACGGGACCATATAGCCATTCTGGTGGACGGTACAGTGGTGCCCTGCTGCCTGGATGCCGAAGGCGATATCCCGCTGGGCAATATTTTTCAGTCGACCCTGCCTGAGATCCTTGCCGGCCCCCGCGCCTCTGGCATAAGGGAAGGTTTTGCCCGGCAGCAGGTCATGGACCCCGTGTGCCGCCGCTGTACATACAGGCAACGTTTCCAGAAAAATATTCCGGTCAGGCCGGATAAGGCTAAGAAGATAGAGCAAAGAGGCGCTGCTGCCCAATTATCTTAAAGGGAAGCATAGTATTACGGAATATGGGGACCCTTGACATTCCCCTCTTTCCTGACGATTGTTTATTTTCTAAATAATAGAATAAATCTTACTGGAGTTCTAACCATGAAAATTATCATTCAGGAAAAAGCCCGGCGGATGCTGGAACACAAGCTGGAACCTGGTCAATTTTTGCGTGTTGCTGTTACTGAAGGCGGTTGTGCCGGTCTGACCTATAGTGCCGATATCGGCCGGGAGTTGCGGAAAGGCGAGAGTGTGGTCCTGCAGAGCGGCGATATCCGGATCGTATCGGACCCTGAGAGCACCCGGTACCTGAACGGCCTGACCATAGACTACTCTGATGACCTGATCGGCGGCGGCCTGCAGTTCACCAATGCAAATGCCGGTACCACCTGCGGCTGCGGCGCAAGTTTCAACCTGGCCGGCTTCCCGGTTATCGAGAACGGCAAGTGCGGGAAAAGTTGAGAACAAGGGTTCGAGGTTACAAGGGGAAAAACTTTTAAGGCCGCTGCAGACAGCCGGTTTTATAGCGGAGCTGAAGGACTGCAAGAGTCAAACGCTGATCTAACCCCTATGTATTCGTTTCCGTCTCTTCTGCCGGGGAAAAAGCATGAAAAAAATTGAGTATAGAGAGCAGGCGCTTAAGATCCTCCCCTGGGTCTGTGCAAAATGCGGCCGTGATTTTTCCGGCAAGAAACTGCGCGAGCTGACGGTCCATCACAAGGACCATAATTACAGGAACAATCCGCCTGACGGCAGCAACTGGGAGCTCTTGTGCATCTACTGCCACGACAACGAGCACTCCCGGGCCCTGGACGCCGAATGGCTCCCGGCCCAGGAGCCGGACAGCCAAAAGAAACCGGCAACCACCCACACCCCATTCGCAGATCTCAAAAAACTGTTGCACAAACCTGAAAATGAGACCTGACCTCCCTGACAAGAGATGTACCGCAGAGAGATGGGGCGAAGCACGTGAATGAGTAAGGAGGTGTCCTATGTCTGACGCAATTCGCGTCTCACCGGAAGAGACCCGGCAAAAGGTACTGGCCGGCCAGGCCCTGCTGGTCTGTGCCTATGCAGATGATGCAAAATTCGCCCGTTATCATCTTGAGGGGGCAATTCCTCTTTCTGCCCTGCAGGCACAGACTGGAGAGCTTTCCAGGAACCAGGAGATAATATTCTATTGCAACTGAAAGAATGAACACAGCGCTGCCAGTATGGCAGGCCAATACCGGGAACTTGGGTTTAAGAATGCTAAGGCCCTGAAAGATGGGGTCGAAGGCTGGAAAAAGTCCGGCTTTCCGTTCCTCAACTCCTAAAGCAACCGGCTCAGATCTTTGTTTGCCCATTTAACAAAGGGGACAGATCTTCTTCAAGTCACTTTATAAAGCTGTCTTTATCACTGTCAAAATTAGTGTAAGCAACCTGCTCGCTATTATTATCTTCGTCTAGATCATGACCGTGTTTCAGGGCAAGGAATTCCTCAGACCCCGGCTCTATGCCAAAACTCTCAGCCAGCGCGTCCCAGTCTTTACCCTTGTTGTTCCTGTATTTCTTAACGGCCTCTATGCCCTGTTCTTTGGATAATGTCTTGAGCACTCCCTGCATTTCACCAAGCCGCAGCATGATGTAGGCATCTGCAGGGCTGTCAAAAAAATTGCGCAGTGCAATAACCTCTAAATCGCTCAGATCAAATCGTGCTGCAAGCCTTGCCCTGAATTCCGGCGGGTCAGCTTTGGCCTGGATGTTGAAATTCCTGATCCAGTCAAAATCACTTGCAACAGCAGCCGATGAAATGACTGTAAGCGCCATTGCTGAAATGAGTAAGATCTTAAATGGTTTCATGAAGTCTTCCTTTTTATTGGTTATTACTCATACTCGGAACAGCAAAAAACATGCCTCTTTTAAACGGCTGAAGAGGAGTGGGTGAGGCCTCTATAGACAGGATGCGCGACATACTGCTTAACTATTCAAGAATAAAGGGAATTCTTTTTGCTTTAAAAACAACCTGGCGCTTTTTTTCCGGGTATTTTTTTATAAAAAAACCAGTTTCCGTTACACCAATACATTATAGCCTATGGAAACAATGTTTACTCTGTAACCTTTGGGACAGGATTTCTAAAGGCGGAATGTAGAATGGGGGGATAAAAGCAAGGGGTGAGGCGAGGGGGAAAAGACGGAGGCAAAAGGTGAAGAACGCAGATTATTTTATACTTCCGTCAAACGCTGAGATCACGCCCGGGCTGCTCCAGCACTTGTGCCTGGAGCTTTTGGAATACCGCATCTCCTGTCACCGGGACGGATGACCTGCCGTCTGCAAGTGAACGGAGGAATTCCATCTGTTGTTCCTCCGACCGCGAGAACGATCTGTCAGTCCATGCCAGGGTGTTGGCAGCAGGACGGTAAAGAACCAGGGGCCCGAAGACAACTTCATTGTCCTGTCCGGTGGCTGAAACCCCATAACACAGCGTATGGTCCAGGCCGAAATGTTTAGGCGGTTTTTTATATCCCAGCAATGCGCCGAACAGGGCCAGTATTTTTCCGACGCCGTTGGCATCGCTTCCGGCCAGCCACGCCATGCCCTCCCGGGCCATGTCTTCTATGTCCCTATCAGTGTAAGACAGGTCGAGCTGTGCAACCGCATCCCGCAGGACCGTTTCAACCGATTTGTCCCCGGTGCTCATCTTGATATCGGAATCGACCAGGATATGACGGATGGTACTGATTTTCCACATTTCAAGGGTTCTCGGGCTTCTGCGGGTGACCACATCCTTTACGGTGGACCGGAAGATCGGCAGCTCGTTGTCAAGGATCAGGATCATCTTCAACTCTCCCCCGTCCGTTTTGACATAGAGATCCAGGTCGCGTTCCCGCTGGTACCGGTAAGGACTCAACTCCAAAAGGCTCCGCATGGCGTCTTTATCAATGGGGTGACGTGCCTGCTCAGTCCCGATGGATGCAATAACCCGGGAGGCGAGCCTTTCAAGTTCGATCTTTTGCAGCAGGTTTTTCTGAAATGACATTTTTCCCTGCATTTCTCCGGCCAGTGGTTGTTTGGCAAGCCTGCCAATAAGGTGTGGTTCTGCTTATGTCTGAATATATTATAGTCAGTTCTGTCAGAATGTGCTTTTAAATAACTCTGCATTAAGGTATTTGTGAGGAAATCGATACCAACGGGCAGCAGGATACACGACCAATCCGCTTAAGGGGGTGCCAGAATGCTCGGTTTACAGGCGATCTCAGCACATAATGGCTGGGCCATGGCGATAACCGGTACCATTATAGTTATGGGGGGTTTATCGATCCTGGCCCTTATAATCTCCCAACTGCATAAGATTATAGATTTTTTTACAAATAAGAAACAGGATCCTCCCCATTTTGTCCAGCCGCCGGAAGACATCGATGTTCTAAACGATCCTGAGGCTGCAGCCCGGATGTACAAGCCCTTGACAGCCGATCTTGGTGACAGTTTTCAGCTTGCAGATTTATACCGGGTATTTGAAAAAAAGAACCTGCCTCACCCGCATTTAACCATCAGCGCCCTGCGTGATGCGGGACACCTGCTGCCCCTGGGTAACGGGCTTTTCAGCTGGAAAAAATAAGATAAAATATAGGCCAGCCCTTGGAACTCTTTATCGAATTTTTGAAAAACACCGGCTACTACCTGGCAGACATTCGCTATGTCTTCATGATATGCGTCGGTATCCTTTTCTGCTTTCTTGCCACTGCCAAAAAATATGAACCGCTTTTGCTGCTGCCGATCGGATTCGGCATTATCATAGGGAACATCCCCTTCTTCAGGGGATTCGGCCTTGGCATCTATGAAAATAACAGTGTGCTGCACTATCTTTATTTTGGTGTCACCAGCGGCTTGTATCCTTCCCTTGTTTTTCTGGGCCTTGGGGCGATGACAGACTTTTCTTCAATGCTGGCCAGGCCCAAGCTCATGCTTCTGGGGGCTGCAGCACAGATGGGCATTTATTTTACCCTGCTCAGTGCCCTGGCGCTGGGTTTCGCTCCCAAAGAGGCGGCATCGGTAGCTATCATCGGCGGGGCCGACGGGCCGACCTCAATCTTTCTTACCGCCAAGCTCGCCCCGCAGCTGATCGGCCCCATCGCCATTGCAGCATACTCCTACATGGCCCTGATCCCGATCATCCAGCCGCCGATCATGCGGCTCCTGACCACCCGGAAGGAACGCCTGATCAGGATGCCTGACACCGAACGGCTAATCAGCCGCACGGAATTGCTCTGTTTCCCTATTATCGGTGTGATTTTATGCTGTTTTCTGGCACCGGCGTCCATTCCCCTGCTGGGCCCCTTCTTTTTCGGTAATTTCATGAAGGAGTCGAGGGTGGTCGACCGTTTAGCCAAGACGGCCAGCACCTCTGTAATTGATACCGCGACTATTTTTCTGGGATTTACCGTTGGCGCCAGCACCCAGGCCGATGTCTTCCTGACTGTTAAATCATTGGGAATTTTTCTTCTCGGTTCCGTGGCGTTTTCCATTGCCACTGCATCCGGGATTATCTTTGCCAAGATCATGAACATCTTTCTGAAGGAAAAAATAAACCCCCTGCTGGGGGCAGCCGGGGTTTCAGCCGTACCCGGCTCTGCGCGGGAAGTCCACCTGGTGGGCCTGAAAGAGGACCCAGGCAATTATTTATTGATGCATGCCATGGCCTGCAACGCCTCGGGTGTTATCGGGTCAGCTATCTGTGCCGGCGTTCTGTGGAGCTTCATGATGCGGTAGCCCCTGTTTGGGAAAGGGATTAAGCCCCCTTTTCTGAAGCAGAAAAACAAGACAGGTTAATTATTGCTCCAGCCATGCTGAAGAAGATGCTGAAGAAGGGCTGACGGGCCCAGGACCCATATTGTAAGGGTTTTGGGCATGAAGAAAATTGTCAGGTCCGGGTAATGAAACAAGGCAAGCGCGATGAATCAAGACGGATTCTGGCCATCGGTGACATCCATGGCTGTTCTGTGGCACTGGATGCACTTCTCGAGGCTGTTAATCCCGGTCCTGGTGACCTGGTGATCATGCTGGGCGATTATATTGACCGCGGCCCCGACTCTAAGGGGGTGGTGGACAGACTTATCAGGCTTCATGAAACTATGGACATAGTGTTTCTGGCCGGAAATCATGAAGAAATGGCGTTGGAGTGGCGGGATAAAAATGGCACTGCGGCTCTCACCTGGTGGGCCAATGGCGGCTTGCCCACCCTCAGGTCTTACTGCCAGGGTGATGAAATCTGGCTGCTAGAAATGTTCTGGAAAAGCTTCAGCCCCACCCGGCCAGGGGAATACCATGCAGCAGCATGTCAGCTGATCCCGCAGGCCCATTGGGATTTCTTGGAAGATTGTCTTGACTGGTACGAAACTGGTGATCACATATTCGTCCACGGTCAACTCGATCCTGACCTGGAACCGGCGGAACATTCACCCCATGAACTGCACTGGAACCGGTTTCACAAATCCCGGAAACCCCACAGGTCGGGGAAAAAAGTTGTCTGTGCACATACACCCCAGGTCCATGGATTGCCGACAGATATCGGTCATGCAGTCTGTATCGATACCTATCTCTACGGCGGTCAATGGCTGACCTGTCTGGATGTTCAGGGCGGCAAATACTATCAGGCCAATTACCTGGGCGAGACAAGAATGCTGGAGTAAAAACCGCCCCCTTATTATCCCGATTTTTTTCTCTATGGTCTGCAAAATGAACAAAAGAAACATTCTCTATATTTTCATGGGCGCCGGCATGCTCTGCCTGCTGTGGGTCGTGATCCTTGCCGCAACAGGTGAAAAGGTGGCGGGAACCTATACAAACCCGGTCCTGGTCGAGACCTTTACCATACAGAGGGAGAAGCCGGATAATTTTTCGGGCGTGCTTGGCATCGGGGACCCGGCCGTGATATTCCATGCTGGAAAATACTACCTCTATCCGACCGGTGACAACCACGGTTACGATGTCTATATATCCGGCGACCTGGTCAAGTGGCAGAAGGGACCCAGGGTATTTCAGACTTCCGAGCCGGGTGTCTGGGCGCCCGATGTTTTTTATCATGCAGACGACGGGATGTTTTACCTTTACTACACGGTAAACGGGCGTATCGGTGCAGCTATATCCGACCGGCCTGACGGAGTTTTCAAAGACCATGGGACATTGATTGAAAATGCGATTGACGCGCATATGTTCCTTGATGAAGACGGGAAATACTATCTCTTCTATGTAGAGTACCCGGGTTTCAGAATTCATGTGCAGCCCATGGATTCCCTGCTGCAGAAGAAGGGCGACCCTGTCCTGCTCATCCAGGCAACCGATCCCTGGGAAAAGAAACAGACCGCCCTGACCGAAGCCCCCTGGATGCTGAAGCACCGAGGTCTCTATTACCTGCTTTACTCTGCCGGCGGCGCCGATACAGAGGACTACGCCATCGGTTACGCGACCGCGGAAAGCCCGCTCGGCCCCTTTCGCAAATCCGGCAATAATCCCCTTATCAAAAAGGGCGGCAACATCTTTGGCCCGGGACACTGCTGCGTAACAAAAACCCCCGATGGACAGTTATGGCTGGTATACCACCAGCAGAAAAACGGTGACCGGGGCTGGAACAGGATCATCTGCATAGATCCTCTCCGGTTTGATGACCAGGGGAACCTCAAGGCAAAAGCAAGCCGGGCGGTATCCCGTCCTGCTCCCGGTGTCCAGCAGAAAATCTAAGGGGTAACCAATCAAAGTATCACGGATGTGATGGTTGACAGCACGGCCAAAATACTTCTTTGTTCTTTCTGAAATTCAGGCGGAAAAATATTCTCAAAATGGTAGAGTGGTTTAACAGTCCGGTAACATTCCATAAAAGGTTATAAAACTTTCCCAAAGAGGCATGTAATGTCCGACCTAAGCAAAAGTATTACTTTTTTTTCCCTGTTTGTTCTGGTGCTCAACTCCGGCTGTGCCACCCTGCCCGAGAATGTCGATCGGCCTGTAACCAATGCCTATGCTGCAACCGAGACCAGCAATACCCTCTGGGGGAAGGTTCGTCTTGCTGAAGGAGCTGCCCATCCCGGCAAGTCAGGATTCTTCTTACTGGAAAACGGCCTGGATGCCTTTGTGGCCCGGGCTCTCCTGGCTGAAGGAGCCGAGCGCAGCATTGACCTGCAGTATTACCTGTATCATAATGACCTTACCGGCAAACTCCTGACATATCAGCTTATCAAAGCAGCTGACCGGGGGGTCAGGGTGCGGATGCTTGTCGATGACATGGGCCTTGCAGGCCGTGACCTTGCCGGTTCGGTTTTAGACAGCCATCCCAATATTGAAGTGCGGATCTTCAATCCATTCAGCCGCAATACCGGCCGACTCTCACAGTTCGTTACCCGGATGGGCTCGGTGACCCGGCGCATGCACAACAAATCCTTTACTGTGGACAACCAGGCAACCATCCTGGGGGGCCGAAATATAGGTAATGAATATTTTGAAGCTGACCCGGACATAGCCTTTGCCGACCTTGATGTCCTGCTCATAGGTCCTGTGGTCAATGATGTTTCCGCTTCGTTTGATGCTTATTGGAACAGTGAAGTGGTTTATCCGCTCAGCGCCCTGGTAGACAGACCGCCCACTGCCGATGAAATCGAGCAGAAAAAGAGGGAACTGCAGGAATTCATAAACCAGGAATACGATGGGGAATATCTCAAGGCCCTGCGTAATTCTGACCTGGCAAACATGCTCAGGCAGCAGCAGGTCGAAATGTACTGGGGCGATGCAGAAGCCATCTTCGATAAACCTGAAAAAATTATCAGTGCACGGGATCAAAAGGAAATACACCTGACAGAACAATTCAAACCATACTGGGAAGGGATTGAGAACGAAATAATCATTCTTTCCCCCTATTTTGTCCCGGGTAAAGAAGGTGTGGCATCCCTTGTAAACCTTCAGGAAAGAGGGGTGAAGGTGCGCATCCTGACCAACTCCCTGGCCTCCACTGATGTTGGAGTTGTGCATGCCGGTTATGCCAGGTACCGCAAGGATCTGCTGCAGGCCGGCATTGAACTTTATGAACTGAACAAGAAGATCAGCCGGGAAGAACGCAAGGGAAAAAAAGGACAGGAAGGCTCATCCAAGGCAAGCCTGCATGCAAAAACATTTGTGCTTGACCGCAAGTGGGTATTCATCGGCTCACTCAATCTTGATCCCCGGTCGGTCTATGAAAACACGGAGATCGGTGTTGTGATAACATCCCCTGAAATTGCCCGGTATATGGCAGAAAAATTCGATGAGAATATTGCACGGTCAGCATTCCGGCTCGAACTGCAGACAGCTGAGGACGGCCGCAGAAGCCTGCTCTGGTACGGTTATGAAAACGGAGAGGAACAGGTCTATACGGTTGACCCCTATACCGGGTTCTGGCGGCGCCTGGGTTTAGGTTTCATGGGTCTGCTCCCGATCGAATCACAGCTTTAAATGGAAAGGGTAAAAGGCACAGGGCCTGAGGACGATATCTGGCATGTTTACATGGTCCGCTGCAGTGACGGCACACTGTATACAGGGATCACCAACGACCTTGAAAAAAGGATCGAGGCACACAATTCCGGAAAGGACGGAGCCCGGTACACAAGATCACGCAGACCGGTAAAACTTATCTATTCAGAAAAGGCCGGGTCAAGATCAGCTGCTGCCAGGCTGGAGTACCAATTGAAAAGACTGCCGCTGGCTGAGAAGAACAGGTTAATACAATCCTCGGAGCATGTAACCACACGACTTTCCGGGACAAAAAAACACATTACCTGACAGGCAGCTCTGCAAACCATCAAATAAATCCGTCCAGCCGCAGGTCGGGCGAAGACTTATCCCCCTTTACTTACCCGGTTGGAACTCTTAAGATATATGTTTAATTATGGTTAAATTTACTTTTTTATACATTATTGCAATTGGGCTGTTCTTGGGCGCCTGTGTCAGCATACCCGAACAGCACGGTACGGCCGGGAATTATACCGGGTCAGGCGATAGCGATACGGAGTGTTTCGCGAAAGACAGCATCTTAGCGCACAAAACCCCTGGGGCAGCGCAACAGGTTGAGGGGCTGAACTCCCGGAGTTTCAGGGTGCTGAACTGGAACAGTTACAAGGGGAGGAATAAGCTCTGGCAGGAAGATCTTGAACGGCTGAGCAGTCTTAGTGATTTAGTTATACTGCAGGAAGGATACCTGACTGGCGAACTGCTGGACCTGCTCAAAAAAAGGCATTACAGCTGGGATATTGCCAAGGCATTTGCCTATAATGATATCTATGCCGGAGTGTTGACCGCCTCCAGGATCAGGCCTGATTTTTTATGTTCGTTCAGGGCGCCCGAACCGCTCAGCGGCATCCCCAAAACAGTCCTGATCACGCGTTACCCGTTCTCAGGTACCGATGAGTATCTTGTCATAGCCAATATCCACATGATTAACTTTTCGCTTAATCTCTCGGCCTATCGCGCGCAACTGGAAAAAACAGCAGAGGTGCTTTCGCGGCACCGGGGGCCGTTGATTATCACCGGGGATTTTAATTCCTGGACTACGGAACGCATGAGGATCCTTGCCGATATCATGCAGGAACTCGGAACGCAGGAAGTTGTTTTTGACAAAGACCACCGGGCAACATTTATGGGGCAGCGGGTTGATCATATTTTCTATAGGAAGCTTGTGCCGCTTGAGGCATTGACGGAAAAGGTGAGGACCTCAGACCATAATCCCATGCTGGTAACCTTCAGGCTGGCAGATGATGCGTAATTGTTTCCAGGGAATTCTGCCCATGATCGTGCGCCGGGCTGCAGCAGGTCTCTTTTTCCTGCTCATGATGATGTTTTTTCACATTTCCTCTGCAGCGGGCCCCAATGAAGAAATAGCATCCCTGCTTCTTTTTGTTGAACAGTCGGGATGCACCTTTATCAGGAACGGCAAGCAATACAATGCGCCCGAGGCGCGGCAGCATATTGAAAAGAAGTACAATTATTTTAAGGATCAGATCACAACCGCTGAAGAGTTTATCGAATACTCAGCCACGAAAAGCACCATGAGCGGCAAAGCATACAGGGTGGTCTGCAATGGCGTGGGCCTGAACAGTTCAGACTGGCTGCTTGCGGAACTTGATAAACTGCGGCGAAAAAACCTGGAGGGAGACCATGAAACACCGGACAACAATCCTGATGACTGAATTCGTCACCCATGATGTAAAACGTTTCATCGTAAAAAAACCAGAGATTTTCAGCTTTACCCCGGGCCAGGGCGTTGAACTTGTAATTGACCAGGAGAAATGGCGGGAGGAGGAAGGCAGGCCCTTCACCCCCACCAGCCTGCCAACCGATGAAGTACTGGAGTTCACCGTCAAACGCTACCCCGAACATAAGGGCGTGACAGACAAACTGCATACCCTTACAGCGGGAGACCACTTGCTGATGAGTGATCCGTTCGGCACCATTTCATATAAGGGAGCCGGAGTATTTATCGCAGGCGGCGCAGGGATTACGCCTTTTCTTTCCATCTGCCGCCAGCTGGCCTTGGAGGGTCCCATGAATGGGCAGACCCTCATTTTCTCAAATAAAACCCCAGCTGATATCATATGCGAGAAGGAGCTGCTCCATTACTTCGGCAGCCGCTGCCACCTGATATGCACGCGGGAAAAAACTGCAGGGTATGAAAACACCCGCATCGACCGGGAATATCTGCAGAAGATTCTCAGCGATACAAAGCAATACGTCTATATCTGCGGGCCTGATAAATTTGTCGAGGCAGTAAATGCAATTGTCAGGGAATTGGGCTTTGCAGCTGAAACAATTGTTTATGAGGAATAAATGACCGGGAGCATCCTGCAAATCCACGAACAAGAAAATGATATTCAGGAGTGAGAAATGGCAGCATATCTGGTGGGACATATCCGGGTAAAAGATGACGGACTCTGGCAGGAATATGTGGCCGGTGTTCAGCAGTCACTTGCCCCTTTCGATGCCAGGATTATTTTCAGGGGGCAGCTGGTCAAGGTCCTTGCCGGACAACACGATCACGATCTCGCGGTTGTTATCGAATTTCCCGATCAGTCCACATTGGAGACCTGGTTCGGTTCGGAAAAGTACCAGTCACTGATCCCTGTCAGAGACAAGGCAGCGGATGTAGTGATCCTTGCCTATAAGGCCTGAAGAGGCTTGAGGACTGAAGGGCGAATGCAGTTGTCAAACCACATGAACAATACTCCTGTCATTGTTCTTGATTTCGAGACAAGCGGTCTTTCGCCGCATTACGGTGACAGGGCTATTGAGATCGGTGCGGTGCGCATCGAAGACAACATGGTCACCGGCCGCTTTCAAAGCCTGATGAATCCAGGGTTCAGGATCAGTTCCTTTATCGAATCATTCACCGGTATCAGCAACGACATGGTGGCGGCAGCTCCGTCCTGCGAAGAGGTGATGGAACAGTTTTCTGAATTTATTGATAATATTCCCCTTGTCGCCCATAACGCATCGTTTGACAGAAGATTTCTTGATGCTGAACTCGGGTTTATCGGAAAAGCAAGAAGCAGCAGGATGGCTTGCTCCATGCTGGCGGCGCGCCGGGTCTTTCCCCATGCCCCGAACCATCAGCTCAGGACACTGGTCCGGTACTGCGGAATTCATAACGGAGGCACATTCCACAGGGCGCTTGCCGATGCTGAAATGACCGGCCATCTCTGGATCGCCATGACGGATGCTATCAAGGGTAGTTTCGGAATCAGGCGGGTGTCATTCGACCTCATGCGGAAATTATCCCGGATCTCCAAGGTAAAGGCAGCGGCATATCTTGAAAGAATTGCCGCTGAGCAGCGTGTAAATGATAAATGAAAAATCCAGAATGAAGAATGTTTTAAAACTCTCTTTTCATAATGATTTTTTTTGCTGGCGCAATACCTCAGGTTTAATTTAGTATACTTTTTACTTGCTTAGCGTATCAATGGACCCGGAATTACACCGTATCAACCCAATAGAGTGAGGAAATGGTCATGAAAAACCTCTGTAAGCCGTCCTGCCGTCTTTCTTTTGCCGCTTGCTGCCTGCTGCTGGCATTCTTCCTTACCACAACAATTGCGGTTCACCCCTTGCCAGTTGAAGCCTCCGAGGCTGACAGCCTGGCCAAAACCATTGACAAGGATCTGCGTGACGCAGAACGGCTGATGTTCAACGGCAAGAAGGAAGAGGCAGACGAGAAGCTCGAGGCTGCCGGTGCCATGATCACTGAGCTGAAAACCTTGGATCCCGGCCACGCGAAACTCAAATCACTTGAATCGAAATACGACCGGACCCGGCAAACGCTTGATAAACGACTGGGAAAAACAACCAAGACCAGTTCCGAAAGGCCGCTGCCGCCCAAACCACAGGCCCCGGCCGCCTCCTCTGCCAGCCCTGCTGCAGCCCAGACGGGACCGGCGTCAGAACAGGGAGCAAAACTGCCCGGCGGCGTCAAAAAACGGCTGGGAGACATTGAAGGAACTTTAAATGAGGTGGAACGGCAGCTTTCCAACAACAGGATAAAGAGTGCCCGCTACGAGCTTGACAAGGTCCCCGGCTATTTTGAGGAGATCGACAGAATGTACAGCGGCCAGTTTTCCACCGACGATCCTGACTACCAGGCAACCCGGGAGCGCTATGCCGAGGTGCAGGCCAAGGTTGAGACAGGTGCTGAAGCCGAGGCCCAGGCCGAAGCTGATGCCGCCAAGGCTGAAGAGGCCAATAAGGCCATGGCAAAAGAATGGATCGACCGTTTTGGCCACTATATTTCAGCCTCCTACCTGCCTCCTGGCCATAAACCGGACAAGGAACTGATCTTTCCCGGCACCGCTGACCCTGAGAAAATCCCGCAAATGCAGAAGATTTATGAGGAGGCAAAAGCCCTTTACGCCGAATACGAGCAGGCCGGGCTTGCATCCTCCGATCTTCCCTGGGAGCTGGAACAGGCGGCCAAAGACTTCAAGTATGCCCTGGAAAGTTATGAAAGTTCCTACCAGAGCGCCATGGACGGCTATGCCCGCGATGCCGAGTCGGAGGTTGACCAGGCCCTTGAGTTTCTGGCGCGAACAGACTGGGAAACCGATCCCGAGGCTTTGCCGCCGATGATCGGCAAGGACCGGATGGAAAGGATAGACGGACTCATCAAGAACCTGGAAACCGTATTAGCCCCGGATGACCCGAAGCTGACCGGGCTGAAGGCTAAACAGGTAAAAATCGTCCAGCAGGACCAGAAACACCGGAAAATCTGGCAGGAACGGGTAAGGGTCCGGCCGCAAATCTATAAAGGAAGCGACCTGGCCGATATCCAGGCCAAAGCGGAGAGTATTGTCAAAACAGAAAAACCGGGCGCCGCAATTCTCAGGATCTCTGTTTACAAGGATGAATGGAAAGAGGAATCGGTAATCGAGTCCACCGATACCACCAACACGGCCCTGCGGCACCGGGTCACCCGGATGATCAACGCCCAGGTGGCAACCAAGCAAAACAGCGAGGTCCTGCTCAACACGCTTCACATCGCCAAAGACAAACAGTCCGACGGCAGCTGGAGCAAACTGTACGGCCATATCATGCATTCCGACAAAATGCTGGAAGCAAATGTTAACAGGTAGAAGACAGCGGACACTGCCATAACCCCATATGCTGCTCATTTATCCGCCTGTTGCCAAGCCCTGTGAAGCGCCGGCCGGCATAGCACACCTGGCCGGGACGCTCCGGGGCAACGGTCTCCCCTGCTCGCTCCTGGACGCAAATCTTGAAGGGCTGCTTTTTCTGCTTGCAGCAGCAGACCAGCCGCAGGATACCTGGGGCAGGCGTGCCTACCACAGCCTGGAAGCAAACCTGGCAGGTCTGCGCAGCCAGGCGCTCTATACAAACCAGGACCGGTACCAGCGGGCAGTGGCTGATGTGAACAGGATGCTGGAGCTCGCCGGTCTCAAGAAAAATATCACCCTCAGCCTGGCCAACTACCAGGAGCAGGGATCATCGCCGCTTGCTAGCGGAGATCTGCTCCGAGCCGCCGAATGCCCTGAAGAGAACATCTTTTATGTATACTTTGCCAAGCGGCTGCAGGAACTCCTGGCAGAAGAGGGACCCGGCCTGCTTGGCTTTTCACTCAATTACCTGAGCCAGGCAATACCAGCCTTTGCCATGATCGGCTTTGCCAGGCAGGTTGCCCCGGCACTGCCGGTTGTTCTCGGCGGCGGCCTGGTGACATCATGGCTCAGCAACCCGGCCTGGGAAAATCCCTTTGCCGGGCTTATTGATCACCTTGTTCCGGGTCCGGGCGGAAAAACGCTTGTTCGCCTTCTGGGCGGGCAGGATGATCTACAGCACCACCGGCCTGATTTTGACGGCCTGCCGCTAAAAGATTACCTGGCACCCGGCTTTATTCTGCCCTATGGAGCCTCCTCCGGCTGTTACTGGAACAGGTGTTCATTCTGCCCTGAGCAGGCTGAAAAAAATCCCTATACATCCACGCCCACCGAGCAGGTATTACTCGATCTTGATCTCCTGGCGCAGCAGACCAAGCCCAGCCTCCTCCATTTACTTGATAATGCAGTGAGTCCAGCTCTGCTCAAGGCCCTGGCATCCAATCCGCCTCGTACTGGCTGGTACGGTTTTGCCCGCATCCAGCCTGCGCTTGCTGATCTTGAGTTTTGCAGGGCCTTGCGCAGGTCGGGCTGTGTCATGCTGAAGCTCGGCCTGGAATCCGGCAACCAGGATGTTCTCGACGCCATGCACAAGGGCATTGACCTTGCCATGGTTACTGACGTATTGGCAGCCCTGAAAAGCGCCGGGATCGCGACCTATGTGTATCTTCTTTTCGGCACCCCTTCTGAATCAATCATTGAAGCCCGGGAAACCCTGGATTTTATCGTGGAGCACGCCGCTGGAATAACCTTTCTGAATCTGGCCATTTTCAATATGCCGGTCTGCAGCGCGGAGGTCTCCACCTTTGAGGTCTCAGGTTTTTCCGGGGATAACCTGTCATTATATACCGATTTTGTCCACCCACACGGCTGGGACCGCCAAACCATCCGCAGGTTTCTTGACCGGGAATTTAAACGGCATCCGGCCGTGGCAGCTATTCTGCGGCGCGATCCACCGCACTTTACCTCGAACCATGCGCCGTTTTTTGCCGCTCCTGCAGAAAAATTTTAAACATGCCGCAGACCCTTTTTAATATTCGTAGGGACAAAGAGGATCATTTTCCAGCCTCTGCCGGGCCAACATTGCTTTTGTACACCGGAGTGGCAAAAAAAAGCAAACTGCCGTATTATTGGCGGATTCGGTAGCCAATACCTTGTAATGCACAGGACATCATTGACCAGGCCAGGTCGCTCGGGGCTGCAATGGCTGGTTTCAAATTATCAATCCATGAACGGGAGCGGGAAAAATGAGCAAAGAACACAAAAATATCAAGGCCGAGAAGAAGAAGCCGGCCATGTCTCCTAAAGAAAAGAAGGCTGCCAAGAAAGCCAAGAAGGCTGCCAGGAAATAGTCTCTGTATCTTCAGGTCGAGACAGATCCATGACCATAAGCACCACTGGTTCACCCAGGCCGAAGGACCCCCTGCACGGCATCACCCTGGAGAAGATACTCACCCGGCTGGTTGATCACTACGGCTGGGAAAGGCTGGGCAGGATGATCCCTCTCAACTGCTTCACCAGGGATCCCGGCATCAAATCGAGCCTCACCTTCCTGCGCAGGACACCGTGGGCCAGAAATAAGGTCGAGACCCTGTATCTGAGGACCAGGTTTTCTGAGAGTGCAGAGAAACTGAAGGAATAAAATGGCAGAGATCGGCAGGATAAACAAGCTGAGGGTGACAAGAAAGCGGGACTACGGCGTCCACCTTGATGGCGGCGACTCAGGGGATATTCTCCTGCTGAAAAAATATGCGCCTGAAAATTGTAAACCGGGAGATGAGGTTGAGGTCTTTGTGTATAGTGACGGCCCACGGCGCTTGCGGGCAACCACCCTGAAACCCTATGCCACAGTCGGCCAGTTTGCCTCATTGCGGGTGGCGGCAAATTCTGCGTCGGGCTCCTTCCTGGACTGGGGACTGCAAAAAGACCTGCTTGTCCCCAAAAAAGAGCAGCACGCCAGGATGGAGGAAGGTAAATCGTATGTTGTCTTTGTCTTTCTTGATGAGAAAACCGGCCGCATCACAGCGTCAGCAAAGCTGGATAAATTCCTAAACCTGCAGCCGCTGCATTATACAGAGGGCGAAGAGGTGGATCTTCTCATATACGACAGGACAGACATGGGCTATAAAGCGGTTGTCAACAATGCCCATGGGGGTATGGTCTATAAAAATGAAGTGTTCCAGACGCTTCAAATAGGCCAGGAGCTGAAGGGCTACATAAAAAAAATACGCGCAGACAACAAAATTGACTTGAGCCTGCAGCAACCGGGCTACCAGAAAATTGATGCAGTTGCCCGGGGTATTCTCAAGATATTAAAAGACCATGACGGCAGACTGGCAGTGACAGACAACAGCGAGCCGGATGATATCTACGCCCTGTTCGGGATAAGTAAAAAAACATTCAAAAAGGCAATAGGCGCACTCTACAAAAAAAGGCTTATCAGTATCGACGCCAATGGCATCAAACTTGTCAGGTGAATATTATAAAGGGCAAATGCAGACCCGAAATCTTAAGGCTTTACCCAAACAAGGCCACATTTCTACAGGAGAACGGCAATGGCAACAATTTTTTATGTACGAAAAGGTTCACAGGCGGACAGGATTGCTTCAAGCAGGGAAGTCTCTGTTGATGATATCATAAACTTGTACGGCCCGGAACCGGCAAATTACAGGTATATGAAGGGAGCAGATTCTCCCACTGGCAGAGCTGGCAGCGGGCCGGCGGAATTCTTTTCTGATCCGGCCCATGCGGTAATCAAAATTGACCAGACCGAGACTGATCAGAAGACATTTCCCGAAGATGGTTTTTATATTGTAAAAGAAGCAAGGCCCTAGGCAATGGCTTCGTAAGGTTATGCTGCAAGAGCCCGGCGACCCCCTGGACCTGCTCGATGACGATGGCAACGGTACCGTTGAAATCTGTCTTGTGGAGGAAGAAGAAAAACAGGGGAAAGGAGGAACGGATAACAGAAGCGGGTGCTGCCTTTTTTCCTGGTGCTCGGTTCATCGCTGCTGTTAGCAGGATGGTGTCTTAATCCTATGGCATGAGCCATGGCAGTACCTTTGTTGACCTGAATAAAGGAGGGAAAAATGAAAAAAGCAATTCTCACGGCATTGTCATTATTGTTCATAGCTGTCCCTGCAGCTGCAGCGGACGGGTTGATTAATACCCGAAGCTCCTTTAATGTGGAAGAAACTGCAGACCGCCTGGAGATCGTATTAAAAGAGAAAGGAATGACAATATTCAATCGGATAAAACATTCCGAGGCTGCTGCCGAGGTCGGCATCGAACTGCGAAATACAGAATTAATACTGTTCGGGAATCCTAACGTTGGCAGTCCTCTTATGAAATGCCAGCAGAGTGTTGCCATTGACTTACCCCAAAAAGCATTAATCTGGGAAGACGACAAGGCTGAGGTCTGGATATCGTATAACGACCCAAGATACTTGGAAAAAAGGCACAATATCAGCGGTTGTGAAGAAGTCATTGCAAAAATTGAAAAAGCATTGGCCGGCATAGCAGAATCAGCAGCGAGATAATAAAAAATGTCCTCAATAAAAAAACAGGGAAGATCATGACGTGAAGAAGTGGCGCATCAGCGACATCATTGATATGGAATACTTCTTCCACAAAGATGCTGTTTCCCAATCTGCCGAGGACCAGCAGTATTTAAATGAGCGGGACCGGAATATCTTCCTCAACAACATCAAGCCTACCATAAAGGAAGGGGAAACACCGGCCCGGCAGTTCATGCTCCGGGCCTGGCTGAACCGGAGACGGGAAGAGGAAACTGCGGAAGAAGCTGTTCTACCCGGTGAGGGTTTTGCAAGCCTTTACGGTTCATTCCGCTTTCTTTTTGTTATCGCCGGCCTGTTTCTCGGCGGCGGGGCCGGACTGTCATTCCTGACCTATACCGGCGACAGACCTGTAAATGTTTTTGCCTATCTCGCTGTTTTCGTCTTATCCCAGGTACTGCTGCTTCTGTTCCTTTTTGTCCTTGGCATTTACAGGTTGAAGAAAGGAGGGGGGCTTTCTTCGTGCCCTCTGTACAGAGCCATTGGCAGATTCATGGTCAGGGCACTGCTCTGGGCCCGGAACCGGGTTTCCGAAAAGCTGGGAGCGGACCGGCGCAGCAGGGCCGAAGCCATCCAGGGCATTATCAGGAGCAAAGGCCGCACCTACGGCATTCTTTTTCTCCTGCCCATCTTTATCCTGGCCCAGCTTTTTGCCATGGGCTTTAACCTGGGGCTGCTTGCCGCAACCTTATTCAAAGTAATCACCGCCGATATTGCCTTTGGCTGGCAATCGACCCTGCAGTTAAGTTCCGAGGCAGTGCATACACTGGTGCAGAAAATCGCCCTGCCCTGGTCCTGGCTGGCGGCAGGTAATATTGCCTTCCCCTCGCTTGCACAGATTGAAGGAAGCCGGATCATCCTGAAAGAGGGGATCTATCACCTGTCAACGCCCGACCTTGTCTCCTGGTGGCCTTTTCTCTGTTTCAGTGTTCTGTTTTACGGACTGCTGCCCCGTCTTCTCCTTTTCCTGGGCGCTGTCGCAGCCCAGCGCACCCATCTTCACTCGTTTGATTTTCGACAGGGGGCCTGCGAACAGCTGCTGCTGCGCATGACCACCCCCCTGGTCTCCACCCGGGGGTGCAGGGTTGACGATGCTGTTGCCGCGGCAAAAGAACCGGAACCGGACTATGCCGGCAAAGATCATGCTGGAGCAGATGAGCCGGATGCCCGCAAGAACCTTCTTGTCATGATACCGGATGATATTTCCGATTCCTTTCCACAGGAGGAAATCGAGTCTGTGGTACGGAACAGGTTCGCTTCCTCCATCACGCAGCTTGTCCGCATCAATAAAGATTACGAGACGGATGCGGATATACCTGCAGCCCTGAAAAACAGCAGCCGGCCTGCTGATACCGATATCCTGATCATCCAGGAAGGATGGCAGCCGCCCATAGCGGAGTATATCGCCTTCATCAGGAATCTGCGCCAGGCCATTGGCCCCGGTCCCTGCATCAGGCTGGGCCTTATCGGCAAGCCGCTGCCAAACACCATTTTTACACCGGTACAAGAAGTAAACCTGAAAATCTGGACCCGGAGAATCACCGCACTCGGGGATCCCTGTATCTATGCGGTGGGACTGGTGAACTATGCGGCCTGATGCTATCCCGGAATTTGCCATTGTCGGGCACCCCAACGAGGGCAAATCCTCGGTGCTCTCGACCCTGGCCGAAGACGACAGTGTGCGCATAAGCGCCACACCCGGTGAAACCGTCGTGTGCCAGCAGTTTCCGGTGGTCATTGACGGTCGGGAAATCATCCGCTTCATAGATACCCCCGGATTCCAGAACCCCGGGAAAATATTGCACCAGCTGCAAAGCCTCCGCGATTCAACGGATAATGTCTTTGAAGCCTTCAGGGCGGAAAATGTCTCCAACCCGCAATTCAGGGAGGACTGCGAGCTCCTGCGTCCCATCATCCAGGGCGCCGGCATTATTTATGTTGTCGACGGCTCTCGCCCTGTCCGCAGTGTTGACAAGGCCGAGATGGAAATCCTGCGGCTTACCGGCCTGCCCCGCATGGCCATCCTCAACAGCAAGGATGCCAGGACCGATTTTCTCGAACAGTGGAAGGACGAATTCCGCAAATGCTTCAATGTCTTTCGTGTCTTTAATGCGCATACGGCAAATTATACCCAGCGGATAGAGCTCCTCGAAAGCCTGAAGAATATTGACCCGGACTGGCAGGCCACCCTTGACACCGTCATTGGGGCATTCAAAAAAGACTGGGCCCAGCGCAACCTCAGCAGTGGCGGGATTATCACGGAAATGCTGCAGGAGTGCCTGTCGTACAAGATTGTCAGAAATCTTGCGGACGCCGGTGATGAAAAACGCGTGAAAGGTGACATGCAGGAGGCATATGAAAGGAAGATCAGGAAGATTGAAGCCAGGGCGCATCACAAGATCAGGAGCCTCTTTAAGCACAACATCTTCAACTATGACCTGCCGCCCCGCTCCATCCTCCATGAGGACCTGTTCAGCGAGTCCACCTGGAAATTTCTCGGCCTGAGCCGCACGCAGCAGATTGCCGCCGCAGGGATCAGCGGGGCCGGTATTGCTGTTGCCATAGATGCTGCAACTGCCGGTACCAGCTTCGGGTTCTTTGCCGCCCTGGGCGGTCTTGCCGGTGCCACATGGGCGGCATTGGGCGCTAAAGGCATGGCACAGACCAGGATCCTTGGCATACCTTTAGGCGGCCGTGAAATACAGATCGGCCCGGTTAAAAACATCCAGTTTCTCTATATTCTACTGGACCGCAGCCTCCTCTATTATGGACATATCAGCAACTGGGCCCATGGCCGCAGGGATTATGATGCCAACACGGCCGGCAAAGGGAAAGAACCGGCTCCAAGCGGCTATGCAACGCAATGGGACGCAGGTGCCCGGTCTGTATGTACAGCGTTCTTCAAGGAGGCAACCCGAAGCAACGGCAGCTCTGACCCTGCGGCTGAACAGGGCATGAAGGATTTCCTTGTTGATCAGCTGCAGAAAATTTCCCGCAGCGAACACGTAAAGATGCTGTGATATTTTCAGGCAGTTGGTGACCGTTTTAACAGTGTACACAAAAAACCCGGGTACATGACATGATACTTGTTATTTCACCATCGAAAACGATGGATTTCCCTGCACAGCATTACCCAAACCATACACTGCCGGAAATGGTGGAACAGAGCCGGCGGCTGATCGAGGGGCTGAAAAAACTTACCCCCGCCCAGGTTGGAGAACTGATGGGGATAAGCGAGAAACTGGCGCAGCTCAACTGGCAGCGCTACCAGGACTTTTCAGTACCCTTCAGCCCCGACAATGCCCGGCAGGCGATCTTTGCCTTTAAGGGTGACGTCTACTCCGGCGTTGCTGCCGATACCCTCAATGCAAAAGATATCGCCTTTGCCCAGGACCATGTCCGCATCCTCTCCGGTCTCTACGGTGTTTTGAAACCGCTTGACCTGATACAGCCCTACCGCCTTGAGATGGGGACAAAGCTTCGAGCCGGCCGCTCTCAAAACTTATATGAATTCTGGGATACACTTGTGACAGAGGCCATCAACAGAGACCTGCAGCATGAAAAGCAGCCTGTACTGGTCAACCTTGCATCAGATGAATATTTCAGGGTTATACGGCCTGAAACCCTCAACGGACCTGTACTTAAAATATCCTTTAAGGAGAAGAGAAACGGGAAATACAAGGTAATCGGCATCCATGCCAAGCGCGCCCGCGGCCTGATGGTTAATTATGTGGTAAGCAACCATCTGGAAAAAATAGAGGATCTGCAGGATTTTACCAGCGAGGGATATGTTTTCAACGGTGCTTTATCCTCTGCTGCTGAACTGGTGTTCTGCCGTGGTTAATGGGAAGAAGTGCGGACTGAGGGAAAAATTTTCCAGGTGACCTTGAATCCGGAGTAAAAGGTCAAAAAAGTATTTAAGAAACCATAAGCCATGCAGCCATTCCTTGTTGACACTCATGCGCACCTCTGCAGCAAGGTGTTTGATCACGACCTGCAGGAGGTGCTCGACCGGGCCCAGCAGGCAGGTATCGGAGCCATACTCATTGTCGGTGAGACCCTGGCGGATGCCCAGCGCAATGTGGAGCTGGCTTCTGAATACCCCTGCCTGAAAGCGGCCGCTGGCCTGTACCCGGAATTTGCCGATACTGGCGAGGCGGCCAGGGTGATAGATTTTATCCGAAGTAGGCCCCAGCGCTTTTGCGCGATCGGCGAGGTGGGGCTTGATTTCTGGATTGCCGGGGAAGATGCTGACCGGGAAGTGCAGCGGGAAGTTTTCAGGCAATTCATAGAGCTTGCCCGGGAGCTTGATCTGCCCCTTAATGTCCACTCCCGCTCCGCCGGGCGCCATGCTATTGCCATGCTCCTTGCAAACAAGGCAGTCCGGGTGCAGCTGCATGCTTTTGACGGCAGGGCTGCTGCTGCCCTGCCGGCGGTTGAGGCCGGCTACTTTTTTTCCATTCCCCCGTCCATAGTACGATCACGCCAGAAGCAGAAGCTGGTAAAACAGCTGCCCCTCTCCTGCCTGCTCCTGGAAAGCGACAGCCCGGTTCTTGGCCCCGACCCCGCGCAGCGCAACGAACCAGTCAATGCTCTTACAGCGTTGCAGGCCATTGTGGAAATAAAGGATATTTCCCGCCAGGAAGTCGAGGAAGCTGTAAGGGTAAACACCTGGAAACTTTATGGGGATTTGCAACTAGGCTGAAGGCGAAGGTTAAAATTATCAGGTTCGCGTATTTTCTCTTGCCAGAGTAAAAAATCCAGTGTGCCTGCGGGAGGCGGGTTGAAGCATGCTTCTCCCACTTACTTATACCTGCAGTAGCTCGCATCCCGGTCAGGCCTGCAGCAATCAGGGCAAGGTGCCTAAAAGGATACCCGTCGGTTTTCTGAAGTTTATGATTGAATACCTATAACAATGTCTGCATCCTGCAATGTCCTTCTCATTACCGGATTACCCGGGATCGGGAAGACAACCGTTATAAAAAAGGTTGTTTCATCTCTTCCCGGTTTCAATATTAGAGGCTTCTATACCGAAGAGATACGCATCAATACCATGCGGCAGGGCTTTACGCTGGTAACGTTCCAGGGAGAACGTCTCGTTATGGCCCACATTGACAGCGCTTCTTCTTATCGGGTTGGGAAATATGGCGTTGATGTTGCAGCAATTGATAGGGCCGTGACATTAACCCTGTATGAAGGCCATGATCCGGAAGTCTTCCTCATTGATGAAATCGGCAAAATGGAATGCTTCTCAGGTCTGTTTGTGAACAGGCTGTCTGCCCTGATCGATTCAGGAAAGCCTGTTGTGGCAACCATTGCCCGCAAAGGTGCTGGATTTATTGCTGCAGTGAAAAATCGCCCAGGCATTGAGCTTTGGGAAGTCACCAGGAAAAACCGCGATGAAATGCCCGGCAGGATTGTCTCGTGGATCAGGGACAACCCCCTGCACCCATGAAGATTTCACAGCAGCAGCCCTTGTGTGCTTTCCCTCTTCAGCCTTATTTGGCAGTTGCTCCCGGTTCGTGTATAATTGAGTCTCCATGCAATCCACTATTTACACCATCGGCCATTCGAACCAGGGCATGGCAGCATTCCTGAAGCTTCTCAAGGATAATGCAATCCAGGTGGTTGTTGACGTACGTTCAGCCCCTTACTCCCGCTTCGTCCCACGGTTCAATAAAAAAGAGATTGAAACTGCTGTAACAGATGCAGGCTTGAAATATGTTTTCATGGGTAACGCCATCGGCGGCAAACCTTCTGAGCCCCGGTACCGAGATGCAAACGGCAAGGTTATGTATGATACACTTGCGGCATCAGATTCTTTTCAGCAAGGGCTGGACAGGCTTACAAAAGGACTGCTTGCCGGCTGGATCATTGCCTTGATGTGTGCCGAAGAAGACCCGCTCAAATGCCACCGGCACCTCTTGCTCGCCCGCGAATTTGAACTGAAGCGCAGTATCCCTGTCTGGCATATCCGGTCCGACAATACAAGGATAAGAGCGCGAAAATACCTGGAAGAAAGTAGCGGGCAGATGAAACTATTCTGAGGTGCATTGGATCTTGCACCTTTTAGGATCACCCAACCCAGGTTGGACCTGAATTATAGAAAAAGGTGACAGAATTTTTATTCCCGGACTAATATCTATACATCATAGAATAAATATAATAACGCTATTCTGCTTCAAACACTGAGACCACAGGAGAAATGAAATGGATTTTTCAACATACCAGACCGAAGGCTTCTACGATGAACTTTTTGACGAGAAAGGTTCACCACGGGCAGGTGCCAAACTCCTTGTGCAAAAAATCGGGTCGCTTACGAATGAAAACCTGCTGACCAAACAGCAGGCTGCAGAAATAATGCTAATGCAGCTGGGGATAACTTTTGCCGTCTATGGGAACGAGGAAGGATCGGAAAAGATTTTTCCGTTTGATGTCCTCCCCCGCATAGTGGGGGGCTCGGAATGGACCCAGATTGAAACCGGGCTGAAGCAGCGCATCTTTGCATTAAACGCTTTCATTGAAGACATCTATAACAAGGGGCAGATATTAAAAGACCGCATCATTCCGGAGGACCTGGTATTGTCGAGTAAAACCTACCGCAAGGAATGTGCCGACTTCAGCCCGCCGCATAAAATCTGGTGCCATGTGACCGGAACCGACCTGATCCGTGATCGCGACGGCAAATTTTATGTCCTGGAGGACAACCTGCGCTGCCCATCGGGAGTTTCATATGTCCTGGAAAACCGCCAGGTACTGAAACGCACATTCCCCCAGGTTTTTGAAGAATCAAAGGTGCGGCCGGTGGATGATTATCCCAACAGGCTGCTTGAAACCCTTGAGTACCTGGCGCCGTCAAATGTGATGTCGCCAAGGATCGGCGTACTCACCCCGGGCATTTACAACTCAGCTTATTTTGAGCATTCCTTTTTGGCCCGCCAGATGGGGGTCGAGCTTGTGGAAGGGCAGGACCTTGTTGTCCACAATGGCTTTGTGCACATGAAGACCACCAAGGGCTTGGAGCGGATCGATGTCCTGTATCGGCGGCTGGACGATGATTTTATCGACCCGCAGGCCTTCCGGCCTGATTCGATGCTTGGCGTTCCCGGCCTGATGGAGGTCTACAAGGCGGGAAGAATAGCCATGGCCAACGCACCAGGGACCGGTATTGCCGATGACAAGGTCGTTTATGCATATGTACCGAAGATCATAAAATATTATACCGGCGAGGATCCCATCCTGCCGAATGTACCTACCTATATCTGTTCTGATCCGAAAGACCGGGCCTATGTGCTTGACAACCTCGACAAACTTGTGGTCAAGGCTGCCAATGAGTCAGGCGGCTACGGCATGCTGGTCGGACCCCACGCTTCGCAGCAGGAGCGCAACAAGTTTTCTGAGCTGATCGCTGAAAACCCTAGAAATTACATGGCGCAGCCCACCATTGCTCTATCACGTGCCCCAACCATCGTCGATGGTTCAATTGAAGGACGTCATGTTGATCTGCGCCCCTATATCCTGTACGGCAAGGAAATTCATGTCCTTCCCGGAGGATTGACGCGGGTCGCCCTGCGCAAGGGGTCGCTTGTTGTTAACTCTTCCCAGGGGGGCGGCAGCAAGGATACCTGGGTGGTTGATGGACCCCAGTAGCATCTCATTGAAAAACTCCCGCGCTTGGAATACGGGGACAAGAGCCATCATGAAATGATTATTGTATAACAAAAAGGAGACAAACATGCTGAGCCGTGTTGCAAACTCTGTATACTGGATGTGCCGTTATATTGAGCGCGCCGAAAATGTTGCACGCTTTATCAGTGTCAATTTGAATCTGCTGCTCGATCTCCCCCTGGAAGAAGGGTATCAATGGGAGCCGCTGATTGCCATCACCGGAGACCGCGCGCAATTCGACCAGAAATATGATTCAAGCAGCCAGGAAAATGTCATCAAGTTCCTGACCTTTGACAGAGACTATGCCAACTCGATTATTTCCTGTCTCCAGGCCGCCCGCGAGAATGCCCGTTCAGTCCGGGAAATTATCTCTTCGGAAATGTGGGAGCAGCTCAACCGCTTTTTTATCGAGGTCAAGGAGGCGGAACACTCGGGATTTGCACAGAACGACCCGCATAAATTCTTCCAGATGGTTAAAATGCGGGGCCATATGTTCACAGGCCTGCTCTATTCGACCATGTCCCACGGTGAAGCCTGGCATTTTGCAAGGATGGGCCTGATGCTGGAGCGCGCCGATAAAATTTCACGCATCCTGGATGTAAAGTACTTCATGCTGCTGCCCGAGGCGGAATATGTCGGAGCGCCCTATGACAACATCCAGTGGGCGGCTGTGCTCAAATCCGTAAGCGCCCACGACATGTACCGTAAGATATTCCATCGCATCTCTCCAAAGCAGGTTGCTGATTTTCTTATCTTTGATATGGAATTTCCTCGGTCTATACGCCATTGCATCGCAAATGCACTCTTTTCGCTTCACCAGATCACCGGCACACCCCAGGGTTCTGCCCGGAACCGGGCAGAAAAAATCCTCGGCCGCCTGCAGGCAGACCTGGACTACACGGATATTGACGAGGTGATTGAGTTCGGCATGCATGAGTATCTTGATTCTCTGCAGGTCCGCCTGAACCAGGTTGGTGAGGAAATCAGCGCCACATTCTTCAGGCATGTGCCATTGGAGCCGGAGCTTGTCAATCAGCAATAATGGAGTGGCGTAATACTAGCGATCTATTAAGTCGAGGCTGGCGCCAATTTCTGGGATCCTGTAAGGATATTTATTGCAAAGGTTATAGAGGCCCGAGCTCCGGTGCCGCGGAAGGTCCCTGTGCAGGGAGAGGCGCCCTGCGGCAAGTGGCTTGCTGCCAGGGCGATATGACGATCCGCCACTGTGAGACCATGGGTCGGGTCGTATCCCCGCCAGCCACCTCCGGGTATATAGACTTCGGCCCAGGCATGGAGCTGCCTGTTTTCGGTGTCTGGATCGCCTTCCTGGTAACCGCTGACAAAGCGGCTGGCAATGCCTCCATTCCGGCAGACAGCCAAGAACAGCAGTGCCAGGTCGCGGCAGGAGACTTCCCTTTGCTGCAGCGTTACATCCGGAGGGAGAGGGAAACCTTCTTCCCTGTCAACCACCTTCCAGTTCTCATAGAGATAAATATTCAATCCGTTCAGAAAACCGAAAACATCTCCTGATGATTTCTCAAGTAACACGGACGTCAGATTGCGTACCTTCTCGCTCCCTGAAATACCCGTTGCATCAAGACAGGAGCGCAGAACTGGAACAAGTTCCTCAGGATAGTGAAAGGGATGTGTTTGGAAAGGGGGGTGATCCAGGATATAGTCAAACGGATTTTGACGCAAGGTCTGGACCTCACACTCCATGCAGATCTCGAGGTATGATGTGGTTCCCTCAAACCAGGCCGATCTCGCAATATTTCCCTCAGCGTCCGTGATATCTGAAAATCCAGCAGGCTGAGGCTCGATCGCCAGACGAAAGGAAAGCAGCTTTTGACTGCTGTCGCTGCGGGGGCAGAATCGCAGCAGATGGGGCTCCAGAAACACTGGAATGTTGAACTCGTAACGGGTCTTGTGGAAAACGGAAAAAAACATTTCAGATATCACTTTCCTGGTTGAGCAGGGCAAGGGCCTGGTCAATCCTTTCAGTGGGGAGAGACTTGATGGTTTCACGAAGTTTTGAATCCCAGAGGTCGGAGATATCGCCAAGGTCTTCTCTGTAAAATCTGTGCTTTACCATTTTAAATGAGTCCTTGCGGTACTGAACAACATCCATGGGAAAATCGACATCAGCAGCACTGATCCTGGTCGAATCAAACGAAAGACAGCCGACTTTCAAGGCAAAAGCCAGTGAATCTTCAAAATCAAAGGTGCGATCCAGAATAGGTTTACCATACCCTGGCGCGCCGATTATCTGATAGGGCGTCCCTTTGCCTATTTCTACCCAGTTGCCTTGCGGGTACACGAGGTAGAGCAGGTGTTCGGCATCGTCGTGCATCTGTCCACCGATGATACAATTCATGTCAAAATTGAACCCGCTTTCAACAAGGGAGGGCTTGTCTTCTTTTGCCACAATGCGGATCTGTTCGCTGAAGGCGTTGACTGCCTTGAACAGCCGGTTGAACGGCTTCTCCAGGTTGGAGATATAATCATCAAAATAGGTCAGAGCCTTATCCCTTACCGACCGAAGCCCTGAGGTCATAAGAAACATGCTGCCATGTTCCATGTTGTAGATACTGACTTTGCTGGCGGTGATCACCTCGTTTCCGGATGTAACCATGGTGTCTGCTATTCCGACCAAGCCGTCTTTAACGCGCATACCGAGACAAAATGTCATGCTAATTCCCTTTCCTGTTAATACATTAAAATGACGGTCTCGCATATAAGTCCATTCTTTCAGGAAACCGTTGTGGCCTCAAGGCAGAGGATCATACATCAGGGATGTTGAACTTTCCGCGAAACTTAGCACATATTTAATATACCACTGTTCCGGTTTAGCCGGGTAGACTTTTTTCAACAATATCAAAAACAAACTGTACTCGTGAAGAATGTGGCTTTGAAAAAAATCGGACATATCTGTTTTTTGTGACTAATATCTATATAAACAGAAAATAATATGGTAACGCAACACTGACATCCTTGTTGAAAAAAGGTCGATACTTCCCATGAAATTTGACGAACTGGGGCTCAGCCCCGAAGTGATGAAAGCTGTGACCGAAATGGGCTTTACCGAGCTGACGCCCATCCAGGAACAGACCTTTGTCCTGATCCGCGAAGGGCGCGATCTCATGGCCCTGGCCGAAACAGGCTCCGGTAAGACCAGCGCCTGCGGCATCCCGCTTGCCGAGATGGTTAATCCCAAAATCACCGGCATCCAGGCCCTTATCCTGGTCCCTACCAGGGAACTGGCCCTGCAGTATGTGGACGAACTTAGCCTCATCGGCAAACATACCGGAATTGCGCCCTTTGCCATCTACGGCGGCTTCTCCATGGATATCCAGAAGGCCAAGCTGGCGCACGGTGTTCATATCCTGGTAGCAACCCCGGGGCGGCTTATCGATCATCTCTACAACAGCACCCTGACCCTGGAGCAGGTCCGGATCGTAGTACTGGACGAGGCTGACGAGATGCTCAACATGGGCTTTATCGAGGATGTAAAATTCATCCTTTCCTGCATCATGAACGAGCACCAGACCCTTCTTTTTTCGGCAACCATGGCCCCTGATATCGAAGAGCTGGCCAATTCCTTCTTAAAGGACCCGGTCCGCATCGAACTGAACCTGGAAGATGTCTCGCCCCAGTCCATCACCCACCGCTTCTGCTTTGTCACCGACAAATACCGGCTGCAAAAGCTGCAGCACTATTTACAGGAAGAGGACCCGGTGCAGGCTATCATTTTCTGCAACTCCAAGAGAGGGGGCGCCCTGCTTTCCAACAAACTGCGAAAGGTTGCGGACTCCCTGGAGTATATCCACGGCGGCCTGGACCAGAACACGCGGACCTCTATTTTCAACCGTTTCAAGCAGGGCAAGATCCGGGTGCTGATCGCTACCGATGTTGCAGGCCGCGGCCTTGATTTTTCAGGGGTGAGCCATATCTTCAACTACGATTTCCCCCGGGAAGCCGAAAATTACGTGCACCGCACCGGCCGCACCGGCCGCATGGGCCGTGAAGGCGTGGCCATCTCGCTTATCACGCCCCGGGACCTGTTCGCTGTCAGCCGCCTGCTCAGGGAAAAAGGCATCCATGCTTCCTGGGACGGCAAGGTACCTGACTTGAATGCGGCAGCAGCGGGAAAAACCTCCGGCAGGCCTGCCAGTCGTCCTGGCGGCAGGAGATCTCGGCCGGTGCGGAAGAAAGCAAAATCCACGCCCCTGCCTTAATCGAATAAATGGCCCTCATCACACTCAAGAACGTATCGCTTTCCTTTGGCGGTCTGCCGGTCCTTGACCGGGTCAATATACAGATCGAGCCTGGCGAGCGGGTTTGTCTGGTCGGCCGCAACGGTGAAGGCAAATCCTCCCTCATGCGCCTTATTGCCGGGTCACAGCTGCCGGACAGCGGCCGTGTCCTCAGGCAGCAGGGCATGAAAATCGGGCTGCTGAGCCAGGAGGTGGAGACCGCCTTAGCCGGTACCGTCTATACCATTGTCTCAGGCGGGGTTGACCGGCACATGGCTTTGCTGGACCGCCACCACGAGGTAAGCAGCCGCCTCGCAGCAGACGGCAGCGAGTCCCTGTTGGCTGAACTGGCAGCCGTTGAGCACGAGATGGATACGTCCGGGGTCTGGCAGGTACGTCAGCAGATTGAAACAGTACTTTCCCGCTTGCAGCTTGAACCGGACAGGGATTTTGCCGAACTGTCGGGCGGTCTGAAGCGAAGGGTGCTGCTGGCCCGGGCCCTGGTCTGCCAACCTGACCTGCTGCTTCTGGACGAGCCCACCAACCACCTGGATATCGAATCCATAACCTGGCTGGAGGAATTTCTGCTGGCCTCCTCCTTTACACTCCTTTTTGTTACCCATGACCGCGACCTCCTCAGGAAACTGGCAACAAGGATACTGGACCTGGAGCGCGGCTCCATCAGCAGCTGGCCCGGTGATTACGACACATATCTGCGCCGCAAGGAGGAGATGCTGGCTGTAGAAACCAGCCAGCATGCACGTTTTGACAAAAAACTGGCCCAGGAGGAAACATGGGTCCGGCAGGGAATCAAGGCCCGCCGGACCCGCAACGAGGGAAGGGTGCGGGCCCTGGTTGAAATGCGGCGTCAGCAACAGACCAGGCGGCAGCAGTTGGGAAATGTCCGGATGGAGATCAGTGGGGCCGGGCTTTCAGGCAAGCTAGTTGCCGTGCTCAAGAATGTATCCCACAATTTTGACGGCAACCACGTAATCCGGAATTTTTCGACCACGGTCCTGCGCGGTGACAGGATCGGCATTATCGGGCCCAACGGCGCCGGCAAGACCACCCTGCTGCGCCTTCTGCTTGGTGAACTTAAGCCGTTAGCGGGCCAGATCCTCCTGGGCACAAACCTGCTGCCGGTTTATTTTGACCAGCAGCGGGCCCAGCTCGATGCAGGAAAAACTGTAATCGACAACCTGGGAGACGGCAGTGATTTTGTTGAGATCAACGGGCAGCGCCGCCATATCATTGGTTATCTGCGTGATTTTCTTTTTTCACCCGATCGGGCCCGTTCACCGGTTTCCATCCTTTCCGGCGGTGAACGGAACCGGCTCCTCCTGGCAAAACTCTTTGCCAGGCCGTCCAATGTTCTGGTGCTGGACGAGCCGACCAATGACCTGGATATTGAAACCCTGGAACTCCTCGAAGAGCTGCTCATGGAGTACAGGGGTACAGTGCTGGTTGTCAGCCATGACAGGGCTTTTCTCAACAATGTTGTGACCAGCACCCTGGTTTTTGAAGGAGAAGGCCGGGTACAGGAGTATGCCGGCGGTTATGATGACTGGCTCCGGCAGCGCCCGGTGCAGCAGGAAAATGCAGCCCCGGCCAGGGAAAAACGGAAGGTGCGGCTTAAAGCCAAATCCAAAGGGCCCCGCAAGCTTACTTTCAAGGAGACCAGGGAGCTGGGGGATCTGCCCGGCAGGATCGAAACCCTGGAGCAGGAACAGAAAAACCTCTACGAAGCCATGGCCGACGAATCATTTTACCGGGACTCCGGAAATGCAGCGGCCAGGGCTGGTGCCAGGCTGGGTGAACTGGAGCAGCTCCTGGCAGAAGCCTATGCCCGTTGGGAGGAGTTGGAAACCATGCGCGAAGAGTCCATGAAAAAATAGGGTCTCGAGCGGTCAGGTATTGTAAATGAAGAATGTAGAATGCAGAATATAAAATGGGAAAGGCAAAAGGATAAAAATATCGGGAAAGAAAGATTAGGAACAGGCTAAGAATTTTTATGTTGACCCCCTGATTAGTGATTGCACTTAAAATACCATTTCACCGGGCCAATCAACAGAGAAACGAAATGAATATATCCGGAAAACCGAAACAGGAGACCGCCTTTCACAACCTGACCCCCGACAGGGTTATTGCCCTGGTGGAGAAAGGACTTGGCCGGCGCTGCACAAATCTCTGCCGGCCCCTGATCAGCTATATCAACCGGGTTTACGAGCTGCAGGCCGAGGACGGCAGCGGCCTGGTTGCCAAGTTTTACCGTCCCGGGCGCTGGTCCAAGGCCGGGCTGCAGGACGAGCACGATTTCCTCCTTGAGCTTGCCGGCCAGGAAATTCCGGTTGTCGCACCTCTCATGCTCAGGAACGGCTCCAGCCTGGACAGCCATGACAACATTTATTTTGCCGTGTTCCCCAAGAAGGGCGGCCGCAGCTTTGATGAATACAATGATGACCAGTGGCTGGAACTGGGCCGCCTGCTTGGCCGCACCCACAACGTCGGTTCCATGCATCTGCCCAAGGACAGGCTTACCATGGCCCCGGACAGGTCAACCCGGAAGCAGGTTGACTATATCCTTAAAGGCGGCTTCATGCCTGCCGATCTGCTTGGCCGCTTCAAAGAACTTACCGATGCCCTTATCAATGAAATTACACCCCTGTTCCATACTGGCGGGATGATCCGCATCCACGGTGACTGCCATTTCTCCAACCTCATTTACCGGCCGGAGGAATCGTTTTATCTCATTGACTTTGATGATATGGTCGTGGGCCCACCGGTGCAGGATTTCTGGATGCTGCTTCCCGGCTACCTTGAAGATGCACGGGCTGAGATCGAAATCTTCCTTGAAGGCTATGAGATGTTCAGGGCTTTTGATATGTCCAGCCTGCGTTTGATAGAGCCGCTGCGGGCCATGCGCTATATCCATTACACGGCCTGGTGCGCTTACCAGTTTGCCGAGGACGGCGAAACCAGGGTGGACGCGGATTTCGGCTCCCGGCATTACTGGGAGGCTGAGATGGGGGACCTGGCAGACCAGCTGGAGCGGATTGTGAAAGGCTAACGAAAAAAAGAATCCCGGATTTCAAGGGATCAAAGGTGCAAGGGTGCAAGAAAAGAGTAGTTTACAATATTGAGCTGGCAGATAGCCGAAGAAATAATTTGAGGCAAAGAGCACAGGCGATACAGGGATCCAATATGAATGGAACGAAGCGGGCTGACATTAACCCCGGCGCAGAGGTTTACATTGTATTAAAGGAAGACCAGAGTACAGGAAAACTGACTAATGGTACGGTCAAAGATATCCTGACGAAATCGCCGGCTCATCCCCATGGCATTAAGGTCAGGTTGCAGAGTGGCGAGGTGGGGCGGGTTAAACACATTGTCGGCTGATGTTTCCGGGTCTCAAGATTATAAGAAATTGGACATCGCTCCATACTGATACTATCCGGAAAAACCGGAAAGAACCGAGTTGAAATTCATGAAAAAACCCCGGACATGGCAGATTATCTATGCTGTTTGCTGTCTCGTCTATATGGGCTGGGTAATTGATGTGGGCACCAGCGAATTTGACAGGATCAACAGCCAGTATCGCCGGCTTGGTGACCGGCTTGACCCGGGCCGGCTCAGGGATGGAGCCCTTGAGGAATTGAGCGCCGAATGCCGCAGGGAATCACGAAGGCACACCGGCCAAAAAGAGGATGCCTGTCTTTCCTGGCCTTCCCACGTGGTGGAGGCAAAAGCGAAGGAAATTGAAAAAATCCGGACCCGGGACAAGGAAAGAGGCACCATCAAGCTGGTAATGTTTTATGCGGGTTTTGTGGTCATTTTTCTGCTTGGGCCGCCCATCCTGATCTATCTGCTTCTTATCGGCATCATCACACTGTACAAAAATATTAAAATCGTCAGGTGAATTCTCTTTCCTGCAGATGTTCTCATTTACCCTAACGCTTCTCGAACAGAATCATAATCTCCAGACCGGCCGCGCCGGGAAACATGTCAAGCGGCACAATGCGTTTGACCTTGTACCCATGCTGCTTCCACTGCCTGATAGAGTCCGGAATCTGCTCGACCCCACAGTGAATGTGAAGCACCTTGTGCGGGTCACGCCGGCTCAATGCAGCAATGACACCCTCCTGGGGCCCCTGCCGGGGCGGATCAAGAAGAATTGTCTCGGCACCGAGGTCATCGGGAAGCGGGATCTTTTCAACACTGCGTGCCGTGATGCGGCGGGCCAGAAAACGCGCCGTCCTGGAACCCGGGTTGGACTTTTTATTGGAGATGGCGGCCTGGATGGACGGGCCTTCCGCATCGATCCCCACTACCATTTTATAGCCGGGTGCAAGAAAATGGCTGAAGAGGCCATAGCCGCAGTAAAGATCCAGGAGCGTTTCAGCCGGATGCGGCTGGAGCAGTGTTCGGGCCATGTCCAGCATCACCGGCACCATGGTTTCATTAACCTGGGAAAATGAGGTGGGGTGATAGAAATAACGGCAGCCGTGGTGGCTGACCGCAAGAGCCGCTTTGCCGAAGAGTTTTTTGAACTTCAGGATATCGGAAGAGTGCCGTTCTTCAAGATAGTAATCCGAACAATCCGGATCTGTATAGATATAGGCAGAGGCCACCGGTTCGGGCAGTTTCCTGAGGTGGCCGGCCAGCATCTTCAGTTTGCGGACCAGGGGACCGTTTAAGGTGTCGACATTAAAGATCACGGCCTGCTCCGTATAGCTGCCGCGGATAATCAGGTAGTTCAGATGGGCGGCCACCAGCTTGAAGGGCGGCTCGCTGATCTTCGCCTGCAGGAATGCATATATCCGACCATGCTCGAGGGGTTCCAGGGGAGATTCCACAAAGGGCTTCTGCTGAAAGCTGAGCGCCCGGTCATTAAAAAGGAGATAGAGGGTATTGCCCCTGAGGATGGTTTTGCGTTTGGAAGTGGTCCTGTAGCGCCGCGGCCTCGGGGAAGCAATAACTGGTTCGGGTTTTCCCGGCAATCGGTGCTGCTGCCAGAACAGGGCCAGGGCCTGGTTTTTGATCTTGAGTTCCGCAGGGTACTCGAGATGGGCCAGGGGGGAACTCTGCAGGATGACCTGAGCTTGCGGCCTGGATGGCGCCGGCGTGATCTGCCGCAGCAGACCGCCAAAACTTACAGGAGCCGGCCTGGTCCCTTCAGTCGGTTCCTTCCTGGCAATCCGTGCGTTTTTTGCCTCCAGGCGGCCCTTTAATGAAGGTGAAGCCTTTGCAGATTTTTTGGGGCGATATTCACGCTGGGGACGGTTTTTTTTACGCACCAAAGTTCATTCTCCGGAGACTAAGAATATAAATCAATAATTATACTTTTCCACACCTGCACCAGAAGAGGCAGAAAAGGTGCTGAAACAGGAGAGGCAGGCAGATAGCTACGTGAACTTTGCAGCCTACGCAGCTTTCATTTCCAGGTATTCATTCTCCTCTTCGGCCAGACCCGCTGCCCTCATGGCCAGGTACTCGTCAAAGTCCATCATAACATCGATGATACCATCAGGAGTGATCTCGACAATCCTGTTTGCCACGGTGGATACAAACTGATGGTCATGGGAGGCGAAGAGCACAACCTCGGGAAAAGCCATCAATCCGTTATTCAAAGCGGTGATTGACTCAAGGTCGAGATGGTTGGTGGGTTCATCAAGAATTAGGGCATTGGCGCCGGAGAGCATCATCTTTGCGAGCATGCAGCGCACCCGTTCGCCGCCGGAGAGAACCGAGGTCTTTTTCATTGCCTCTTCTCCGGCAAAAAGCATCTTGCCCAGGAACCCCCGGACAAAGCTCTCATGCTCATTGGCAGGAGCATACTGACGCAGCCAGCCGATTAGATCAAGCTCTTCATTATTGAAATACGCATTATTCTCTTTCGGAAAATAGGCGTTGCTGATGGTCACCCCCCAGCGGAAACTGCCATTATCCGGCTGCAGCTCCCCTGCCAGTATCTGGAACAGGGTGGTTTTTGCCAGGCTGTTCGCCCCGACAAAGGCAATCTTATCCCCTTTGTTGACGGTGAGACTGAGGTCCTCGAACATGGAAACCCCATCGATCTCTTTGGAAAGACCCTTGATCTCGAGGATGATATCACCACAAGGCCTTTCCGGCTTGAAAACGATATAGGGATATTTGCGTGAAGAAACCGGCATGTCCTCAAGGGTAAGCTTCTCAAGGAGCTTCTTGCGCGAGGTTGCCTGCTTTGCCTTGGAGGCATTAGAACTGAAGCGCTGGATGAACTCCTTGAGCTCTTCGGCCTTGGCCTTCGCTTTCTTGCTCTCGGTCTCCTTCTGGTAAAAACGGAGCTGGCTGGCCTGATACCAGAAGTCATAGTTGCCGACATAGACCTGGATTTTACCGTAATCAATATCTGCCATGTGCGTGCAGACCTGGTTCAGGAAATGGCGGTCATGGGAAACGATGATCACCGTATTCTGGAAGCGGGCGAGAAAGTGCTCCAACCAGGTGATGGTCTGCAGGTCCAGCTGGTTGGTGGGCTCGTCCAGGAGCAGGATGTCAGGGTTGCCGAACAGGGCCTGGGCCAGAAGCACCCGCACCTTGTCGCTGCCGTCAAGCTCCTTCATCCTTTTCTGCCTCATCTCTTCCGGGATACCGAGACCGTTTAAGAGCACCGCGGCCTCTGCCTCTGCCTCATAACCGTTCATTTCACCGAACCTGGCCTCGAGCTCACCGGAACGGATGCCGTCTTCTTCGGTAAAATCCGCCTTGGCATAGAGAGCTTCACGCTCCGCCATCACCCTGTAGAGCTTCTTGTGCCCCATGATCACGGTATTGAATACTGTGTGCTCGTCAAAGGCGAACTGGTCCTGGTTGAGCATTGCCAAGCGTTGTCTCGGCCCCTTGCTGATCTCGCCCCGGTCAGGCTCAAGCTCACCTGCCAGAATTTTCAAAAAAGTGGATTTGCCGGCACCGTTCGCCCCGATCAGACCGTAGCAGTTGCCAGGGGTGAACTTGATATTGACGTTCTGGAATATGACCCTCTTGCCATAGGAGAGCGCTACATTGGTTGCTGTTATCATTTTCTCTTCCTTACAAAAAAAGCAACCAGGAGACTCACAGGGAGACTCCCAGCGGCATTAAGTGTTCTTAAGTTTAATAAGGTTATCAATTGGATTGAGCGATTTTCGATTGCGGCAGTTTAGGCTGGCAGTCCCGCTGAAACTGTAGATCCGCCAACAGTGAAAATCGGCAGGGGTTTCATATTCTGTGAACAAGCTAATATTAAACCACCTTATAATTTGACGTTATAAAGTGATTCCAGGTTATAATCGCTTAGTTCAGGCGCTAATCTTCCTGCAGAGAAACGGTTTCCTTTTCCCCGGCAGGATTATTCTGCTTTTCCAGCTTGCGCTGCCTTTTTTCCTCTTTCTTCTTTTTCTTTGCCAATTCTTTCTGGCGTTTCTCAAATGAATAGTTTGTTTTGGCCAAGATTCTTTCCTTAGTATGGGTTTGTGTTCGACCTGTAAGGCTTCAAGAAAGCAACCAGGGTAGCATCTTAAAAGCGCAATAGCCGCTTATTCTTATATATGTAAACTTATCCAGCAAGCAGTCCGCCTATAACCTCTTAATAATAAGAAGCCCTACCCCACAGGGTGCAGGATTTTTTTGGTTACGCCGCGTTATTGCTGAACAATTTGCGGGATTAATACCTTCTCTTGCGGAAGGTGCTTTTTTTGCGGCGGTCTTCCGCCTGATTAACTTTTATTTCACGGCCTTGAAGCATACTCTTGTTAAGGGCCTTGATGGCCTTGTCCGCCTCTGCGTTATTGGGCATGTCAATAAAGCCGAAGCCCTTTGACTGGCCGGAGAACTTGTCCTTAATAAGGTTCAGGCTTCCGATTTCGCCATATTCTAGAAACATCTCTCTCAGTTCTTCTTCCGTCATGCTATAAGGCAATTGTCCGACATAAATATTCATACATTTTCTCCCAGGTCATATGCGCTGATCTTCTTCCTGAATCCCTGAAGGGATTCAGATTTTTCTAAGCCACCAAGTAACCAGCACAAAGTTAATCGATGACAATGCCTTGCTGAATGTTGCCTCTGGCAGGTTATGTCCATATCTGCCACCCTAATATACTTTTACGGATTCAGAAACAGGTTTCCTGTGGAGCCTGACAGCATGGCTGCGCGGCTGCGCCTCTTCTGCCTGCTGCCTGCCTTGCGATGCCTGACATGCGGCTGTTCCTGCTTTTCCACACCAGCTGCTGCTGTTCTGCCGGCCGGACGTCCGTTGCTGCGTCCTGCAGGGCGCCCGTTTTTCTTCGCCTTGTGCCAGGACTTTCTGCCGGGCTGTTCGGCCGCAGAAAAGGTGCATTCCGGGATCCCTGCAGGAAGATCGGGTCCGTTGATCCGATTCATTTTTCTGCCCAGGGAGTTTTCAATCTGCATGATGATTTTTCTGTCATCACGCCCGGCAAAGGTAAAGGCTTCACCGGTGCGGGAAGCGCGGCCGGTGCGGCCGATCCTGTGGGTAAAGGCATCGACTGTATCAGGCACGTCGAAATTGATGACATGCGAAATACCGGTCACGTCAATACCGCGCGCTGCAATATCCGTGGCCACCAGGACCTTGAACTCACCGCACTTGAAACCGTTTAAGGCCTTCTGCCTCTTCTGCTGGGACAGGTTGCCCTGCAGTGAGGTGGCGGCATAACCGGCCCTCTGCAGTTGGCGGGCCAGACTCTCGGCCCGGTGCTTGGTCCGGGTAAAAATTAGAGTTGCTGCCATATCGGTTTTGGCCATGATTTCCTTGAGCAGGGATGTCTTGCCATCCTGCTCCACAGAATAAAGGACCTGCGCCACACTGGCAATAGGCCGGCTGTGGTCGATCTGCACCCTGACCGGATTGTCAAGAACCTCCTCGGCCAGGTGGCGGATTTCGCCGGGCATCGTGGCGGAAAACAACAGCGTCTGCCGTGTGCCGGGCAGGTATTTTAAAATCCGCCGGATGTCCGGCAGAAAACCCATATCGAACATGTGATCCGCTTCATCGAGGACCAGGTGTTCCACATTGTCCAGGTTGAAGGTCTTGTCCCGCAAATGATCAAGCAGGCGACCGGGACAGGCAACGACAATCTCAACTCCGGCCCGGATCTTTTTAATCTGGGGCAGCTTGCCGACCCCGCCGTAAACCGCTATGCTGCGAAGCCCTGTCTGACGGCTCAACCTGTTGATGTCACTGTGGATCTGCTCCGCCAGTTCGCGGGTCGGGGCGACGATAAGGGTTCTCACCCTGCCGCGGGGGCCGTGGAGCAAACGCTGCAGAATAGGCAGAACAAAGGCAGCAGTCTTGCCAGTGCCGGTCTGGGCCAGACCCAGGATGTCACGCCCCTCCAGGATCGCGGGAATCGCTTTTCCCTGAATGGGGGTCGGGGTTTCATAATTGCAGGCCTTAATACCTGCAGTAATTTTGGGATGAAAATCAAATTGTGCAAAACTCATGTATTGTCTCTCAGTAAGTATTTGTGTGGCAGAGCCGCAGCAGTATCCGGTGCCAAAGATAAACAGGCACTACCTGCGAAGCGGCGGATTATCGTTTCTGCCACTGGTTATTTAAATGTTATTTGGGGATAAATAGAGAAAGCCATGTTGCGGACACGACGGTCAACTCAGGGAAATCTCTGCTGTCCAGTTGCAAGTGATCAGCAGAAACTTAAATAGCGGCTTCTAATCTAACGGGATGAAAAGTCTCGGAAGGAAGAATGACGTATGAAGAATTCGCCAGGCACTCAGTGCATACACCTTTTCAGGTAACACGTTATTATACCCTGCTTTTATTATATTGCAACAAAATAACTAAATTCGGAACATATTTGTTTATTTCTCTTGCGTTTACACAGAGATTAACTAAGACAAGACAACTTCTTTGCTCTTTTCTTGAAATAATGTATCTATTGCAGAACAGCTGTTTAATTTGCGCAATATAAGGAGGGGCTCATGATTGAGTTTCGCGTTAACGAGGAGCGCTGCATCCAGTGCGGCGAATGTGCAGAAGATTGTCCGGCGGGAGTTATCAGCATGGACGAATACCCGAAAATCACCAATGAGGAGGGGTGCTACCGCTGCCAGCACTGTCTCGCTGTCTGCCCGACCGGCGCGGTCTCTATCCTCGGCAGGGACCCCGATGCATGCACGGAACTGACAGATAACATGCCGGATGCAACAGGGCTGGAAATACTGATCAAGGGCCGCAGATCTGTCCGCCGTTACTACGAGGAGGATCTGGACCAGGATCTGATCGATGAACTTCTGGATATCGCCTGTCATGCCCCGACCGGCGTTAATGCGCAGAGCGTTCTTTTCACCGTGGTCAGGGAAAGTTCGGTCATGAACAGGCTGCGGTCTGAGGTCATGGAGCAACTGGCGAAACTAAAGGATGAGGAGAAACTGCCCCCAGGCTTTGCCGGCCAGTATCTCGGCGGAGCTGTCAAGGCATGGCAGAAGGATGGCACGGATATCATTTTCAGGGGTGCGCCGCATCTGCTGGTTACGAGTGCTCCGAAAGACGCCCCCTGCCCGGTGCAGGACACCCATATAGCGCTGACCACCTTCCAATTGATAGCGTATGCCCGCGGCGTCGGCTCGGTCTGGGACGGCATGTTCATGATGGCCCTTTCCGTCATTCCAGGTTTAAGCGCCAGACTCGGAATTCCTGCTAACCACATTGTGGGATATGCCATGGTCTTTGGCGAACCGGCGGTTGAATACCACCGGACTGTGCAGCGCGGGCCGGCCAAGGTCAATGTTGTACGGTAAGAGATGCAAATATACGAGGGTTCAGGTTAATGAAAGACTGATACAGGCTACTGACAGAAGAAAGGTGTAAGGCTGTATACCTGTCCGCCAGCCACCAGCACTCCAATTCTTCAAGATTCCGGGGATACGATATACATTTACTCGCTAACCATAAACATCTGTTCCCAGAATCCGGTCAAGCATCCTGCTTACCACCATGCACTCCAGACCGAAGGGCAGGTATCCTCCATAGCCCAGAACCGGCATTTCAAAGATATGAAACCGCTGAACAAAGGGAACGGAGTATTCCCAATGAGCCAGGCTTTTTAAATTCCACATCTCCCAGAAAAAACCGCAGGTCAAAGCCGCCAGGGCCGGAAGCCAGAGAGCCCTCCAGTCACCTCTCGGAAGATCACGAAATATAGTGTCCTCCCTGCAGACTGTCTGGACACCAACGATGATCAGTAATGGCGCCAGCCACAGCATGGGAAACAGGTAATCTGGGTAAATTGAAATCCCGGCAAGGGACGGAACTGCAAGGATCAGAATAAGCCAGCCCCAAAGCTGCGGTTTTTGTGAAATCAGCGGCTGCCAGTTCTTCAGCGGCGCGGCCAGCCGGGGGAATGATGCCAGGAATTCCTCAGTGCTTTGCACAGCCGGCAACACTGTGGAGAAACAAAGGCTGGCATGGAAGATGTATTCTGTTGCTGATAAATTTTCCACACCCAGGTAATGCCAGTTCTGCACAAAACGGTTTAAATATTCAAAAAACCACCAGAAAATACTGCTTAATGGAAACAGGGCAAGGAAAAAGCGGGGACGATTCATAAGCAGGCAGCGTCCTTTTAGCATATGGGTCAGGCTGTTCATGCATACGATATAGCCCAGCCATAGAGGGAAAAAGGTGTAGGCCTGCAGGGGTTCGAACCAATGGAAGCGGTTCCAGGCCAGAAACCAGGAGATCCCGGTCAGCATGAAGCCGCCATATCCCCACCAGGGAAGTGAATGCTTCTGAAAGGTTGCCGTCACACCTGGCCCCGAAACCTGGACATATCTCCTGATCAGGATGCTTAAAACCGAAGTCGGCAGCAGGGCGAGGAGAATAAAAACCGGCCAAGAAAAGGGTGCATGAGGAAGATAACGCGTCAGAGGCGGAAACTCCAAATAGGGGGCCAGGTCAACTCCCTTGATTATGGGCCCGGCCAAGGGCAGCATGACCAGGAGCAACGGCAGGAGAAAAAAGCTGATCCAGATATGGCGCATACATCAAAGGTTAAAGGCGCAAGGGAAATGGTGCAAGGGAAAAGAGAAAGGCTGCGCGTTTTCTATCGGGCTGAGAGTCGCAAAAATGTGTCTTTCCCTTTAATTTCAGACAAAAAGAAGACAATCAAAACGATTGCAGGTTGCCTAAAGTCATCAGAAAAGTGATCCGTTTTTCTATTATATGTCTATGGATTCATGCTGATATATAAATTGAAATGTCCTTTGGCTGCCTAAACTCGGAATAAATCACTTGAAAGATATCATTGTGGCAAGTAATGCTGATCTAGATATTCATTCATTATAATCTTTTACAACACCCTATCTCTATATATAACCTGCAATAATCACTTGTGATTGTTGGGTAAAATGTTTGGGCGGGCTTAGCCTGTTACTTTAATAGGAATTATCTATTGTATAATTATAATCAATAGGATTAATCTATATTGCATCTCTTTTTTTATAAAAAAATATTGAGGAACTGACATGGATTTATTTAAAAAAAAGACGCTTACCGGCCTGGCCCGCACTTGTGGTTGAGCTGCCAAGATCGGTCCGACGGCTCTGTCGGAAGCACTTGAAGGCTTACCCAGCCCAAATGATCCCAATCTTATAGTCGGCATAGAAACAGCTGACGATGCTGCGGTTTATCGATTGACCGATGATATTGCCATGATCAATACAGTGGATTTCATCACTCCTCCGGTGGATGATCCTTACTGGTTCGGCCAGATATCTGCAGCAAATTCAATATCAGACGTCTATTCCATGGGTGGCAGGCCGGTCACTGCTTTGAATGTTGTTATGTTTCCCAGTAAGCAATTGGATATGGGGATACTCCGAGAAATACTACGTGGTGGACACGACAAAGTGGTTGAGGCCGGGGCCTGCCTGGTTGGCGGTCATACAGTTGATGATGAAGAGCCGAAATATGGTCTCTGTGTTAATGGGGTTGTTCATCCTGACAGGGTTATCACTAATGCAGGTTCACAGCCGGGTGATGCCCTTATTCTTACCAAGCCCATCGGTTCAGGCGTTCTCTTTAATGCCGTACGTTCCGGCAAGTTGCCTTTCAGAGAACTGGAGAATAACGCCCTGCCAACTTTGGCGGCATTGAATGGGCCGGCGATGGAAGCAGCTCTGCAGTTTGACTTACATGCCTGCACAGACATTACAGGCTTCGGTATCCTGGGGCATTTGCTGGAAGTTGCTCACGGCAGTAATTCCAGAGTTGTCATTAATTACGGCGCACTTCCTTTTTATCCGGCTGCGCTGGAGATGTATAAAAAGGGCGAGACAACCGGCAGCAATAAAGGAAACCGGGCAATGGTTGCAAAACACCACTTGAAAATGTCCGCCAAATTGACAGTTGCCGAGGAAGAACTGCTTTATGACCCACAGACCTCCGGTGGATTACTATTATCTTTCCCCCATGAACAAGCAAAGGAATTGATGAATCTCATGAAAAAGGACAACATTCCGGCTGCACTGATCGGAGAAATTACTGACGAACCGGTTGGTATAACGGTGATCTGAAAGCATGGGTATTTATCTGCTTATCGCTTTACTGGGCACAATCTGTGGTTTCTTCTCAGGTTTACTCGGGATCGGTGGTGGCATCATCATGGCACCCTTGCTCCTTTATGTCCCACCATTACTGGGTTTTGAACCCCTCTCCATGCATACCGTTGCAGGGCTTACAATTGTTCAAGGACTGGTTGCTTGCATTTCTGGTGTTATTGTCCATAAACGCTTCAATTCTGTTTCGGGCCGCCTTGCGGGATGGATGGGAATAACCATCTTTATGGCTGCATTGATTGGAGGTGCCGGGTCAGAATATGCATCACCGCATGTACTTCTTTTGATTTTTGGCATGCTGGCTCTCCTTGCTGCAATCCTGATGTTTAAACCAAGAAAACAAGAAAAAAAGACACAGGATGTATCAGAACTCTCTTTCAGCTTATGGCGTGCAGTATCAGCAGCGGGAAGCGTAGGTGTACTCGGGGGGATGGTCGGCCAGGGCGGCTCTTTCATTCTCATTCCTTTAATGACATCATTTGTACACATACCGACACGTATAGCTATTGGCAGTAACCTGGCAATCGTGCTGCTTTCCACAACAGCAGGATTTATTGGCAAGGCAGTTACAGGACAGATTGAATGGCTGCTTGCAGTGCCCATAGTGCTCACCGTAATCCCGGCAACTCAAATTGGAGGCATATTGAGCCATAAAGTACCGGTAGTAAAATTACGAAAAATACTCGGAGTATTAATAGCGGCGGCGGCTGTCCGTATCCTGATTTCAGCTTTTTGGGGATAGTTCATGAATCAATCATTATGAACATGAGGCAAAGGTATGCTGAAACTACATTTTTTCCTGAATGAGCCAAATGGCGGACCGTGAAAACATTTTCACAAGATGATGCCCAGGTTGGGCGAAAAATATGACATTGAAATCAAAATAACATCAAAACCGAAAGCAGAATATCTGACTGATGAATATTTTGCGTTAGACCTCCCTGTGGCACCTGCCATAATGGTTGGAGATGAAATTGTTACCGAAGGAAAAGATGTCGATGATTATACGCTGGAAGCGTCAATCTGCAGACATCTGGGACTACCTGAACCAGTAGAGGAGAAAAAGAGTATTATCGGCACCTTTTTCAAAAAGTAAGCAGATGTACTATTTCCCTATCTTCATCTGTTTGGAGGTGTTGTCATGGCTGAGAAGAAAATAACATCAATTATGATTTTCCATGATGAGCTATGCCAGGTATTTAATGGTTTGATGACAGCATTGAGCCTGCACAGAGCTGGTGCAGATGTGACCGTTTTCTTTGGCTCACGAGGCATAAACGCGGTGCATGAAGAAAAAATCAATAACCTGAAATGTCTGCCGGATCAGGAGGCGGAAGAACAGCAGAAAGTAATGGCCCGCATGGAAGCAATGAATCTGCCCATGCCGGAGGACATGCTGCTCATGCTGCATATGGAGGGGGCAAGGCTCCTGGCCTGTCCCCTTAATAAAAGCGTTTTTGAGTTTGAAGATGATGATTTTGTTGAAGGTGTAACATTTGCTGACCCTGAAACTTATTACACTGATATTGTCATGCAGGCCGATATGATCTTGTTTTAAAAATATAAGTGTGTAAATCTACTTTATCTGTTGACTCCTGAACAATTCTTAAAAGGTTGCCATGTCCTGGGGCAACCTTTACTTGTTTTTAAAGACTAAAAGTTAAGATGTTGGCAAGTAAGTTTGACTACGGCAGCATCATGTAGTATTTTCTAAATTTCCGTTAACATCATGTTCGGCAATTCATTAAAGGTTATTTGTGCCTCAGGATTCTGTTTGGTCTATTATGGCGGCCCGTTTTCAGCCAGACTGAAAAAGCGAGCACTTATCACCGACAGGATAACAATGCTGCCGCGCAGTTCACTGGCTTTTTTAACCGGCATGGAGGATAAACGGGAATGCTGGGCAACGGGGTATCACTGCAGCAGAATACGCCTCAAGCAATGATCAAAAATGTTCATCAGCTGATATCGTCCCTGCTTGCCCGCCCATTTTTCAAATGAGTTCACATTTTCATTAATTATGCAGATTCGTTTATATCGACTTGAGCTGCTTCTTATCTTATCTGTTTTGCTTGCAGGGATAACCGGTTGCGGGATTATTGGTGGTTCTCGCGAATCGATCGCAGATATCCCGATATCACCACCTCCGGTCAGCGTCTTCTTCGCAACCGACCGTGCACCAGATGCCGACAACAACGCCTATTACGGCGCTGAACGGGGCGATATGAGTTACGGAATCACCCGTGTTGGCATACCTCTAGACCATGTCATGGGACGCCATGAAGAACCGTCGCTGTTTAAGTTCGAAGCCACTGCTGATGAAAAAAAACACATCAAGGTACGCGATGTCGTTACCCTGACACGAGATGACTTTCTTCAGCGCCTGAGCGAGGTGGCAGTCGAAACTCCCGATGGCAAAATCATGATATTCGTCCCTGGTTACAATACCGAGTTTCTTGAGGCAAGTCGAGTCGTAGCACAGTTTGCCAATGATTTGAAATTCGCAGGTCCTGTGCTGCTGTTCAGCTGGCCATCGCAAGGCAGCCTCACCGGTTATACCGTTGATGAAACCAACGCGGAATGGGCGCAAGCCGATTTTGTCCAGCTGCTTGCGACGCTGCTCGAGACCCTCAAGGCACAAAATATATACCACAACATATACCTTGTCGGCCACAGCATGGGCAGCCGAATCATTGGGCGGGCCCTGACAGCCCTTGCCAGCGACCGCCCGGAAGGCGACCTCATAGTTTTCAGGGAGATCGTCATGATTGCACCTGACATAGATGCCGATGTTTTCCGCCTCGATATGGCACCACGCCTCGCGCGCACCGGCATTCCTGTAACGATCTATGCCTCGTCAAACGATCGCGCTCTGAGAGCTTCCAAGGTCTTTCACGGCTATCCGCGTGCGGGGGAGACCGGAGAAGGGTTGGTGGTAGTTAGCGGAGTGGAAACGGTGGATGCCAGCGATGTCTCAGGCGGCCTGCTGGGACATTCCTATTTTGCCGAGGATCGGCGCATTATGGAAGATATTTTTGCGCTGCTGCAGACCGGAAAGCGTGCCGATGATCGTTTCGGTCTCAAGGCCCTCGAGTTCAATGGTATGCGATACTGGACCTTCCGAAAATAATTCGACTCCCTGTCAAGAAAGCACCCATTGAACATTTTACTGTAACAAGAAAAAATGTTTGTGCACAAAGATTAAAAGCATCATTTGGTATTGAGAGTAATGCCTGGACGGCAGTTATCGTCGGACATTAACTCATTTGGAGAACCTAATGACAGTACGTGACCGTTCCACCTGGCCATTCAGGCAATCGACCTCCTGGCAGCATGTGATTTATTAGATTTAACCCCAAAAATCCTCGGAGAAGACCGGGTGACCGAAAGCATTTTCAGATATTTACAGACAATATATGACTATGCCATAAATTATCCGGAGGACTTTGGAAATGATGCTTTAGTAAGCAGGATTAAAGATGGTTCTGCTTTTGCAAATACTTCAGATTGTTGCTATCTCTACAGTCGTGAATAATTCTTGATATTTGAAGATTGCAAGTGGTTATATTGAGTTAGATTTTGCCTGACAAAAATTGTTATGGCCTGCCATCCTTGACTTATGTCATTCCATACATAACTTGAAAGAAACAGTTCAAAGGAGGTAAGAAAACATGAACAAAAGATTATCAACAACTTTTCTTTTATCCGTATTTTTCCTGGGTACTCTTTTGGGTGCCTCTCTTGCCATAGCACAAGCATCTTATGTGGATTTGACCCCACCGGAGGCAAAGGAGCTGATTGAAAAAACCCCTGATATTGTCATTATCGACGTCTCACCTGCATATGCAAAAGGACATCTGCCCAATGCTGTAAATTATTTTATCGGTGACGGCTCCCTCGATAGAGCTATTCCGACACTGGACAAGAACAAGACCTATCTTGTTTATTGCCACGTAGACAGTGTTGCCATAGAGGGTGTGCAGAAGCTGGTGGATGCGGGGTTTACGAAAGTATACCGGCTTGCAGGAAACTACAAGGCATGGGTTGATGCCGGTTATCCCATAGAAAATTAGCCTTGGATATATTGGGTTCTTGAAACAAAGCCCTTTTTTGTTTTTAAAAATATTGAGGCAGGCCGTCAAGCTTGTGGTCTAAAAGCTAACGCTGGTTGTAATTAATATTTATTTTTGGGTTTGTGCTTTAATTGAAGGCAGAATTTGTAATGGCTCTGCCTTTTTTATTTTAAAATTAAAATAACTGTTATCTTTTTATATTCGTGAATGATTCCTGAAATATCAAGATGTATATCGGATATTTTAAACCTCTCCATTCGGAGGGGTTTTGGCGGGTAATAGAACAGATTCCAATAGTATAGATACTACAATAGGATTGGATTTCCCTCCCGCATGACAAAGAAAAATACTCCCCAAAATACTACTTACGGGCGATTGATTTATATATAAAATAATATTTATATTTAGATAAATTAACAATTACCCATAAATTCAACTTGCTCCAGTGTCCGGGATGCCGTGAGGGCCCGGAGCCTCCCAGAAGTTCCCATGGCTCAGGCACTGGAGCCCAATTTTTTTAGCAACCGAAAAAATTGTTCTTGCCGAACTTTTCCAATTAAACAGGAAACAGGCCGTCTTGGCTACCTGTCAGGCATTATGTTTAGCAAAAAAGAATCATTCTTAATCTGTCCAGGTGTCAAGTGGATATGTTGACCAAATATAATCATATCGGCAGGTTCATCTTCCGGAGCAGACAATTGACTTCCCAGGCTGCTTCAATACCTGCACCATATTTTACCCTTACAACATTTCCTGGATTGGCCTGTTTCAGGGGAATTCCATCCTGATCCAACAGCTCAAGCACTTCAAATTGAAAAGCGTTTATATCCCGGCTGAGATATTCAACTGTGTCACCTTTTCTCAAGGGGTTCCTGGCCTCTACTTCAAGCCAATACTCACCAAGAACTTTATTGCCAAAACCCTTTACCACTCCAACAGGGACATACTCCTGGTCTGTACGCGGCCTGTCATAGAGCATGTCCTCTGGCCCCGGCGGCCCGAAAATAAAATTCTCCGTATAGCCCCTGGTGCCAACCTTTAATAGTTCCTCCATGTAAACCGGTGGCAGCTTGATATGCTTATTATCTGCCCCGGGCCTTTCCCGTTTGGCAGCGATATAATCAAGGGCAGCCCGGTACACCCTTACCACGGCACCAACATAGTAAACACTTTTCATGCGGCCCTCGATCTTCAGACTGTCCACACCAGCATTGATCAATTGCGGCAGTTTGTTCAGCAGGCAGAGATCCTTGGAATTGAATATGTAGGTTCCGTGCCCATCCTCCTCCACAGGGAAGTACTGGCCGGGCCTTTTCTCTTCCTGGAGTGCATACTTGTAACGGCAGGGATGGGCACACTCGCCCCGGTTGGCATCCCTGCCCGTGAAATAGTAACTGAGAAGGCACCTGCCAGAATACGAAATGCATAGGGAGCCGTGCACGAATATCTCAACCTGGGTTTCAGGGCTCAGGGCTTTTCTGATTTCTGCAATTTCGGTCAGACTGAGTTCACGGGCAAGGTTGAGACGTTTCACACCCTGTGCTTCCCAGAACCTGGCATTCCCGGGATTAGTGACATTTGCCTGGGTGCTCAAGTGGATTGGGACATCAGGAATGGCTTCCTGCGCCATGTTGAGGATGCCGGGGTCTGATATGATGATGCCGTCAACCCCGATATTCTTTAGATATTGCAGGTATTGCCCCAAGCCCTGCAGATCCTCCTGGTGGGCAAAGATATTGACCGTGACATACAGTTTGACATTTTTACCATGGGCATATTTTACCGCCCCTTCCAGTTCTTTTTCAGAAAAGTTGCCCGCATGGGCCCGGAGGCTGAATTTCCTGCCGCCGCAGTAAACAGCATCAGCACCGTAATGAATGGCTGTGACCATTTTCACAAAACTGCCGGCCGGTGCAAGAAGTTCCGGAATCTTGTATCCTGGTGTGCTGCTGTTTTCTGTATTTGCTGTTGAAGCTTTTGGTACCATGATGTTATGAGAACATGAGGTTACAGGTTAAAGAAAACCGTTTAGATCCTTAACTGACTATATGCCACAAAAGCAAAACAAAACACAGAATTATGTTGGCGTTGCCATGAGCGGCGGCGTGGACAGTTCCGTCACGGCCACCCTCTTAAAAAACAAGGGTTACAAAGTCCACGGTTTTTTCATGGCCATGGCCCAGCCGGACCTCGGTCAGCAGGTTGAAAGGGTTAAAAGGGTCGCTGCTCACCTGGATATCCCCCTGAGAATTGTTGACCTGGCCGCTGAATTTAAAGAAGCGGTCCTTGATTATTTCATTGAAACTTATTTCATGGGAAAAACCCCCAACCCTTGTATTATATGCAATCCCGAGGTCAAATTCGGCAGACTGCTGGAAGAAATACTTGCCGCCGGCTGTGGTTGCATGGCAACCGGTCATTATGCCAGGATCAGCCAGGGAAAAGATGGGAAATTTCATCTCTTAAAGGGGCTTGATCCCAAAAAAGACCAGTCCTATTTTCTGCACCGTCTATCCCAGGAGCAGCTTGCCAGAATCCTGCTGCCCCTTGGGGAGCAGACAAAAGAAAACGTGTACAGAATGGCCGCTGAACTGGGTATCGCCGGAGTGCACGGGGACGAAAGCCAGGACGTCTGCTTTTTGAAGGGGCAGGATCTCAGCAGCTTTATGGCCCGATATCCTGAAAAACATAAGGGCGCGGGACCGATTATCACGCGCAATGGCCAAGAGATCGGACTCCATCAGGGTTTGCATTGCTACACGGTGGGGCAGCGGAAAGGCCTGGGCCTTCCCGATGCAACTCCATACTATGTTGTTGCCCTTGATCCCTTGCACAATGCTGTGGTGGTAGGCAAGAAGGAAGACCTGTGGCAGCGCGAGCTGTCCGTTGGTGAAGTAAACTGGGTTACAGGAAAAGAGCCTGAACTGCCTTGTGAATTTTTTACAAAAATCCGCTACCGTCATCAAGGCGCAGCAGCCCAGGTGATGATTGCGGATAAAAATCATTACCTGGTAAGCTTTCAAGAGCCCCAACTGGCCATCACGCCAGGCCAGTTTGCGGTCTTTTATGACGGGGATGAGGTGGTTGGCGGAGGTGTTATCCTTTAATTTCCCAAAAGTTTTAACTGGTTACCCCTCTTGGGTTTTAAGAAATTCTTCCACTTCCTCCTTGGTGGGAATCCCCAGGCGGGCCCCGGTCTTCATGCAGCAGAGGGCGCCTGCCGCACTTGCATAGGCAAGACTTTCCAGCCACTCCCTTTTTTGCGCCAGGCAGGCTGCCAATGCTCCGTGAAAAACATCTCCGGCTCCGGTTGTATCAACTGCCTTGACTTTATATGCCTGCAGGCGGCCTGAACCTGAACTGTTCTTCCAGGCCAGTCCTCTTTCCCCCAGCGTGATTATGACATTGGAGGCATAGGAACCCAGCTTTTCAAGCGCCCTGTTCTCAGCTGATTCCCCGGTAAAATCAAGCCCGAAACGTTCCGAGCAGACAAGGTAATCCACCAGACTTGCCAACTCCTCGGTGCCGCTATGGATTGAGCCGGCATCAAGAACTGTGATGATCCCCCTGTGCCGGGCAGACCTGGCCAGCATTGGAGAAATACAGGGTTCATGCCCGTCAAAAAGGATGACCCTGGTATCGACAGTTGAGCAATCAACGGAGCCTGCAGCCAGAAAGCTTTCAGGCGTCCGGTAATTGACCAGGGCCCTGCTCCCGTCCGGCTTAACCATAACAACCGAGAGGGCCGACGAGTACTCTCCTCTAACGACAAGATCAGTATTAACCCCAACCTGCCGCAGTTCATCAATATGGGCATTACCGAAGATATCGTTGCCAAGGTAGCCCACAAAGGCAGCCTGCAAGCCGAGGCGGGCCACGGTGACTGCCCCGTTGGCTGCCGGTCCTCCCCCGCAGCCGATGAATGAATTTGCCCTTATTTTCTCATCCGGTTGGGGATGGCGGTCCACGGAATAGACAAGATCATAGGTGCCTGCACCTACGCAGAGCACATCGATCGGGCTAGTGTGATGTAACGGCATCGATCTGTACCATAATTTCTTGGGGTAGACAGCTCTACGTTCCTGCCTGAAATTTCAAGATGCAGCGCAGCAGGATGAAATGATCATAAACATTTGCAACTTGATTGCTGTGGTCCTTATTTCATACTGATCTATTACAATTATCCAAGAGGTTCAAGTAAGATATTCCAACTCCTGTAATTCTACTTATATTTTTTTAACAGAGCGCGCCACTTGCTTTCCTGCCTCTTTTTACGTAAGGTATGCGCCGGTATGATTAAGAATAAAGATAACCCGAAAACCGTCGCTGTTGCCACCCTTGGCTGTAAGGTCAACCAGTACGAATCCGCCTCATTCCAGTCATGCTTTGAGGAGCAGGGATTTACTGTCAAGCCCTTTGATACGGCGTCTGATATTTATGTCATTAATACCTGTGCTGTCACGGCAAAGGCTGCGGCCCAGTCAAGGCAGCTTATTCGTAGGGCGCAGCGCACCAACCCCCGGGCAAAAGTCGTGGTAACCGGTTGCTATGCCCAGATAGCCCCGCAGAAGATCTTGGAAATTGAGGCTGCCCCTGTCATAATTGTCGGCAATGCCAACAAGCACCAGGTAGTTGAAGCTGCATTATCTGATGCCGTACCTCTGCAGGTTTCCCAGCAAAACAAGGCTGGAGAATATTTCAATGATATAGCCGGGCAGAATGAGATATGTCCGCTGCCTGTCAAGCGCTTCCAAGGCCGAACCCGGGCTTTTTTAAAAGTTCAGGACGGGTGCAACAATTTCTGTTCCTACTGTATTGTCCCCTATGCCAGGGGGCGCAGCAGAAGTCTTGCACAGGACAAGGTATTGAGCCAGGCCCTCCTCTATACAAAAGAAGGTTACAGGGAAGTAGTTCTCACCGGTATTCATGTCGGGCATTACGGCCAGGACCTGAAGCCTGCTGTTTCCCTGTTTGACCTGCTGAAAAATCTTACCGCGGCAGCTCCGGAAATCCGGTATCGCCTCAGTTCCCTGGAGCCGACTGAGATCAGCCTGGAGCTTCTTGAATTTATGGCGGCTGCGGACAATTTTATGCCTCACCTGCACATCCCCCTGCAGAGCGGCTCAGATGCAATCCTGAAAAAAATGCACCGGAGATACAGTGCAGAACAGTTCACAGAAACAGTTAACCGCTGCAAAGAATTACTCCCAACGGCGGCGATTGGTGTCGATGTGCTTGTCGGTTTTCCTGGTGAGACAGAAAAGGATTTTCAGAAAACATATGAAATAGTCACAAAGTTACCTGTAAGCTATCTTCACGTCTTTCCCTATTCTCAGAGGCCTGGGACCCCTGCTGCAAAAATGAGACACCAGGTTGCAACAAAAATCAAGGAAGAGAGAGTTGAAGTTCTGCGTAAATTAGATAATAAAAAGAGAAATGCTTTTTACGGGAGCAGGATTGGCGAGGTGCATGCTGTCCTTGTTGAGACTGAAAGAGCAGTTGATGGTCTGGCCAAAGGCTTTACAGATAACTATATCCCGGTCCATTTCAAAGCCAAGCCGGCTGATGCCAACAGGATAGTTCCAGTGAAGCTTGAAAGCCTGCAGAAACAATTTGTCATCGGCACAATTTTATAGCTTTATTACTTTTTTTCGCATGGCAGATAAAACCTTCCTGACGCTTGCAGCAGAATGATCGGAGAAATTATAGCCATTGGCAATGAACTGACCTCCGGCAGGGTACTTAATACCACCAGCCGTTTTGCCGCCGGACTTCTTTTTGCTGCCGGCCACGAAATTATTTCCATGGCGACCATCGGTGATACCCCGGCAGAAATCAGCAAAACTCTCCTGCGCGCCATCAAACGCTCCGATTTTATTATCGTTACAGGAGGCCTGGGGGCCACAAGCGATGACCTGACAAGCGAAGTTGTTGGACAAACCCTGGGGCGGCCAAATGTTTTCCATCCTGAAATTTTTGACAAGATAATAGCACGCCACGCAAAAGCTGATACACAGGCTGTCAAGATCCTGAAAAAACTCGCCTTACTGCCAACAGGGGCTGAAATCTTAAATGCTGAAGCGAAGATGGCCGGATATCTTCTTGTGCATGACTCCAAGCCGATTTTTTTTCTGCCCGGTGTCCCTCATGAAATGCAGGAATTACTTGTCGACAAGGTCATTCCAAGACTTGATGTCTGGCAGGAAGGTGGAGCGAAGCTGGTCAAACAAAGAGTGTACAAGGTTTTTGGCCTGGGTGAAACCGAGATCAACCGGCGCGTAGCCCATCTTGAGAAGGAGGAAGATACACGGGTCCGTATCGGGTATTACCCGGTCTTCCCCGAAGTGCATCTCAGCCTGGCAATCATTGCCGCTAACGGGGAATTAATAAAAAGCACATTTCTATACCTCGAAGATGAAATTAAAACAGCGTTGGGAGACACCCTTTTCGGAACTGATAATGATACCATGGAAAGCGTCGTGGGAGGCCTTCTTCGCAGCCAGGGGAAAATGCTGGCCACGGCCGAATCATGTTCCGGGGGTTTGATTGGACACAAAATCACCTCTGTGCCTGGAAGTTCGAATTATTTTACCGGCGGCGTTATTGCTTACAGCAATGACTTAAAGGAAAAGCTTCTCGGGGTAGATCCAGAACTGCTTGCCCGCCATGGGGCGGTGAGCTCTGCAGTGGCAAAGGCAATGGCTGTTGGCATCCGCTCCAAAACCGGGGCTGATATTGGTCTGTCCGTCACAGGCATTGCCGGTCCTACAGGAGGTTCCCCGGAAAAACCGGTAGGTACGGTTTTCATTGCTCTTGCCACGCCGGATCAAACCATTGACATCCCCTGCGGCTTCTCCGGCGACCGCTGGCAGATACAGGAGCTGACTGCGGTTACCTCCCTTGACCTCATCCGGCGTCTTCTCCTTGGGAAAAAACTGCAAGTAGTTTAATATTACAAGAAAAAACTATAGTGCTTAGTCGACAAATAAAATATCTGCAGCCTGACGCAAAATCTATTTTAAACTTTTGACTAATTTATTAAGGTGACAGGTTGACCGTACTGATTATGCGGCAAGGATCAGTAAATTTATGCAATAATATCATATGATTTAATATTCAGCTGACTCTATACTTTTCCAGATAAGGAGCAATCAAAATGGCAACCCGTGAACAGAAAAGCAAAACTCTTGACAATGCATTGTACCAGATTGAGAAACAGTTTGGTAAGGGTTCGATTATGCGGATGGGAACCCACGAAGTTGAGGAAGTCCCGGCAATTCCCACAGGGGCATTGAGTCTTGATATTGCAGTGGGGGTTGGCGGCATCCCGGTTGGCAGGGTGACCGAGATATACGGCCCTGAGTCTTCCGGCAAAACCACGCTGGCCCTGCACATTATTGCCGAAGCACAAAAGCGGGGGGGAACTGCCGCCTTTATCGATGCGGAGCATGCCCTGGATGTTTCTTATGCAAGCCGCCTTGGTGTCGATGTAGACGATCTGCTTGTATCACAGCCAGATTATGGGGAGCAGGCCCTTGAAATTGCACAGGTTCTTATCAGCAGCAATGCCGTTGATGTTATTGTCGTTGATTCGGTTGCAGCCCTTGTTCCCCGGGCAGAAATTGATGGCAATGTGGGTGATCAGCATGTCGGCTTGCAAGCCAGACTCATGTCACACGCCCTACGGAAATTTACCGGCATTTTAAAACGCAGCAATGCAGCCCTTGTCTTCATCAATCAGATCCGCATGAAAATTGGGGTTATGTTCGGGAACCCCGAGACCACTCCAGGCGGTAATGCCTTGAAATTCTATAGTTCTTTGCGGCTGGACATTCGAAAGATCGCTGCCTTAAAGGACGGGCAGGAGGTTATCGGCAACCGTACAAGGGTGAAAGTGGTTAAAAACAAGGTTGCACCCCCATTCAAGATGGCTGAATTTGATATTATTTACGGAGAGGGCATCTCCAAGATCGGAGACCTCCTGGACCTTGCCGCATCCCAGGATATCGTAGAAAAAAGCGGCGCCTGGTATTCTTATGCAGGGGAACGCATCGGCCAGGGCCGGGAAAATGCCAAATCATTCCTGAAAGAACATCCTGACATGGCGGATGAAATCGCCCAAAAGGTCCGGATGGGTTTCGGCTTACCCAATATAGAAAAAATCAAGAAGGACTCCGATTAGAGATTTTTCCAGCGATACTAATGCCCTAATCTTCATACCCGTTGGGATTCTCCGTCTGCCAGCGCCAGGTATCGCGGCACATTGCATTAATATCCCTTGTTGCCTTCCAGGACAGCTCTCTTTCAGCCTTTGACGCATCTGCATAGCAGCTTGCAATATCACCGGGCCTGCGGCCGACAATCCTGTAGGGAATTTCCTTTTCTGCCGCTTTTGCAAAGGCATTTACCATCTCCAGCACTGAATAGCCCTTTCCTGTCCCCAGGTTATAGGTGACCAGGCCTGGATTTGTGGCGAGTTTTTCCAAGGCCCGCATGTGTCCGCTGGCCAGATCCAAGACATGAATATAATCCCTAACCCCTGTCCCGTCCGGGGTGGGATAATCATTGCCGAAAATTTTCAGTTCAGGCAATTTGCCGACTGCCACCTGGGCGATATACGGTACGAGGTTATTCGGAATGCCTTTAGGGTCTTCTCCTATCCTGCCCGAAGGATGAGCACCCACCGGGTTGAAATACCTGAGCAGCGCAATATTCAAAGCCGGATCCGCATGGTGCAGATCCCGCAGCATCTGCTCCAGCATGACCTTGGCCCAACCATAAGGATTTGAGGCCTTGAGGGGAAAATCCTCTGTAATGGGAAGCGAGGCTGGATCGCCGTACACCGTTGCTGAAGAACTGAAGACCAGGTTTTTGACGCCATATTCAGCCATGACCGCAAAAAGCACCAGGGAGCCTGTAATATTATTCGTGTAATACCGCAAAGGCATGGCAACAGACTCTCCCACTGCCTTCAAACCTGCAAAATGGATGACCGCATCAACAGCTGCTTCCTTAAAAACAGCAGCAAGCCCGGCCTTGTCCAGAAGGTCAACTTTATGAAAGCGCAGCTTTTTGCCGCTTATTTCAGCAACCCGCCTGACTGATTCTTCCCGGCTGTTAATAAGGCTGTCTACCACGATGACATCATAGCCGGCCAGCAATAGTTCCACGCAGGTATGACTGCCTATATAGCCTGCTCCGCCTGTAACAAGAATTCGCATATCCCTCGTTTTCTCTTGAAGTCTGCAGATAGTAAGTTTAATAAATACAGTAAGCTAGATTATTATATGATAGCATCTTTGGCAAAACATAGCCAAGATTCTTTGAAATGGGTATATAGTTTTAATGATCTACTATTAATCAATCAGCAAGGAGGGAAGTATGCCCTACGTCAGCATCCGTGTGGCCGGCAAACTGGACAGGCAGCAGAAAGAGGAAATATGCAGCGGTGTAACCGATGTTATTGCCAGGGTGGCCCATAAGCCCAAAGAGTCAATACTCATCTTTATTGATGAGGAGCAGCATGAAAACATAGCAGTGGGCGGTAAACTCCTGCAAAAGTCCAAATAACAACGGCCGGACATGGCTGAGGACATAAAGACTAAAATTCAAAAGCTGCGCGAGCAGATCAACTTTCATGCGCATCGTTATTACGAACTGGATGACCCGCTGATAGCTGACAGCGAGTATGATCAGCTTTTTCAGGAACTTCTGCGTCTTGAAGAGTTGCACCCCGAACTGATTACTCCTGATTCCCCGACGCAAAGGGTGGGTTCCAAACCCCTGGCGGAATTTAAGACAGTACGTCACACCCACCCCATGCTTAGCTTGGAAAACGCCTTTAATGCATCAGAACTCCTGGATTTTGAAGAGCGTCTGAAACGATTTCTAAAATCCGAAATCGACTTGTCCTATATGGCTGAACCAAAACTTGATGGCCTGGCAGTAGAACTTGTCTACGAGAGGGGCTTATTAACCATCGGCGCCACCAGGGGGGACGGACGCACCGGGGAAGAGATCACCCAAAATCTCAAGACCATCCGCTCCATTCCATTAAGGCTGAGTCCAGCCAGGAATATACAAATCCCTGAACTCCTTGAAGTTCGCGGGGAAGCCTATCTTACACTTGCAGGCTTTAATGCCTTGAATGCCCAGCGGATTGCTGCTGAAGAAACCATTTTTGCCAATCCGAGGAATGCTGCAGCAGGTTCCCTGCGGCAGTTGGATTCAAGGGTCAGCGCACAAAGGCCCCTTGACTTTTTTGCCTATGGCATAAGTGATACCGCACAAACCCCCTGTAGCAGCCAGGAGGAACTCCTGGGCTATCTCAGGAAACTGGGCTTCAAAATTAACCCGCTGACAAAGTTCTGCCGCAATATCTCCCAGGTTGTGAAACATTTCTCCCATTTGCAGGATATTCGGCCGAGCCTGCCATATGATATTGACGGCATGGTGGTCAAGGTCAACTCTTTTGACCTGCAGCAACGTCTTGGCAGTAAGGCACGAAGCCCCCGATGGGCAATTGCTGCTAAATTTGCAGCTACCCAGGCCACAACCATTCTGGAAAAAGTCGAATTCCAGGTGGGGCGTACCGGGGCCATAACCCCCGTGGCTCTCCTTAAGCCGGTCAATATCGGCGGTGTGGTGGTCAGCCGTGCAACCCTGCACAACGAGGGGGAGATCAAGCGCAAAGGGTTAAGGATAGGTGACCACGTACTGGTGCAGAGGGCGGGTGATGTTATCCCGGAAATCGTGAAACCTGTCATAGAGCAACGGAGCGGCAGCGAAAAAAGGATCCAGATGCCTACAAGCTGCCCGGTATGTCAGCATCGCCTCATACTGCCGACAGATGAGGCCATAACCCGTTGCCCAAATTCTCACTGCCCGGCCCAGAGGCTGCGGCTGCTTATCCATTATACTTCAAAAGCAGGAATGGATATTGAAGGTCTTGGCAAAAAGGCGATGGAGCAGCTTTTCAATGAAAAACTGATCCGGGATATCCCGGATATTTATGGATTACAGGTTTCCGATCTTGTCGTCCTTGACGGCTGGGCTGAAAAATCTGCCGCTAATGCAGTTGCGGCCATAGAGGCAAGCCGTGAAACAACTCTTGCCAAACTGATAAGCGGACTCGGGATCCGGTATGTTGGTGAAGAAGTTGCCGGATTGCTGGACGCACATTATGGCGGCTCACTGCAGGCAGTCATGCAGGCCAGCGAAGAGGAACTGCTTGATATTGAAGGGATCGGGCCTCAGACCGCTCAAAGCATCAAAGACTATTTTCATGATCCTGATGTGAAAAAAATGCTGACACGTCTAGTAAATTATGGTGTTACATTTGTCTCCGCCACAAAAAGCCCCGGCGAAAATCCCTTTGCAGGATGGATTTTCCTATTCACCGGCAGCCTTGCAGCAATGTCCAGGGATGAGGCCAAGCTCAGGGTAAAGGAACTCGGGGGCAAAGTAGCATCCCAGGTCAGCAGGAAGGTGACCCATGTAGTTGTTGGGGATAAACCGGGAAGCAAATTTAAAAAAGCCCAGGAACTGGGGTTGAAGATATTGACTGAGAAAAACTTTGCAGATCTACTGGCAGGCACTGCTGGTGCCCCAAAAAAGCAGCTCTCAATATTCTAGGCTTTTAGAAACAGGTTCAACAAGAACTAGCGCCACCTGATAATATAAATGGTTACAAATGGCATACGTGTCCCCAGCGTGCTTTTTTATAAGCCAGACAATTCTTTACTAGGCAGAATCATTAATAAACCATGCATCTGAACCAGTTACTCCCGTGAAAAAGGAGGTTTGCATGAGTGATGCAAAAAGGATTCACGTCATTGTTGAAGGCAGGGTGCAAGGCGTTTTTTTTAGAGCGTTCACCAGAGACGAAGCTCTCAGGCTCGGTCTTGCAGGCTGGGTGAGAAACCGGCCCAATGGCTCAGTTGAAGCCCTTGTTGAAGGTGAAAAGAGTGCCGTTGAAAAAATGGTGCAGTGGTTTCACCAGGGGTCGCCAAACTCAATTGTTGAAAAAGTTCAGCTTACCGAAGAAACTCCTGTTGGCGACACCGATACCTTTGAAATCCATTATTACTGATCGTACTCCACTTTTGCCCCCAAGATCTTTACCGTATGGCAGTTTCTCCCTGCCTCGCGGTTAAACTCCCAATCGCATCTGATCTGTTCAACCATTTGTAATCATTGCATTTTGCAATAATGAACTCCCCTTTCCCGGAAATGTTTGGCAGACTATTTCCTACAAGTGTTGACAATAGGGTGGTACTGCTTTATAGAAAAGCGAATCAAATATTATGGAGGATTTCTCTTGCAATGAGTTATTCTGATGCGTCCAAGCTCAAGAAACAAAAAACAAGATCTAAAGTGGTAACCTTCCCAAGCACCCAGCGAATAACCTGTCCTGAATGTGGCAACAACAAGGAATTTCTCGAAGTATCAGATGGGGTTATTCTTACTACACGCTTTATACAGCACAGTGACGGCAGTTTCAGCCAGGAGCTTGATGACTCACAGGTCCTGGGCCAGGTAAAATTCTACTGTGGTGATTGCGGCGCCGATCTCACCCAGTTTCATAAGCGCTTCCTGGAAATGCTCTTCTAGTATTCTGCTGTATTGTTAAGGGCATTTATTCAATAAGAGGATTAATGACTTGAGCCGTGCAAAACTGGTTATCCGGGACAATTCCACTCTGAGGGCTCAGTATAATTCTCTACGGCAAGGTGATATAGTCGTTGGACGCTTGCGCCTCAGAGAATCTGAAGAACCTTTACTTCTTGACCTGAGTGTGCGGGGCGTGCACCTGGTTCCTTCAGGCCTATCGCAACTGGCCAGTCGCTCTAAAACGCTGCAGACTGCCCTTTTTGCCCCGTTTATGCTGCCGTTGACCCGCGCCATTCATGCCCACCATGACCTGGTTGCAGCCATATCAGACTATGAGAAAAACTCCATCGCCGCAGTGGTTACCAAGCTTGACCGCAGGAATGCAGGCATGGGTGTACTTTTCTGGCAGTCTGTGGAAGAAGTATTTACCCATGCCTCCCTGGGCAATATCCCCTTCCCTTTTGTCCTGCAGCCCTTTAAGGCTGAGTGTCGTGATATCCGAGTCGTTTGCCTGGGAGACTATACAGAGGCGTACTGGCGCCATAATCCCAATAATTTCCGCAACAACCTGCATCAAGGCGGGCAGAGCAAGCCCTGCGAGCTTTCCGCCGAACAGACAAAACTCTGCCGCCGGGTAATGGCACGCGGTCAATTTCCTTATGGCCATCTGGATCTTATCATAACAAAAGAAGGAAAATCCTATCTCGGGGAAATCAATCTTCGCGGCGGTATCCGTGGAGCACAAATCGGTCCGGGGGAATACCAGGAAAGGGTCGCTGCTATTCACCAGCAGCTGCTGGATAATTATCTGGAAGAATGATCTTCCTTTAGCGCATAAAAAAAGGGAGAAGGTTTTTCCTTCTCCCTTTTTTTATTGAAGTGTTGAAAAACAAATCATACACAACCAGTCGGCTTGGGCAGACCAGCCATTTTACAAGCTCCCTTGCCTGGTCCGGAAGGGAAGAGCTCATAAATTCTTTTCAGCGGGAAGCCTGTGGTTTTAGAAAGAATGCGAACCATAGGAGCAATACCATTTTTCTTGTAGTACTCCTGCAGGGCATCAATTACCTTCTGATGCTCTTCGGTCATCTCGGAGATGCCTTCTATCCCCTTGACATAGTCAACCCAGTTCTCATCCCAGTCTTCCATGCCTTTGGACAAGAAGCCATCCTCATCCACTTCGTACGATTTGCCATTATGCTCGATACTTGCCATCTTGGTTTTCCTCCTTGCTTTCAGTCTAGTATATTGTTGATTGTTCCAGTCTTTGCCGAACTTTCGTAACAAATAATGAATAGTCCTTCATAATATAGCGTCTATTCTTTGTCAAGTAATCATT
>Ga0209536_100000328_pt1 | contig 75694 bp, 79 predicted proteins | sample DeeMarSeWOR28_12_FD_187461 | JGI IMG/M metagenome (GOLD analysis project Ga0209536, IMG submission 187461) | Marine sediment microbial communities from White Oak River estuary, North Carolina - WOR-2-8_12 (SPAdes) (version 2) | ecosystem: Environmental > Aquatic > Marine > Intertidal zone >...
GTTCAACGTTCAACGTTCAACGTTCAAGCAGAACTGAACGGCAGCGGTTTACGAAGTTCCTCACTTTGAACTTTGAACCCGGAACATTGAACCGGGAACATTGAACTTAAAACGTTATCTTCGTCACCCATCACGGCATGTTAATGCCTGACTCCGTCCAGCGTTTTCTTTTCGAGCGCGCGCCTATTCGCGGCGAGATCGTGCATCTCGAGGCTGCCTGGCAGGCCGTCCTCGAGCGCCACGACTATCCGCCGGTGCTGCGCGCGTTGCTCGGCGAAATGATGGCGGCGGCAGCACTGCTCGCCGCCACCATCAAGTTCGAAGGCTCGCTCATCATGCAGATGCACGGAAGCGGTCCAGTCAGCTTGCTGGTCGTTGAATGCGAAAACGGCCGCACCTTGCGCGCTACCGCCAAGTGGCGCGGTAAGCCGGAACCCGGGCCACTTGCCGCGTTGTTGGGCGAGGGACGCTTCGCGATCACGCTGGCTGCCGGGCCTGGAAAGCAGAGTTACCAGGGTATCGTCGATATAGAGGGCGGCGACGTGGCCGCGGTACTCGAGCATTACCTGCGCCGCTCCGAGCAGATCGAGTCGCGTCTATGGCTTGCCGTCGATGACAAACGCGCGGCCGGCCTGTTACTGCAGAAGCTGCCCCACCCCGGCGAAGGCGAAGACTGGCAGCGTGCGCAGCAGTTGGCGCAGACTTTGACCGAGCAAGAGCTGCTCGAGCTTCCGGCCTACTCGATCGTCCGCCGCCTGTACTCTCAGGAGGACGTGCGCTTGTTCGAACCGCGCCCGCTCGCCTTTCACTGCTCGTGCTCGCAGGAGCGTGTCGCGGCCATGCTGCGCATGCTCGGATATGACGAAGTTCGGGCTATACTGGCCGAGCGCGGGATGGTGGACGTCGGTTGCGAGTTCTGCGGGCAGTCGTACCGTTTCGACCGGTGGGAAGCCGAGCGCGTCTTCATCGCCGCTGCCGGTCAACGGTGAAGGGCAGGTGGCGAGCGGATTGGACCCGTTGACCGATCGCTCATCACCGATTGTCGCGCGTCTGCTGCCGTCATCTCATGGTTTCCTGTCGCGATGCTGTGCCGCACAATTTTCTCGACAGTGGTGCGACAGGGGCGTAAACTTCGGGTCTCCAGCCCCGGCCCCGGGGCGCGAAATTTTCAATATCCTCCATTTAAAATCAGTTAGTTAAGGAGAAGGACATGAGCAGCGGGCGCGAAGTGGTTGTGCTCTCGGGTGTACGGACCGCCATCGGCGATTACGGCGGCGCATTGAAGGATCTCGCCCCCACCGAACTTGCCGGGCAAGTGATCCGCGAAGCCGTCAAGCGCGCCAAGATCGACTCAAAGGAAGTCGGCACATGCGTGCTCGGCAATGTCATCCACACTGAGGCCAAGGACATGTACCTCTCGCGCGTGTCTGCCCTGAAAGGCGGCCTCTCGGATGATTCCACCGCGTTCGGGGTCAATCGCCTGTGCGGCAGCGGTCTGCAGGCCATCGTGTCGGCCTCGCAGGGGATCGTGCTCGGTGACAATGAGATTGCGGTTGCCGGCGGCACGGAGTCGATGAGCCGCGGCGGCTATCTCATGCCCACGCTGCGCTGGGGCCAGCGCATGAACGACGGCGGCGTCGTGGACATGATGGTGGGCGCGCTGACCGATCCGTTTGACACTGTTCACATGGGCATCACCGCCGAAAACATCGCGGACAAGTGGAAGATCACGCGCGACCAGCAGGACGAGTTCGCCGTGGAAAGCCACCGGCGCGCCGTGAATGCCATTGAAAAGGGCTACTTCAAGGACCAGATCCTGCCGATTGAACTGAAAACGCGTAAAGGCCCCGTGGTCTTCGACAAGGACGAGCATCCGCGCGCAGACGCCTCGCGCGAGGGCATGGCCAAGCTGCGCGCCGTCTTCAAAAAGGACGGTTCGGTCACCGCCGGCAACGCCTCTGGCATCAACGATGGCGCGGCGGCAGTCGTGCTCATGGAGCGGGCAGCAGCCGAAAAACGCGGCTTGAAGCCCATGGCGCGGCTCGTGGCCTACGGATTGGCCGGCGTTGACCACAAGATCATGGGCATCGGGCCGGTGCCTGCCTCGACAAGCGCGCTCGCCAAGGCGGGGCTGAAGCTCGAGCAGATGGACGTAATCGAATCGAACGAGGCCTTTTCCGTGCAGGCGCTCGCGGTCGCCTGCGACCTGAAGCTCGATCCGAAGAAGACCAATCCCAATGGCGGCGCCGTCGCATTGGGACACCCGATCGGCGCGACCGGCGCGGTTCTCGCGGTGAAGGCCCTCTACGAGCTGCAGCGCATCGGCGGCAAATATGCGCTGGTGACGATGTGCATCGGCGGCGGCCAGGGCATCGCGGCGATCTTTGAAAGAATGTAGTCAGCCGCTCGACGCTGCCGGCGTGCGTCCGAATAACTCGCGCGACATCGGCCGGCTACGGGGAACGCCGCGCAATGCGCGGCGTTTTTCATTCTGGTGCCCGCACAACCCCCGGCCTTGACTGCGCTCGCGACAGCGGGTGCAAGCAGTATAAGATAGGGCTATCCCGACGTGCGCTGCGAACAGACGGCGGGATCGCACGGTTATTCATCCATGGAGGAAACACGATGACAAAACCCCTGGGCAACGAAGATTTGTCCGCCAAGCCCGGTGAGCGGGTAATCGACAAACCCGAGCTCCCGGCAGCCGGCATTACCAACGAGAATGAAGCGCACACCGAGGTCATGGCCGGCGAGATGCAGCTCAAGCGCGGCACGTCGGGAAAATTCGAGGTGCTCTGCGACGAGCCGGCGCGCATCGGCGGCACCGACAAGTACCCGTCGCCGATGACTTACCTCGCCATGGCGATCGGCTTTTGACTACTCACCCAGGTTGCGCGGTACGCGCACATGATGAAGATGAAGGTGAACGGCGCGAACTGCCGCGTCGTCCTGCGCAAGCATCTCGGCGGCTCTGTGCTGAAAGGCACGGTGTTCAACCGCTGGGAAGGCGTCAGCACGTATCTCAAGGTGGAAAGCGATGAACCCGAGGACAAGCTCGCGCATCTCCTGAAGAACGCCAAGGCCGGATGCTTCGCGGAAGGCCTGATCACGCAGGCTGTTCCGTTGCACAGTCACATCGAGTTGAACGGCAAGCCCTTTCAACTGTGATGCATGCTGGTGATGAGTACTGGTGATTCGAAATGGTGACAGGTTATGTAAAGCGTCTTTCCATCACCATTGATCATCACCGTCTCTCATCACCAGCACTCTTCACACTTTTTGCCTCAGGCGGGAAAGCTCGCCAAGGCAGAGGTGCGTGAACGCCAGCCCCGAGAGCACCGGGACCAGGAGGTTCAGCACGGGCACGTAATACAGGAGCGCCAGCAGCAGGCCCATCAGGATGAGCCGGCCGCTGCTGCCTTGCACGATTCTCCGATACTCCGCAATGCTCGCGTGTTCCGCCAGCGCGTCATAGCGAAACATCCTTTGAGTAAACCACGCCGACAACAGCGGCGGCAGCACCAACGCGCCAATCCCCGTCAACCACAATGGCAGCGTCAGAAGCCAGAGCCCCGCGAACCACAGTATTCCACGCACGGCATTCCACACGCTGCCAATTACGGTGCCCCCGCGGCGCAACTCGAGCGCGCCGAAATGGCGCTCCCCTACCAGTTTGACGATGACCGGCATGGCGACGAGCTCGGTGATGACCACGACCGTGATCAGCATCAGTGGCACCACGAACGCGACGAGCACGAGGGTGGCAACCGAGCTCACCAGCCAGCCAGGGTCGAACGACTGGATCCACTGGCCGAACGCCGTCGCGGCGAGCGTCGTGTCGACCCATGCGATCCATTCGTCCCAGAATGCCCAGGTGAGAGCCGTCCAGAGCACGAATCCCCCAATCGGCGGCACGAGCACCAGCGCCAGAATGCGCGCCTCCCGCAAATCTCGCACGGCGCCAAGAAAGGCATTGATTACGCGTTTCATACGACCTACCTTTAGAAGTTCCTGATCAAACCGACGGCGACCGGCACCAGCACGGCGGTGAGCAACCCGTTCAGTCCCATTCCGAGACCGGCGAAAGCGCCGGCTTCCTCGCTTACCTGAAAAGCGCGGGCCGTTCCGATCCCGTGCGCGGCGACGCCAATCGCAAAGCCGCGCACGCTGAAGTCCCGGATGCGCAAGGCATCAAGCACGTACTTCGCCATGACTGCCCCGCTGATGCCGGTCAGAATCACCAGCACCGCGGTAAGCGAGGGAATCCCGCCCAGCTTTTCCGTGATGCCCATCGCGATGGGAGCTGTGACTGACTTCGGCACCAGAGAGAGCAGCGTCGCATCGCTCGCGCCAAGGGCCCACCCGATCGCCAGCACCGAGACAATGGCCGTCACCGACCCCGCCACGAGCGCGCCGCCAAGCGGCATGAGCAGCTTCCGCAGCTTGTCGAATTGAGCGTAGAGCGGGATGGCCAGCGCAACGGTGGCGGGCCCCAGAAGGAAATGAACGAACTGCGCGCCTTCGAAATAGGTCGAGTACGCCGTGCCCGTCGCCTTGAGCGCAGCAACGAGCGCCACGATGGCGATCGGGACAGGATTAAGCAAGGGATTGAAACCCGCGCGGGCATAGACCCAGTACGCCGCCTGGTACGCGATGAGCGTGATCGTCAGCCATAGCAGCGGGCTGGCCGAAAGATAGACCCAGATGTCCGCGATGCGCGGTGGAATCATCGCTGCTTCTCCCGCACCCGGTGCTGGTGCAACCGGATGAGCGCCTGCATCGTCAGCGCGGCCGCGGCGATGGCAAGCGCCGTGCTGCCAAGCACAGCGGCGATGATCGGCACGACCTCCCCCGACACCCGCGAAAAATGAACCATCACACCCACGCCTGCCGGCACGAACAGGAGCGACAAGTGCTGCAGTATGGTGTTCGCGGTCGTGTGCAGGCCGTCGGGTATAGAGCCCCTGAACCACAGCGAGAGGAACAGCAAGAGCATCCCCACCACCGGGCCGGGCACGGGCAGGGCCAGAAAGTGCACGAGCACTTCGCCGACCAGCTGATAAACCAGCAACGTCGTAATGGCTCCGAGCATCGACATTCTCCGCTCAAGTGAATGCGGGTCACACTCCGGCGGGCAACAGCCCTCGCCCCAAGAGGCCGGATCGAAGAGGTGGCTCGCTACTGCCTCAGCTCCCATTCTACGAGTGCCCGCCGAAGGAAAACAGGTACAATCAATGCTGGATCTTCAATTCATATCAGCCATCGTCCTTTCGCGTCATATCGTCATGGCCGCATCCCGCACCCAACTGCCTGCATGGCGGGCACTCGAGCAGCACCGTACTGCACTGGCGGACGTTCGCTTGCGCCGGTTGTTCGAAGAGGACCCGCGGCGCTTTGACCGTTTATCGGTGGCAGACAGCGGGATTTTGCTGGATTATTCCAAACAGGCCGTCACGCCCGACACCATGCGCCTGCTCCTTGCGCTCGCGCGCGAATGCGATCTTGAAAACTCGATTCGGCGCCTGTTCTCCGGGGAGCGAGTCAACACGACCGAGAATCGGGCGGCGCTGCATATGGCACTGCGCGCGGCAAAACCGATGATGCTCGACGGCAGCGACGTCACACGCGACGTTGCGGCGGTGCTCAGCCAGATGAAGCGCCTGGTCGCGGCCGTGCGCAACGGCCGCGCGCGCGGCGCGACCGGCCGCAAATTCACCGACATCGTCAATATCGGCATCGGCGGCTCGGACCTCGGCCCGCGGCTCGTGTGCGATGCGCTTGCGCGCGATGCACGAAGCCCGCTGCGCGCGCATTTCGTCTCGAACGTCGACGGCTCGTCCATCACCTCCGTGCTCCAAGCGCTCTCGCCCGCCACCACGCTTGTCATTGTCGCCTCCAAGACATTCACCACTGCCGAGACGCTGACAAACGGGCTCACCGCGCGGTCCTGGCTCGAGCGCAAGCTTCGCGGGAAAGCCGCGATTGCCAGACATCTGTGCGCTGTCAGCAGCGCGCCGGCGCGCGCCGTCGAGTTCGGCGTGCCGGCTGAGCGTGTGTTCAAAATGTGGGATTGGGTAGGCGGCCGCTACTCCTTATGGTCGGCCGTCGGCCTCCCCATCGCACTGGCGCTGGGCATGGCCCGTTTCGAGGAGTTGCGCGCCGGGGCCCGCGCAATCGACGAGCATTTTGCCGGCGCACCGCTTGGGCGCAATCTGCCGGTCCTGCTCGGACTGCTCGAGGTCTGGAACGTAAACTTCCGCGGCGCGGCAACGCGCGCGGTGCTGCCGTACGACGAGCGCCTGCGCCTGCTGCCGTCGTACCTGCAACAGCTTGAGATGGAATCCTGCGGAAAAAGCGCAACCCTCGACGGCGGCATGGTGGATTACGCTACCGCGCCCGTCACCTGGGGCACGCCGGGAACCGACGGACAGCATGCCTATTTCCAGATGCTGCACCAGGGCACAGCCCCAGTGCCGGCGGATTTCATCGCGTGCTGTCGCCCCCACCACCCGCTGCGCCGGCACCATGACATGCTGCTCGCCAACTTCCTGGCGCAGACCGAGGCGCTGGCGCGCGGAATGACCCCGGATGAGGCCGCCGCCTCGATGCGCGGACAGGGAGTTTCTGAAGCAGAGATCATGCGTCTCCTGCCACACCGGGTGTTCCCGGGGAACCGGCCGACGACCTCGATCCTGCTCGACGCGCTCAACCCGCGTACGCTCGGCGCGCTGATCGCCCTCTACGAGCACAAGGTCTTCGTGCAAAGCGTCATCTGGAATATTAATGCATTCGACCAATGGGGCGTGGAACTGGGCAAGCAGCTGGCAAATCGCATCCTGCCGGAGCTTGAGGGCGCCGCGCCGGTCGCTGGCCACGACGCATCGACCCTTGCATTGATACGCCACTACAGGGTCCGCCGCCAGGGCAGAAAAGCGTGATCGGCGAGCAGTGACTGGTGGTCGGGAAAAACCCATTTTCTTGCGCGCCCTCTTTTCTGGTCACGCGGGACAGGTCACGAGTTTTTAACGGAGGAGAAAATGAACGACGAAACCCTCAACATGAGCATCCGCAAGTTTCTCAAGACGGTTGGCGTGAATTCCCAGCTCGCGGTGGAGAAAGCCGTGACCAAGGCAATTGCCGACGGCCGGCTGAAGGGAAACGAGGCCTTCCCCGCGACGATGACGCTGTCCGTGGGGAAGATCGGCATCGATATCAAATTTGAAGGCGAAATCAGGCTCGAATAAGTGGCAACCCGTCACCCGCCACCGGGGGCTTTTGAGCGCGCGCGATGCGGTCGCTTAGCGGGAGCCGTCGGGCATTGGTCTGAGGACGAGCTGATCGCCGCGCTGGACCATTTCGAGCCGCTTCAGAAAGTTCATCCCGAGTAGCACCAGCCCCGGATCCATGCCGTCGGATACCAGGGCTCCGACATTCCGCATTTCGATACCGGCGAGCCGCACGCTATCCAGGCGCACCGTATAGCCCCGGGCCGGCCCCGCAGCCGTCTGCAGCGTCACCGACGGACCGGGCTTGAGGCGCAGCGCACGCGCCAGCGGCGTCGAGAGCGCCACCTGGGTTGCACCCGTGTCGAGCAGGAACGTCACACGTTCCCCGTTGATCTCCCCGTCGGCGACGTACTGCCCCGCGCGGTTGCGCTGCAGAACGACTTCGCCGGTCGGCGCACTGACCAAAACTCGATTCGGATTGGACTGGCGCTCGCTCCAGCCGTGATACACCCAGAACACGATGCCGATGATGATGAGCCAGCCGATGACCAGCATCACCGCGCCGCCGCTGGCGCGGCTCAATGCGGAATGCGGAATGATGAATGCGGAATTGTGTACCGAACGGCCTGTTTTCTTGGTTACAAATTCATCCTTCATAATTTGAGCAGGTGTTCGCGGTAATACTTGAGCTCTCCGATCGACTCGTAGATGTCGGCAAGCGCTTCGTGCTTGCCATGCTTGGTCAGCCCGGCCATGATGTCCGGCTTCCAGCGCTTCGCCAGCTCCTTAAGCGTGCTGACGTCCAGATTGCGATAAAGAAAGTGGGCTTCCAGTCGCGGCATGTAGCGTGAAAGAAAGCGCCGGTCCTGGTGCACCGAGTTGCCGCACATCGGCGAGACGTTGGGCGGCACGTGCTGCATGAGAAAATCAACCAGCTGCGCCTCGGCCTCGGCGTCGGACAGAGCCGAGGCCTTTACGCGCTCGATCAGGCCCGAGCGCGCGTGCGTGGACTTGTTCCACTCGTCCATCGCATCCAGCACCGCGGCCGACTGGTGGACCACGAGGACCGGCGCCTCGGCCACCGTCTCGAGCTGCGGGTTCGTTACCACGAGCGCGACCTCCAGGATGCGGTCGATTTCGGGATTAAGCCCGCTCATCTCCATGTCGATCCAGATGAGGTTGTTGGGGTCTTGTGCCATAATTCGTGCTCCAGCGGCCACGGCGCGTCATTCAGCGCTATTTCCGGCCGGCGCTGGAATTTTTCGGTGCCTATTTTGTCACAGATTGTGCAGTGCCGTTGGGTTAACCTCACGCCATGACCACCTTTGGGATCGTATTTCTTGCGGCGGTCGCGCTCACCACCGCGACGCGTCTGTGGCTTGAGTGGCGACACCTCAAACACGTCATGGCATGTCGCGAGAGCGTGCCCGCGGAATTCTCTGAGCGGATCACATTGTCCGCCCACCAGAAGGCAGCCGACTACACGTGCGCGAAGACACGGCTGCGCATGGTCAGCATTGCGGTCGATGCCGCGATCGTTCTCACGCTCACGTTTGGTGGCTTGCTTCAGTTGTTGCATAACATTTCCGCGGCCTCGACGGCCCAGGGAATCGTCGGCGGTCTGCTGCTGATTACGCTCCTCATGGTCTTGCTGACCGTGATCGAGACGCCGTTCAACTACTACCGGGCATTCACGATCGAAGAGCGCTTTGGATTCAACCGGATGACGCGCGCCCTTTTCTTCGCTGACATGGCAAAGAGCGCGCTGCTGGCCGCGCTTTTCGGACTGCCACTCGCAGCGGTCGTATTGTGGCTAATGGAGCGTGCCGGAGCCTACTGGTGGATCCACGTCTGGATCATCTGGGTCGTATTCAACATGATCGTGCTCATGATTTATCCAACGTGGATCGCGCCACTGTTCAACAAGTTCTCGCCGATGCAGGACCCGGAGATCCGGGATCGCGTCGAGCAACTGCTTGCGCGTTGCGGCTTCAAGGTGAAGGGGCTGGTCGTCATGGATGGCTCTCGCCGCAGCGCGCATGGCAATGCCTATTTCACGGGTTTCGGGGCGGCCAAGCGCATCGTTTTTTTCGATACCCTGCTGGCCGCCCTCGATCCTCCTGAGGTCGAGGCGGTTCTGGCACACGAGCTCGGGCATTTCAAGCTGCGACACGTGCTCAAGCGCATGATCTGGCTGTTCCTCACCAGCCTGGCTTTTCTCGCCGTGCTGGGCTATGTCATCCAGGAAGCATGGTTCTACAGCGGGCTCAACGTGTCGACTCCTTCTACCGCACTTGCGTTGATCCTGTTCTTCATCGTCGTGCCCTATTTCTCCTTTGCGCTGCAACCGCTGGCCGCGATGTACTCGCGCAAACACGAATTCGAGGCCGATCAGTACGCCATCGAAAAAGCGTCCGCGCGGGATCTCGTTGCCGCGCTGGTCAAGCTCTACAAGGACAACGCCTCGACCCTGACGCCGGATCCCTTGCATTCCGCGTTCTACGATTCCCATCCGCCCGCCGTCGCACGGATCGCACGGCTGCAAAAAGCGTAAGCCGTAGTCGGTCTACGGTGTATGGGGCGCTTCTTGGAACAATCGAACCCCATTTTCCGCTTACCACTTGTAAAGTGAGCCTCCCATGACCCAGACCGCTTCCGATCTCGCTGCGAAAAAGTGCAAGGCGTGTGAAGGCGGGGTCGCTCCGCTAACTGAAGCCGAGGTCCGCGCTCTGCTGAAGCAGCTCGAGGGCTGGGAATTCATTGATGGCCGGATCGCGAAGAGCTATACCTTCAAGAACTATTATCACACCCTGGCCTTTGTCAACGCGACAGCGTGGGTCTCGCACCTCGAGGACCACCATCCCGATATCAGCCTGGGCTACAACCGGTGCCGCGTCGAGTACGTCACCCACGCGATAAATGGTCTCTCGGAGAACGACTTCATCTGCGCCGCCAAGCTCGACAAGCTGTTTGGGCTGTAGCTGCCTGCCGTGCGACGCGGGTGGCCGGGGAACTAAAACAATGGGAAGCAGCGATTAACGTGGCGCGCCGATTTTTTCTCTGGGTATTTACGACCCGTCCTTCTTTTGCATCGCGACGCACTCTACTGCCACCTGATTTCTGATGCCGCCCGGCAAGAAGAAGGCCTCTCTCGCCCTGCTCGACGGACAGATTGTCGCGAGCTTCGGCCGCCGTTACCTGGTCGAGTTGCAGGACGGCACGACGCTCGATTGCGTGACGCGGGGACGGCGCGGCGCCCTCGCGTGCGGCGACCGAGTCGGCGTCGCTCGAAGCGGCCCTGGCCAGGGCGTGATCGAGAAACTCGGGGCGCGCGATACGTTGCTCTACCGCTCGGACCGTGTGCGCCAGAAACTGATCGCAGCAAACGTCACGCAAATCGTCGTCGTGGTGGCGCCCGTCCCAACCTTTCACGAGGATCTGATCAACCGCTGTCTCGCCGCTGCAGAGCACGGCGGCATGTCGAGCCTCATCGTCTTGAACAAGATGGACTTGCCCCAGGCGAAACGCGCACTAAAGTCGCTCGCGCTCTATGAGCAGCTCGGCTACCGGATCGTGGCACTTTCGGCGAAGCGCGATGTAAGCCAGCTGCTGGCGTTCCTCCGCGGCGAGACGAGTGCGCTGGTCGGCCAGTCGGGCATGGGCAAATCGACGATCGTCAATGCGTTGGCCCCAGAGGCGGCGGTGCGTATCGCTGAGATATCCGCCGCGCTCGATTCCGGCCGCCACACCACTACGCACGCGCGGCTCTATCATCTCGGCCACGATACGCACATCATCGATTCGCCCGGCCTGCAGGAGTTTGGGCTGCACCACCTCGACATGGGAGAGCTTGCCGACGCTTTTGTCGAGTTTCGGCCCTGGCTTGGGCGCTGCCGCTTCCGAGACTGCCACCACATGAGCGAGCCCGGCTGTGCGCTCACGGCGGCTTGCGTGGCGGGAAAGATCAGCGAACGGCGGCTCGAGTCCTACCGCCAACTGCTTCGCGAACGGGCGTCCTAAACAGCGATGAATACTGGTGACGAATGATGGTGATGAAAAATGGTGAGAGGACGCTTGGTTTGTCCCATCACCAGTACTCATCACCATGTCTCATCAATATTTCTAGCCCAGAGCGTGGGCCACGCTGACGACGAGTATGACGAACATCCAGAGCACGAGCGCGCGCCAGATGAGGCCCACCGCCGACTGCATGTGATCAACGTCCGCTTCCGCGCCTGTGCCGAGCTCGGGGCGCCGCTCCACTCCGCCGTCAACATGAAGCGCGCTGCCTAGCCGTACACCAAGTGCCCCGGCTCCGCTCGCCAGAATGATCCCGTCCGCTTGCCGGCTCCAGGTGTGCGCCTGCATGCGCCAGCAGTATGCTGCATCCTCGAAGTTACCGACCACGGTAAGGCTTGCAGCCGTCAGCCGCGCCGGCACCCAGTCGATCCAGTGGAAGGCTTGCGTAGCGAAGCGGCCGAACGCGCCGGACTCGCCATCGCTGCGACGACCCCACTTCTCTTCGAGCATTGCGGCGAGCCGGTAGAGCACGGCACCAGCTGGGCCGAGCACAACGAACCATGCCATTATCCCGAAGACTTGACGGTGAGACACCAACAAACCCTGTTCGATTGCAACGCGGGCGACTTCGGTAGCACGGTATTCGCCAGCGCTCCGGCCGCACCATTTACCGAGCCAATCGCCCGCCAGCGAAACATCGGCCGCCCGGAGTGCCTGCTCGATCTCGGTGTAGTGAGTGCTGAACCGGCGGAACCCCATCGTGAGATAGAGGACTGCGACACCCCATAGCAACCCGAGCAGCGCGCTCAGCGCGTGCAGCGCTTGAAAGATCAGCGCTGTGACGGCGACCGCGGAGCCGGCAAACACGATCCAGGCGACCACGCCATGACGGTATTCGCCAGCATTGAAGTAGCGTTCGACGGCCGCCAAGTACCGGGCAAGCCATTCATCGGCGCGATTGCCCTCAGGCAGTGGCCGAACCTGCTCCAGCAAGAGCGCCGCCAACAAGGCCAGGAATTTCATGATGCGCGACCGGTGGTGCGTGTTCGTATATGCGCGGCCAACACCCTGTGACCGCTTAAACGAACCAGCAAAGCTTTCTGCAAGTTACGCTTCATCAGTCATGTGCCGCCGGTCAGGATTTTTCAGTCACGCCTTCGGGATAGGTGATCTCGGCGATCTCGACCTGCGCGTCCCCGGCAGGGCGGCGCCAGACCACCGTGTCCCCGACTCGTGAGCCCATCATCGCTTTTGCCAGCGGGGAGGCCCAGCTGATCTTGCCCGCGGCGACGTCCGCCTCGTCGTCGCCGACGATACTGAAGCGGTGCGTCCTGTTTTCCTCGTCGATGATCTTCACCTCGGCACCGAAATGAACCTCTTCCCGCGGCTGCCCGCGCGTATCCACGACAATGGCGCGTTCCAGTTGCGCGTTGAAGTAACGCTGGTCACGCTCGACCTCGCGCAGCTTCTGCTTGGCCTCAGAGTCCTCGGCAGATTGACTCGACAGCTGCTCGTGCTTCTCGTGCAGTTCCCGGACCCGTGCCTGGAGCCGCTCCAGCCCCAAGGGCGTCACGTAGTTCGGGTGCGAGGCGAGCGGACGCTCGGGCAGCTCGCCCGCAACCATATCTTCATCGCTGTCTTTGACAAAAGCCCTGCTCACGCGATCACCTGAATACGAGGGGATAGAGCCGAATCCACCAAATGCCCGATCGACACCTGGCGCAACTCGGCGGATCTGCCGGGAGCGGCACGTCCCGGTCAACACTACTTATACCGGCGAACGCCGCCCAAGGCAACTAGAGACCGGAGTCTTGCCAGCCCAGAAACGCGGCCAAATCCTCCTCGCGGCGCATCGTATCCTCGTAGCCGAGCCGGATCAGCGCCCGGCAGTACGATTTCTCGAACAACAGGTATGACAGCAGGTTCGCGCCGCTGCGCCTCACCGCGCCGACAGATTGGAGCAGGATACGGATCGTTCGGGGCAGCTCATGAGCGTTGGCCAACGCGATCCGCTCGAGCTCCTCGCTGGGGGCAAGCATCCGGAAATCGACGTGATGCAGCGGATAGCGGTTCTTCTCCAGCACTTCGGGCGGGACCAGCGCGATGGTGCGGTTGATGCGCTGCATCCGCTCCAGGTCCACTTCGAGGCTGTCGAGAAAAATGCTGTTGAGCGCGTGCCCCGCGATCTGCGCGAGCGAGGGAAAAGTCTCGCTCTTCACCCGCTCCTGGCTCGGAGGCGGCTCGCGACCCGTGCCGATCACCAGCAGCCGGTCCGCCCCCAGGTGCAACGCCGGGCTCACCGGCGCAATCTGGCGCATGGAGCCATCGCCGAAGTACTCCCGGTGTATGTGCACGGGCGGAAAAATGAACGGCAGCGCGCTCGAGGCGAGCAGATGCTCCAGCGTGATGGTCATCGGCACGCCGATGCGGCGCGCGCGCTGCCATGACTGCAACCCGGGTTTGCCCTGGAAGAAAGTCACCGACTGCCCGGAAGAATACCCGGAGCACGTCACACTCAATGCCGCAAGGTGCCCGGCATCAATACTGCGCTCGATAGCCGAAAAGTCGAGATAACGCCGGAGCAGCTCGACAAGCGGCGAATTGTCGAGCAGCGACACCGGGCGGCGCGAGAACGCCCCGCCGGTAGCGACACCCAGGATCCAGCGTGCGCTGTTGTAGAAGGCGCCCCAAGGGTCGGCGCGGTAGACCTGGCGCACCTGGAAATGCTTCCAAACGACCATCAGTCGACGCACCGCACGGCGAAAATCGGCTGCATCGGCGGCCAGCGCAGCCGCGTTGATGGCGCCGGCCGATGTTCCACAGATGATCGCAAAGGGATTGCTGGCGCCGTCCGGAATGATCTCCGCCAGCCCCCGCAGCACGCCAACCTGATAGGCAGCGCGAGCACCCCCGCCCGTCAGGATAAGAGCGACTTTCGGCCGTGTGCTCGGCATTCGAGAACGCTCAGCGCCCCAGGGCGCGGCACAGGGCGTAGAGCATGCCGGCCGTCGCGCCCCAGATGTAGCGGCCCTCATACGGTATCGCCATATAGTGGCGGTGCCGGCCGCGAAAGTGATACTCACGCCGCTGGTAATTGGCCGCATCGAGAAAGTACGACAGCGGCGCCTCGAACACTGACTCGACTTCGAAGGCGTCGAGTGTCAGATCGAAGGGAGCCTCGATCCATCCGACCACGGGCACGATACGGAAACCCGAGGGAATCGCATAGTCCGGAAGCCGCCCAAGCAGCGTCACGGCATCGCGCGCAAGTCCGATCTCTTCCTCGGTCTCGCGCAAGGCCGTCTCCTCACGGCTGGAGTCTCCCGCCTCGACCCGGCCGCCCGGAAAGCTTATCTGGCCCGCGTGATCGTCGAGGTGCGCCGTGCGCTGGGTAAAAAGGACGTGCAGCTGCCCCTCACGGCTGACGAGGGGCACGAGAACGGCGGCATCCGTAACCCGCGTGCCCTCCCGGAGCGCAATGACGTGGAGATCCCGCGCCTCCGGTGCCGGTGCGGGCGCAGCCAGCTTCGCAGCGACGCTCGCGCGCGTCAGGGGGAATAGCCGGGCCGGCCCGGCTGTTAACTCGTCGTAAGCCACGCGTTGGGAACCTAAGCTATTATGCCCGCTGGCGATTTTACCTGCGGGCCGCTGTGGTCGCCATGCCGTGCTCCGGAGACCCGCTCCAGGGAAGGGCAAACAACGCGGCTTCACGTTAAATTGGAACGGAAAAAACTTGTTCTACCAAAGGAGACATTCATGAAGCTCAGTAGCATTCTCGTAGCCGCCGGCCTCGTGCTGGCAAGCGGTAGCGCACTCGCCTTTCATTGTCCGAAAGACATGAAAGCGATTGACGCGGCCCTGCCCAACGCGAAACTTTCCTCCGCGCAGATGACAGAGGTCAAAAACCTTCGCGCCGAAGGCGAGCGCCTGCACAAGGCCAAGAAGCACCAGGAATCGGTCGACACGCTGGCCAAGGCAAAGAAGATCCTCGGCATTTAAGTTGCGTTCTGCCTTTCGCAAAAAAATCCCCGCTCTCAAAGCGGGGATTTTTTCGTACTGGCCAGCGGGGGTAGCGCCTGCATGCGCTTAGCCCAGGTTCACGGGGATGAAGATTTTCGCGTCCTTGCGCTGAACCAGAAGCGCCGCAACCTTTCCGGTTTGCTCCACCATCGCGCGCAGCTCTTCTGTGCTCTCCACGGGAGTGCTATTGAAGGCGAGAATGATGTCGCCTCGCTGAATGCCGGCCTTGGCGGCCGCACCACTTGCCTGCTCGACGAGAAGTCCGCCCTTCACGCCGGCTTCCCGGCGCTCCCCATCCGAGAGCGGCCGCACCGCGACGCCGAGTCGGCCGTGCGTGGCCTGCCCGCCGCCACCCGCTGCGGCCAGCTTTGAAGCGGGCATCTCGCCTACCGTTACCGCAATGTGGCGCGACGCGCCCTTGCGCCAGACCTCGAGCTGCGCCGAGGTGCCCGGGCTGATCTCGGCAACGCGGCTCGAGAGATCGATTGTGCGACCGACGGGTTTTCCGTCGATCTTGAGAATCACATCTCCGGGCTGAATGCCCGCCTTCGCAGCCGGCCCGTCCGGGTCAACCGAGCTCACCAGGGCGCCCTCCGGTTTCTGCAAACCAAAGGACTTGGCGAGCGATTGGTTCACCTCCTGAATCGTTACCCCGATCCGTCCCCGCGTTACCTTTCCATGGCGCACGAGCTGGTCCCGGACCTTGCTCGCAAGATCCATGGGAATCGCAAACGAAAGCCCCTGGTAGCCGCCCGTGCGGCTGTAGATCTGCGAGTTGATGCCAATCACCTCACCCTTGAGGTTGAACAGCGGCCCTCCCGAGTTGCCGGGGTTGACCGCCACATCGGTCTGGATAAAGGGCACGTAGGTGCCGTCGGGCAACGCCCGGCCTTTTGCGCTCACGATCCCGGCCGTCACCGAGTTCTCGAAGCCATAAGGCGATCCAATGGCCACTACCCACTCTCCCACCTTGACGTCGTTCGAGTCGCCAATCTTGACGGCCGGCAGATTCGCGGCCTCGATCTTCAGCACAGCCACATCGGTCTGAGGGTCGCTGCCCACGACCTTCGCTTGGAACTCGCGCTTGTCAGTCAGCCTGACCGTCACCTGCGTTGCGTCGCGAACAACATGGGCGTTGGTAAGGATGTAGCCGTCGTCGCTCACAATAAAGCCCGAACCAAGCCCCTGCCTCGGCACCTCACCCTGCGGCATGGGAATCTGGAAGCGGCGGAAGAATTCGTAAAACGGATCATCTTCGCCGCGGCCCCACGGATCGGGTGCCGCCCCTGCCTTGACCGTATGAGTCACGCTGATATTGACGACGGCGGGCCCGTAGTGCTTCACCAGCCGTGAAAAATCCGGTAGAGCCTGTAACGCGTCTGGCGCCGCGTTGAGCACCGCCGGCGCGCTGGCGCGCGCGTGCGGAAAAACCGGTGCGTAGTACCCGACGCCGCCAGCCGCGATCGCTGTGACGATGCCGGCCGTAAACAGACTGCCGACTACCCATTTCCGTTTCATAAGAGCCTCCGCTCAAAATGTTGGATGTTCTGCGTGAAACCGCGCAGCCATCATCCTGAACGGGCCGTCTTAAGGCAGTCTTAAACCAGCAAGTGTTTGTGGCGGCGGGAACTAATCGGCTCGGTTTGGCGAAAACACGACGCGCACCGCCAGGCCCTTGCCGGCCGGCCCCGTATCGAGCACCAGCCGGGCGCGGTGGCGCTCGGCAATGTTCTTCACGATCGATAGCCCCAGGCCGCTACCGCCCGCATCCGAGCCAACACGCCGGTAGAATCGGTCGAACACCCGCTCGCGCTCTTCGGGAGGAATTCCGGGACCGTTATCGATGACCTCGAGCACCGCGCTGTCGCCCTCGCGATACGCTGCCACGTCGACGCGCCCGCCCCGTGGCGCATAACGGATCGCGTTATCGACGAGATTCACGAGCAGGGTGCGCAGTGCGTCCCGGGCTCCCCGAATCCTCCCGGCCTCGTCCCGTGTGACGCCAAGGTCCATGGACTTCGCCCCAGCGATCGGCTCGAGCACGGTCACGACTTCGCGGACAAGTTCGCCCAGGTCGACAAAGCCCCCAGGTCGGTACACTGCCTCGGGCTCCTGGCGCGCCAGCGTGAGCAGCTGTTCCACGAGGTGGGTCGCCCGGTCGAGCCCCTGCTTGAGCGTTGCGAAAGCAGCCGCTCGCTCGTCCGGCTCCCGTGCGCGCTCGGCCAGCTGGACCTGGAGCCGCAACGCCGTTAGCGGGGTGCGCAGCTCGTGCGCGGCATCGGCGACAAAGTCGCGCTGCGCGCTAATTGCGCGCCCGAGGCGCGCCAGCAAATCGTTGAGGGCCGTCACGAGCGGCCGGATTTCGTCCGGCAGGTTTTGCTCCGGCAGTGGGTGAAGGGCGGTAGGCGTTCGCGCCTTGACCGCGCCCGCCACCGACACAAGCGGCTTCAGGCCGCGGCCAACGATAAACCAGACCAGCAAGCCGAGGGCCGGCAGGAGAAACAGGAACGGGGCAAGCGTGCGCAGCGCCGCCGCGGCCGCCAGCCGCTGGCGAATGGCCATTGGCTGCGCCACCTGCAACGTCAAGCCGCGCTGCTGAATGCTAAAGACCCGCCAGTCGCCCTCGCTGGTTTCCACGGTCGCATAGCCGAGTCGCGCGCGGTTGGGCAAACCGGTGTGAGGTCTTGAAAAATACATGCGGACACCGTCCTCGCTCCACACCTGAATCGCGAAATCGAAACCCTCCTCGATTCCCCGGGACCCGCCCGCAAACGGCTCAAAACTCTGATCGCGCAGCGACAGCGCCATCTGTCTGAGTTGGTAATCGAAGAGCTCACTGACCTCCTCGTGGGCGCGCCGGTAAACGCCCCATGCCGCGACCAGTCCCGCGATCAGAACGACCGCGAGCAGCCCGAGCAGAAGCTGTCTGCGAATGGAAGTCATCCCCTCCTCGGTATCATGTAACCTACGCCACGCACGTTGCGGATGAACCCGGTGCCAAGCTTCTTGCGCAACGAGTGGACATACACCTCCACCGTGTTGCTTTCGATCTCCTCGCCCCAGCCGTAGATGCGCTCCTCGAGCTGCGCACGCGACAGCACTGCGCCCGGCCGGTCAAGCAGCGCTTCGAGCAATGCGAATTCGCGCGCCGAGAGCGCGAGCGGCGTCCCCGCGAGACTGGCTTCATGCGTTGCCGGATTAAGGACCAGGTCACCGTGCCTCATCAGCGGCTCGGCGCGGCCCGCACGCCGGCGCAGCAGCGCCCGCACCCGGGCAGCCAGCTCGTCGAGATCAAAGGGTTTGATCAGATAATCGTCCGCCCCGCGGTCAAGGCCCCGCACACGGTCGGGAACCGCGTCGCGCGCGGTCAGAATGAGCACGGGAACGGAGTTTTCCTTTGCCCGCAGTCCGGACAGCACGTCGATGCCGTCCTTGCGGGGCAAGCCAAGATCCAGCACAACGAGATCGTAAACGCCGTTTTCGAGAGCAAGCTCCGCCGCCTCTCCGTCCTGCACCCAGTCAACAGCAAAGCCGTCCTGGCGCAAGCCCTTCTGGACGCTTTCACCCACCATCAGATCGTCTTCGACCAACAACAATCGCATTGCCTGATTTCCCGCCGTCCCGGTCTCTACGGCCTCGCGGCCCTCCGGTATGCTGCGCCGCCAGTCTTAAGCCGGTCTTAAGCGCGCCTGCACCGCGCGGTTTCCCCGCGCTGCCTGGATTTAGAACACCCGGCGCGCGAAAAGTTGTGTCGGCATTTACCAGGGTATCGGTTTGCGATCGCGGAAAAAGCCCCCGCTCGGCCCGCCCTCCGGAAGCGCCGCAAGCCAGACGGCCGTATCGGCCCCTTGCGCTACCGTGCGCGGCGCGGACGGCCCCCCCATGTCAGTCTTCACCCAACCAGGACACATCGAGTTGACGAGGATCCCGCTGCCACACAGCTCGGCCGCGCAAGTCCGCGTGAGGGCATTGAGAGCTGACTTGGAGATACGGTAAGCGGGCGTGCCCGCGCCCATGTCCGACAGCTGGCCCTGCCCGCTCGACACGTTGACGATGCGCCCGTAGCGGCCCTTCTTCATCAACGGCACGAGTGCCTGGATGAGCAGCAATGGCCCGAATAAATTGGTCTCGAGCGTTTCCCGGTAGGTCGCCGGTTTCGAGTCCAGAACGCGCGAGCCGCGCGGATCCGCCATCACACCGGCATTGTTTATCAGCACGTCGCAGCGGCCGTAGGCCTCTGCGAGATAATCGGCGAGCAGCTCGACGCTGCGCTCACTCGTCACTTCAAGCTGCCGGTAGTCCAGATCCAGCCCCGCGGCGCGGAGCGTCTTCACGGCAGCTCTTCCCTTGCCCTCGTCGCGGCTGGTCAGCACCACGCGGAAACCATCCCGCCGGCAGAGTTGCCGGCAAATTTCCAGCCCAATCCCCCGGTTCGCGCCTGTCACCACCGCTACCCGCTGAGGGCGCATATCAGCCATGGCTTGGCCCCGAGAACCGCGAGAAGAGCATCGTGAAAGCCTTGGTTCGGCTCACCCGCGCGGCTCCCGCAATGCAGCTACGGGGCCTCTTCTTTTCACAACTCACGATTCACGACTCACGGAATTTTCCCGACCATACGCTCGGGCCGGACCCATTCGTCGAACTGCTTCCCGCTGACATAGCCCAGCGCGATCGCAGCCTCCCGCAGCGTGGTGCCGTCCCGGTGTGCCTTCTTCGCGATGGTCGCGGCCTTCTCGTAGCCAATGTGCGGGTTGAGCGCCGTCACCAGCATCAACGAGTTGCGCATGAGCTGCTCGATGCGATCCCGGTTCGCTTCGATGCCGCTCGCGCAGTGCTTGTCGAAATTCTCGCACGCGTGGGCAAGAAGTTTTGCGCTGTGGAGGAAATTCCGGATGACCAGCGGCCGAAACACGTTGAGCTCGAAGTTTCCGGAGGCGCCGCCCAGATTGATCGCGACGTCGTTCCCGAAGACCTGGCAGCACACCATCGTCATGGACTCCGACTGGGTCGGATTCACCTTGCCCGGCATGATCGAGCTGCCGGGCTCGTTCTCGGGGATGGCAAGTTCACCGAGTCCACTGCGCGGGCCGGATGCGAGCCAGCGCACGTCATTAGCGATCTTCATCAGCGAGGCCGCAAGCGTCTTGAGCGCTCCGTGCGCATGGACGAGAGCGTCACACGAAGCAAGGGCCTCGAACTTGTTGGGCGCGGTTACGAACGGCAGGCGGGTCAGGCGAGCGATCTCCGCCGCGACTCTGCCCGCGAAACGTGGGTGAGCATTGAGACCGGTGCCGACCGCGGTACCGCCCAGCGCAAGCTCGCACAGATGCGGCAGCGCCGCATCCAGATGCGCAAGGCCGTGATCCAGCTGCGACACGTAGCCGGAAAATTCCTGGCCGAGCGTCAGCGGCGTCGCGTCCTGAAGGTGCGTTCTGCCGATCTTGACGATACGCGCGAAACGGCGCGCCTTCTTGTCGAGCGTATCGCGGAGCTTCTTCAGAGCCGGCCTGACCGCCCGCTCGAGCGCGATCACTCCCGCCACATGCATCGCCGTGGGAAAGGTGTCGTTGGAGGACTGTCCCCGGTTGACATCGTCGTTCGGGTGGACAAGCCGCCGCTCGCCGCGTTCTCCGCCCAGAAGCTCGGAGGCGCGATTGGCAAGCACCTCGTTCACGTTCATGTTGGTCTGCGTGCCCGAACCGGTCTGCCACACCGTGAGCGGGAAGTGCTCGTCCAACTTTCCCGCGAGCGCCTCGTCGGCCGCCTTGACGATCGCGCCGCCTTTTTGTCGGTCGAGAACGCCAAGCGCCACGTTGGCAACGGCGGCCGCCTTCTTCACCAGCACCTGGGCATGCACCACGTCGAGCGGCATCGGCTCGCCGGGAAACCGGAAATGGATGAGACTTCTCGCGGTCTGGGCACCCCACAGCCGGTTGGCAGGCACCGCGACGCCGCCCAACGTGTCGTGCTCTATGCGAACGTTTTTCGCCATCACGCCTCCGTGAAACAGTGAGCGGCAAGCCTTGAGGGTTGACTGACAACGGGCTCCAGGCTGCCTGTCACCACTTGACGCTCACCGCGCTATGCTCCGGCATCCACGACCGTCAGCGCCGTCATGTTCACAATCCGCCGCACCGTCGCCGACGGCGTAAGAATGTGCGCGGACCCGGCACAGCCCAGCAGGATGGGGCCCACCGTGATGCCATCACCCGCCGCCGTCTTGAGCAAGTTGAACGCGATATTGGCGGCATCGAGCGTTGGCATGACCAGAAGGTTCGCCTCGCCTTTCAGCCGCGAGGCGGGGAAAAGGTTCGCCCGGATCTCCTCCGAAATCGCGGCATCGCCGTGCATTTCGCCGTCTGCCTCCAGGTCCGGCGCGGCCTCGCTTATCAACGCAAGCGCCCGGCGCATCTTGGCCGCCGTTGGGGTGTCAGCCGCCCCGAATCCGGAATGCGAGAGCAGGGCCACCTTCGGCGTGATGCCGAAACGGCGGATCTCCTCCGCAGCCAGCACCGTCATCTCTGCAAGCTGCTCGGCGCTGGGATCGTAGTTGACGTAGGTGTCGCAGATGAACACCGTCCGTTTTGGAAGCAGCAGCATGTTCATCGCGGCGTAGTTTTTCACGCCGGGTTTGAGTCCGATCACGTGATCGACGAAGCGCAGATGGCTCGCGTAGCGCCCCACCATGCCGCAAAGCATCGCGTCGACCTCGCCCTTGCGCATGAGCATCGCGCCGATCAGCGTGTAACGCCGGCGCATCTCGAGGCGCGCGAGCGCGGGCGTCACGCCGCGGCGTCCGGCCAGCTCATGATAGGCCGCCGAGTACTCGCGGTAGCGCGGATCGTCGTTGGGATCCACCAGCTCGAAATCGTTGCGGGGCTTCAATCGCAGGCCATGACGTTTAAGCCGCATCTCGATCACTTCCGGGCGGCCAACCAGGGTGGGACGCGCTATGCCTTCGTCCACGACCACCTGGGCTGCGCGCAGGACCCGCTCGTCCTCGCCCTCGCAATAGACGACGCGCTTGGGCGCACTCTTGGCCGCGGCGAAGACCGGCTTCATGATTAGGCCGGATTGGTATACAAACTGCTGGAGGCCCTCGCAGTACGCGTCAAAATCACCGATCGGCCGGGTGGCGACACCGCACTCCATCGCCGCGCGGGCCACCGCCGGGGCGATCTTCACGATCAGACGCGGATCGAACGGTCTCGGGATCAGGTAATCGGCTCCGAACGCGAGATTCTTCTCGCCATACGCCATGGCGACGATGTCCGACTGCTCCGCCTGAGCGAGATCAGCGAGCGCGTGCACCGCTGCGATCTCCATTTCGCGCGTGATGGCAGTGGCGCCAACATCGAGGGCGCCGCGAAAAATGAACGGAAAGCACAACACGTTGTTGACCTGGTTCGGGTAGTCCGAACGGCCGGTGGCAATGACCACGTCAGGCCGGGCTGCCCGCGCCACCTCGGGGCGAATTTCGGGTTCCGGATTCGCAAGCGCGAGAATCAGTGGCCGATCGGCCATCTGTTTCACCATGTCCGGCTTGAGCACCCCGCCCGCCGAAACGCCAAGGAAAATATCCGCGCCACCGATGACCTCTCCGAGCGTTCGCGCCGTGGTTTCAATCGCGAACCGCTCCTTGTCGGGGTCCATCTCCTCGGTGCGACCACGGTAGACCACGCCTTTTATGTCCGTAACGACGATGTTCTGCCGCCGCAGGCCCAACTCCACAAGCAGCTCAAGACAGGCGATGGCCGCCGCGCCGGCGCCGGAGACGACAAGCCTTACTTCGCCGATGTTCTTGCCCACGACCTTGAGTCCGTTGAGGATTGCGGCCCCAACGATGATCGCCGTTCCGTGCTGATCGTCGTGGAATACCGGGATCTTCATGCGGCTTCGCAGTTTGCGCTCGACGATGAAGCATTCCGGGGCCTTTATGTCCTCCAGGTTGATGCCGCCGAAGGTCGGCTCGAGGCTCGCGATGATGTCGACAAGCTTGTCGGGGTCGCGCTCGTTTACTTCGATGTCGAACACGTCTATTCCCGCAAACTTCTTGAACAGGACGCCCTTGCCTTCCATGACCGGCTTGGACGCGAGCGCCCCGATAGCGCCCAGCCCGAGGACAGCTGTGCCATTGGTGATCACGGCGACGAGATTACCGCGCGCCGTCAGATCGCGCGCGCTTGCGGGATCGGCCGCGATCGCCTCGCACGCAGCCGCGACCCCGGGCGTGTACGCCAGGGCGAGGTCGCGCTGATTTACCAGGCCCTTCGTGGGGGTAACAGCGATCTTGCCCGCAACAGGAACCCGATGGTAATCAAGTGCCGCCTTGCGTAGTTCCTCGTCCATTAGGCCAGTCTAGATGAAGGCGCACGTCGAACCGCCCGTCGAATCCATTCCAACGTGCGCGATCAAAGCGGCGCATGGCTCCCGATTCGGGACAAATTATACCCAATTGTCATTGTCCCTCCATTCCGCAGGGGCTTGCTGCTGTGTTATGTTCTCGCGGTCGTACGCGCCCGTTTCCGTTATGGCCAACTCCTCCCGCACGCCGCGCACCGAGCTCTACCCCGAGATCGAGCCGTACTCCGCGGGCATGCTCAAGCTTGACGCGGTGCACACGATGTACTGGGAGCAGTCGGGTAATCCGGAAGGCGTCCCGGTCGTGTTCTTGCATGGCGGCCCCGGCGCCGGAGCAGCGCCAGCGCATCGACGGTTCTTCGATCCCGTGCATTACCGCATCGTGATCTTCGATCAGCGGGGTGCCGGGCGATCGACCCCCCTGGGAGAGCTGAAGGAGAACACAACTCCACACCTTATCGGTGATATCGAGCGTCTGCGCGCGCACCTGGGAATCGCGCGCTGGCTGGTGTTCGGTGGGTCATGGGGCAGCACGCTGGCGCTCGCATATGGCGAGGCACACCCGGAGTCGTGCACCGGTTTCATTCTCCGCGGGATTTTTCTTTGCCGCGCAAGCGAAATCGAGTGGTTTTTATACGGACTGCGCACCCTCTTCCCCGAGCCCTGGCAAGCATTCACGGCATTGATTCCCGAGAACGAACGCGGGAATCTCCTGGCCGCCTACTACAAGCGATTGGCCGACCCGGACCCCAATCTGCACCTTCCAGCCGCGCGTGCCTGGAGCACCTACGAGGGGGCGTGCTCGACGCTGCGTCCCAGTCCGGAGACAGTGTCTTATTTCGCGGCCGACGGCGTCGCCCTGGGCCTAGCGCGCATCGAAGCGCACTACTTCAGTCACGACATCTTCTTGCCGGAGAATTCGTTGCTCGAGAACATAGGGCGGATCCGCCATCTGCCCTGCACGATCGTGCAGGGACGTTACGATGCCGTCTGCCCCATCGTGTCCGCCCATGAGCTGCACTGCGCCTGGCCGGAGGCTAGTTACATCGTGGTCCCCGATGCGGGGCACTCGGCGTGGGAACCCGGCATCAGCGCGGAACTAGTAAAAGCAACCGAGCAATTCAAAGCGCAGCGCTAACGCCGGTGACCCGTGACCCGAGCTCTTGAGGCTTGTCTGTTGGAGCGGCTCCGGTCACTGGTCACTGGCCATTGGTCCGCGTTCAGGGGATCAGGACGGTCGATCCCGTGGTCTTGCGCGCTTCCAGATCATTCTGCGCCTGCGCGGCGTCGCGCAGCGCGTATGTCTGGTTGACGCGAATCTTCACCGCGCCGCTCTTCACGACGGCGAACAGCTCGCGCGCCCCTTTCACGAGATCCTCGCGCGATGCCGTGTAGTGCACAAGCGTCGGGCGCGTCAGGAACAGCGATCCCTTCTGCGCCAGGATGCCCGCGTTGAAGGGCGGCACGGCGCCGGAAGCGTTACCGAAGCTCGCCATGAGACCCAGGGGCTGCAGGCAGTCGAGCGAATCCATGAATGTGTCCTTGCCGATGCCGTCATAGACGACCGGCACGCCTTTGCCCTTGGTAATTTCCTTCACGCGCTCCGAGAATTTTTCGCGTGAAAGCACGATGACGTGCTTGCAGCCGGACTTTTTCGCGAGATCGACCTTCTCATCGCTGCCCACCGTGCCAATCACGGTTGCTCCCAGGTGCTTCGCCCATTGGCAAAGAATCTGGCCAACGCCGCCCGCAGCGGCGTGCATGAGGATGGTGTCGCCCTTTTTCACGCGATAGGTGCGCCGGATCAGGTACTGAGCGGTCAGTCCTTTCAGCATCATCGCGGCCGCTGTCCTGTCGTCCACGCCTGCCGGAATCTTCACCAGGCGGTCCGCAGGCCGCAGCAACACTTCCGCGTAGGCGCCGATCGGACCGGAATAGGCCACTCGGTCCCCTACCTTCAGGTCCTTGACCTTGGGACCCACGGCTTCAATCACGCCAGCGCCCTCGGAACCGAGGGTGAAGGGCAGCTGCATCGGATAGAGTCCGTTGCGCTGGTAGATGTCGACGAAGTTCAATCCGACAGCAGTGTTGCGCACCCGCACCTGACCCGGCCCCGGATCGCCGACCTCGACCGTTTCCCACCGCATTTTGTCGGCGCCACCGTGTTCGTGAATTCGCATTGCATAGGGCATGGATTTCCTCCTTGTTTTGACTGAAAACGATCAGAGCGCGTGATTAAACCACATTTTCACGGCACGGCACCGGGCGAGCCGCGCTGGCTGCGACCTCTTGCGCCAGGCCATGGCACGCTCAGCCTGCAATGATCGGCACGGCGGGCACACATGGGCTTCGAGAAAAATGGTCCTTTTCCGCTGGCCTCGTGTCCAGCCGGTTACGCGTTATGACCGGGCGCGCAGAACCCGCGAGGCCCTGGCGACGTCGCGCGGCTTAACCCAAAACATCGCCCCGTAGCGGCCCCGACCGGCCGTGACGGCGTCCATCGCCACCACATTGATCCCGGCCCTGGAGAGCTTCCCGAAAATGGCCGCGATTGCGCCCGGCCTGTCGTCGCCCTGAGCCAGAAATACCGATTTTTTCTTGCTAATCTTCAGCCCCAGTTTGCGCGCCGCGCGCGTGAATTTGGTGACATCGTACGGGACGAAATCCACCTGCGCGCCGCCGGCGTTGGGGAAGCCCGTGAATGCCAGCAAATTGACCCCATGCGCGGCAAGACCGGTAAGCAAACGCGCGCCCTGACCGGCGCGATTCGGCGTCTTGATGCTGAAGTAGGCGGATTTGCGTATGGTCGTGGCCACGATTACCTCCCTGGAGAATGAGACTACGGAGATACAGCCCCTGGTTGCGCGACAAGCTGTCGTCCGGCTGGAATTATCGATTAAATCTGGCGCCCGGTTTCCGGATCAAGACGAATTATGCGCTGGCTCCGCCCCCAATGCATCCCGATCGCCGCGCGGCGGCGCTTCACTTTTTCTCGCCTGTCTTGGGCGCAGCCGCGGCGATTGATTCAAGCGCTGCCTTTTGCATCTCGAGCGTCTTGATCGTCATCTGGACAAAACCGACGTTCATGGTAAGCCAGGTCTCCACTGTTTTCATCTCGGTGATCTTCTTTTCAATGTCCTCGAGATTCGCCGTCGGCGTGAACATGCCGGGAAGCGGAAAATTCAGCGGATTCCACATCTTCTGCATGAACTCGAACATGTCCTTCGGCAACTCCGGTTGCTGCGCCATTTTCCCCTCCACGCCGCGGTCTCCGATGCCTCTATTATATGGGCACGCAGCGGGCGGGCCTGGGAATCAACGCAATGCGGTTCGCGCACGCGCAGACGCCGCATCTCGGGTTCAACGCGGCCAATCCGCCGAGGCGTGGCATCAACGCAAGAAACGAGCCGCAATAGAACGGGGATTTTCCGGACGTCATGCGTCTCGCGCCAGTCAAACGGCGGAGGGCATCTTGGGGTTTCGGGCGCCTCGTTGCCGGCGCTGGCACGCGAGAGCAGCTACTGAAGGACGCTCCTAGGCAATGGCCTCCAGGCGCAGTGCGGCGCCGTCCTCGATGCCCCGCAGCTGCCGCGCTTCGCCCACGACTTTTCCCACGACATTGCACCGGGTGACAAGACGCGATTCGTTTCCCTTGGACACGGGTGTGCGCCCGTAGGGCAAGGCAAGCGCACTGCCCTCCACCCAGAAGCACACGGTTCCGGGATCGACCACCTGCTGGGCATCGGGCTCGAGCACCGCCGTGACGGGCAGCTCGAAGTAGACTTCCTCTCCCCAGGTGCTAGCGCTCGCCTGACACGGCAACGCAGCTAGCACCGCCTTGGCCGTCGGCGTGTCCCGCAGTTCGACGGTGATTGCCCCGTCGCTCCAGGCGATCCGGATGCGGGCCACGGGACGCCGGGAATTCCGGATCAGCGGACGCGGGTTGGCTGCTCGCTGCTCGCCAGGGCGGTCTTCGCGGGAGCGTTTTTCGCGTGCACGCCAGGGGCAGCCCAGCGGGCCAGCACCCCGTGCAGGCGCTGCCGCTCGGTCAGCACCCTGCGCGTATAGACATCATTTCGATCCTTCAGCGCGCCGGCGTACATCTGCAGCGCGATACCGAGGTTGCCCGTGCGTCTCAGATATTCCTTCAGAATCTGGGTCCCCACGACCACGTTGGCCGAGGGATCAAAAACGGCCCTCTCGCCCCCAAACGGTTGCAGCTTTTCCGCGTGATACTTCGGAATGATCTGCATAAGGCCTTTGGCCCCCACCCGGCTCTCGGCGATGGGATTGAAACTGGACTCGATTCCCATGACGGCGATGATGAGGAGAGGGTCGAGCTTGTGCTGCCGGCCGACCTTGTGGGCCAAAGTCACCAGGTCGAAGACGACCTGCTGCGAGACCCGGTAGCGCTGGGCCAGATAGTCCGATAGCACGCGGTAGCGGCTCTCGTCCGTGGGCGACAAGGCCACCACAGGAGGGGCAAGGCGGGCGGACCGGTCGACCTTGATGGCCTCCAGCGGCAGACCAGGCTGAAACGGATTGCGAACCTGTATGGGGCCGTAATGGGTGTGTACGATCAGCACGAGTGCAAGCAAGCTTGCAAGAAGGACCAGGCTGGACGCCAAATGGCGTCCTTGCTGCCCTGTCCCTGCCGCGCCGAATCGGCCTATGGTTAGGTCTGATCTCGCAATCATGGCAAAACCTCCTTCTTATGCTGCCGGCCGGTTTACTGCCAGCCTTCGCTGCCGTCCTGGTAGCGGTCCCCTGCAATTCCAATGCCTAAAGCCAACCGCAATAGGTTGGGGCTTAGGACCGAAATTTGACTGGATATAGTGGGCGAGGTCAATGGCTGGAAGCTCCCACTGTCGGGGATCCGCCGCACTGATTTCCCCGGAAACGATATGCTGCTAAGCAGCAGTCATAATTATCTTTTCTTTCAGAAACTTTGTCAAGAGATGTGAGAAAGTTGCGCTATGACGTGGTGCAGTGCACTATTTTTTGGAGATCAGGAATCGGATCGTGATTCGAGCGGACTTATTGAGATTGCACGCCCTAAATAAATTGGTGCGAAAATAAGCACTTATGATTCCAACTCCAGGCCATGCCGACGCCTGTGATCGACCGCATCAGGATGCTGCAGTTGCTGAAGACCGGGCGCCCTTTGCTAAAAGCTTGAGCAGCTCGGATTCGAATCGAAAATGGAAGATCCGCGGCCGGTGCTGCAACGGTCTCGAGCGCGCGCTCGAGTTGACCTCTGATCTTTGGGAAGATCAGAGGTCAGTTAGCCGGCCCGCCTTTGCGCACCGGCACAGGGTGATCCGGAAAACGGCGCCTGAACTCAGCCAGCAGTTCATCTGCTTCATCGTTTTGCCCTTGGCGACGCAGCGCCTCCATTTTCTCCAGCCACGCTTGTGGCGGCGCTTTATCGAGCTCTTGGAGCAACGTAGCAATCTTGCCGTTCGTTAGCGAGCGCTCACTTTTCTTAAGCATTCGCGGCCCCGCCAAATCCTGCTCGTTCTCGGCCGGCGCGTACTGCATGCTCGGAACAGGGGCACGCGCGGCACCCTGCGGCGGCGCCTCCCGCGCTGCCTCACCAGCCGGCGCCGGTTGCTCCAATGCGGACTCTTCCGCCGCGTCAGCGCCCTGTTCGCGGATTTCCGCGTGGAATGGCTCAGCGCGCTTGCCGCCTATTGACGCGGGCACATCGCGCCGTCTCGCGCGTTGCGCTTGCTCTGTAGCGGGCGCGGGCAACGCTCGGGCCGCTGGAGCCGGCGTGCGGACCGGCGATCCAGCCCTCTCGCTGGCCTTAAGCTTGGCATCGCCGAAGGGCGGAGCAGCGGGGATTCCCGGCTCGGGCATGCGTGGCGAGAAGCCCTCCTCCAGGCGATCGACGGCCTCCTCACGCACCAGGGTCACGAGGCTTACCGAGAGCACGACCACGGCCGCGATCGAAATCGGCAGCCGCCACGTCCGCAGCCGCGCACCCAGGGCTCGCGGGCGCGCCCGCACTTCCCGCCGCGCCGCCGCGCGAATTGCCTGGTCGAGCTCCGCCCGCGGCTCTTCACGGCCCGTCTCGGCATAGACTCGCTCAAGCAGCGGATCGCGCTCCGCGCCGCCACTTTTGTGCTCGTTCAGCGCCATGGGACCATACCCTGCCTCAGTTTCGCTAGCGCATAGCGCAAGCGGCTCTTTGCCGTCTCGCGTGTAACGCCGGTTGCACTCGCAATCTCCTCGATCGTGAGTCCCCCCTCCTGCTGCATCAGGAACGCCTCGCGTTGTGCCTCGGGGAGCTCGGCGATCAACGACATCAGGCGCGCTGCCTGTTGCTTTAGATCGAGTTCCAGATCCGCCGGCAGCTCGCGCTCGTCCGGTATGGTGTCAAGCACATCGCAGTCCTCTTCCCCGTAGCTCACCATGGGCAGCCGGCGCTGGCGGTAGTAATCGACGAGCCGGTTATGCGCCAGCCGGTAGAGGTAGGTGCTGAACTTCGCCTGTATGGCATAGGACGCGCGCGCGCGGACGAGATTCATCCATACGTCCTGAAACAGCTCCTCGGCGATCGCGGCATCGCGGCACTGGCGCAGGAAGTACCGATAGACGCCGCCGCGGTGGCGCCCGTAGAGGGCGTCGAACGCCGCGGCATCGCCGTCGCGATAGCAGAGCATAAGCTCCTCATCGCTCGAACCCGCGTCCCAAGACATGACGGGTTGTGAGTATGCGGCAGCATCCGCAGACCGACAACCCGAAATGGCCTGGCGGCAGATGGCGACGGGCGGACTGTTCACCGCAGTCCAGCGCATCGGCCCGCCGCTTGCCGCTCATCGCGGATCCGGGACAAATTGCCCGGGAAAGGGCGTCGCCATCCGCGGCGTCCCGATCACGCCCAGTCTGACCAGGTTTCGGTACGTGTCGTAATGGATCGCGACAACCTCCGCGGGGTCATGAGTCGCCCGTTCGAAGGAGGTGTAGCGTGCGTGCGAGGTACGGCGGCGGCCGTGACCGGTTCCGAGCGAGGACGAATTCTCCGCCGCATATGATTCCGGCGCATGGCGCCGCGCGCGCTGCGCATCCTGTGGCGCAGCCCCAGGCAGTGCACCCGCAGCGGCATCGCCCGATTCCCGCTTGGCTTCCCCGAACGGAGCGGACCCCCGCGAACCCTTCCATTCCTCAGGGCCCTGGCGTGCTGCATCCGCGTCATCCGGGAAAGGACTCTCGTCCGACGGCTTCCAGCGCGGGGCTTTCGGCGAGCGCTCGTCGATGCGCGCGTCGCGCTGCGCCCGCTTGCGAAACAGTGCCACGCCGATTACGCCGACGTTTTGCGGGCGCCCAGTGCGAGCTGCGTAAGAATTCGCATGCTCCGTGAAGTAGAACGCGGCGACCCGCTGCAAGCTCTTGCGCCAGCCCTTGACCGCCAGCGTCTGGTATGGCGCGAGCACGTAGCCCGTCTGGTTCCAGTTGGCCGTCTCCCCACTCACCGCGTTGACGCCGTCAACCGACACCACTGCAAGTATCTCGGCGCTGACGCGGTTGCGAACGCGTATCTCATATTCTTTGCCGGGCCTGCCAACGACGTAGAAGCGGCCCTCGTGCGTGTACACCGGCAACGGGCGACCGGCGCCACGATCGAACACCGACACATCCGCAAGACGACCGACTGCGGCCGCCGTTCCGGCGAGGCTCCATAACACCATCGCTGCCGCGACTGTTTTCCAGTTCATGTTGCTCTCCTTGGGGTTACGCATCCAGGTGATGCTCTTGCTATAAACGAGGCGATCGGGCCTATGGGGTTAACTTGAACCCCCCCAGCGCCGTCGCTATACTGGTCTCACCCAACCGAATCTTTCCTGCAGGCTTACGCGCAGCGCTTTGCAGCCACAAAAGAAGCGCCGGATGCCGGCGGGGAGATCGACGAAATCGGCCGTCAGGGCGGGGAAGCTCGCGACGCGGATGCGCTGTCAGGCCGCGCGCCGGCCAAACGGAGCGGGCGGGGGGGTGCGTTGACGCCGATACGGCGGCTGCAGCGCTGCCACGCGGCGCAGCCCGCTTCCGAAATTGCACCCAAGGTTGCCGGCGGCCCGCACCCGGAGCCTTGCACGATCGATTCCATTAAAGAGGGCGGAGGAGCTCAATGTCCAAGTTTTCCCCCGAAGCGATTCGCACCATTGCACTCGTCGGGCACGGCAGCGCCGGCAAGACCACGCTAACAGAGGCGTTGCTCGCCAAGGCCGGCGCAATCAATACCCTGGGCAGTGTGGAGAAAGGCACGACCGTCTGTGATTCCGACGCCCTCGAGAAGCAGTACCAGCACTCGCTGAATGCTGCCGTGGTGCATCTCGAGCATGCCGGCACGCGCGTACACCTCGTCGACACACCGGGTCTGCCCGATTTTATCGGGCGCGCGATCGGCGCTCTGCCCGCCGTCGAAACGGCGGCGATGGTTGTGAATGCCCAAAACGGCGTTGAGATGATCACGAGCCGGATGATGCACTGGGCTTCGAAGCGCAACCTCTGCCGCATGATCATCGTGAACAAGATCGATGCGGAGAACATCGATCTGCCCGCTCTGCTCGAAAAGATACAGGCCGCCTTCGGCAAGGAGTGTTTGCCGATAAACCTCCCAGCCGACGGTGGCACGCGAGTCGTCGACTGCTTTTTCAACCCTGCCGGCGAATCCGATTTCTCGTCCGTGGCCGAATCCCACAGCGCCCTCGTCGACCAGGTCGTCGAAGTGGACGAGGCGTTAATGGCGAAATACCTCGAGCAGGGGGAAATCGCGCCCACCGAGCTGCACGAGCCGTTCGAGAAGGCGCTGCGAGAGGGACATCTCATCCCGGTATGCTTCACGTCGGCGCGCAATGGTGCGGGCGTTGCGGAGTTGCTCGATGTATTGGTCAAACTCATGCCCAATCCGACAGAAGGCAACTCGCCGCAGCTGCTCAAGGGAGAAGGCGAGCAGGCGACGCCGATCCAGGCCGATCCCGACCCGAAGAAGCACGTCATTGCTCACGTCTTCAAGGTGGTCATCGATCCTTTCATCGGCAAGGTCGGCGTGTTCCGGGTGCACCAGGGCACCATCACCAAAGACACGCAGCTCTTCGTTGGCGAAGGGCGGAAGGCATTCAAGGTCGGGCACGCCTATCTGGTGCAGGGCAAGGACCTGGTCGAGACCGACGCGCTCGTCCCCGGCGACATCGGGGCCGTCGCCAAGGTGGAGGAAATTCAGTTCGACGCCGTGCTGCACGACTCGCATGACGAGGACCAAATCCACCTGGTGCCGCTGGAGTTTCCCCTGCCGATGCACAGCGTCGCGATCGAACCCAAGCGCCGCGGCGACGAGCAGAAGATTTCCGACGCCTTGCACAAGCTCGCAGCCGAGGATCCGACGTTCAAGGTCGAGCACAATGCTACGGTGAACCAGACCATCATCAGCGGGCTTGGCGACCTGCACATGCGCTACATACTCGATCGTATGGCTGGCCAGCATCACGTTGAGGTCGCGACCAAGCCCCCGCGCATCCCTTACCGCGAGACGATCACCGCAAGGGCCGAAGGTCATCATCGGCACAAGAAGCAGACGGGGGGCGCGGGCCAGTTCGGCGAAGTATTTTTGCGCGTCGAGCCGCTGAGGCGCGGCGCCGGTTTCGAGTTCCGGGACGAAAGCAAAGGGGGCGTGATTCCAAACCAATTCATACCGGCGGTCGAGAAAGGCGTGCGCCAGGTGCTCGAGTCCGGACCGGTCGCGGGCTATCCGGTGCACGACGTGCGCGTGACGGTGTACGACGGCAAGCACCACCCCGTGGACTCGAAGGAAGTGGCCTTCATCGCGGCCGGCAAGCGCGCGTTCATGGACGCGATCGGCAAGGCGCGCCCGATCATTCTCGAGCCGATCGTGAACATAGAAGTCGCGGCGCCGGAAGGCAACATGGGCGATATCGCCGGCGACATCTCGTCCAAGCGCGGCCAGCTGAGCGGCACCGACGCGCTCGGGCCGGGCATGCTGCTCATCAAGGGCCGCGTGCCGCTCGCCGAGCTCAACAACTACCAGGCACGGTTGAAATCAGTCACCGCGGGCCAGGGATCCTTCTCCATCGAGTTCTCGCATTACGACCCGGTGCCCCCGAACCTGCAGAAAGACCTGTCCACGCAACACGCCAAGACAGCCGTCCACGCGGAAGAGGATTAGCGCCGGGCTGCGGGGGTTACGGCCCGCATTTATGTTGACCGCCTCGTTTGCGCGGCTCACGCCGGCGCAAATTGCTGCCATCGCCCTCCTTGGCGCGGTCATAACCGGGCAACGTCCCGCCGCCGCGGTGGAACTCGAGGTGCGCAAGGTGGCCGTTTTCGATCCACCCGTGGTCGCTGCGCCCGTGATGCCCGATCAGCTTCCGCATAGCCGGGTCGCCCATGGCACGCGCGACCTCGCCCGGGCGTGGCTGGCCGCGCCAACCCGGCGCTACGGGCACGCGGTACTCGGCGACGACCTGGAAGCTGGCGAGCTGCGCGCGCAGATGCAAAGCGGCCGTACGCTCGTTGCCAGGCTGTCGGATGACTGCGTCTTCGAGGACCTCGTTCCCCGTCTCGTCGACCTCGATGCCGATGGCCGCGACGAAGTGGTCGTCGTCCAGAGCTGCCACTCCACCGGCGCCATGATTACGGTGTGGGGTGAGGCGAACGGCCGTCTCGTCCGCAAGGCGGCAGGCGGGGCCATCGGCATGGCAAACCGTTGGCTCAATCCGATCGGGTTTGGGGATTTCAATGGCGACGGCAGGCTCGAGATCGCCGTCGTGCAAACGCCGCATATTGGCGGCGTCGTCAAGATCTACCGGGTGGACGGCGCGACGCTCGCCCTCGTAGCCAAGCGCGGCCATTACTCGACGCACGCGTTGGGCAGCACGGAGCTCGGGCTGGGACAGGTATTCCGGCTTGGACACGCCGACGCCCTTCTTGTGCCCGACCAGGAACGCGACCATCTCGCCGTGCTCGCGTTGCGTGACGGCCGCCTTGCCGAGCTGGCCCGTGTGCCGCTCGGCGCGCCCCTGGCGAGCGGGCTCGCGCCCGGCGCCCCGCGCACCTGGCGTTTCAGGCTCGCCGACGGGCATGCCGCCGAGGTGTCCGTTCGCTAGCATCCTTCCGATCTGCCGCTGGAGGCTCTGCTAAAGTGGCGCGATGGATGAAATGGTCCTTCGCGGTATGGCAAAGTGGCCGGATGTACCCGCCGTCTACGGCTGGCTCGAGCTCGACCGGCGCGGACACTGGCTGATCAAGGGCGACCGGATCACGAACCCCGGCGTCATCGCCTTCATTGCCCGCAACTATACGCATGACGAGCAGGGCCGCTGGTTCTTTCAAAATGGCCCGCAACGTGTCTTCGTGACGCTCGAGTACGCGCCTCTTGTCTACCGCGTTCTGAATCCGGAGGGCACCGCGCTTGAACTTCAGTCGCACGTCGGCAGGGCCGTCACGGCCGTCAGTGGCGCCTGGCTCGACGAGAATGGTGTCGTGCTGCTCGAAACCGAGCAAGGCGTCGGCACCGTCCATGACAGCGATCTCGAACGGCTCCTGCCGTCGTTCGTCGACGCTGAAGGACATCCGCTCGATGAGGCCGCGCTCGATCATCTGCTGGAGCGCATCGAAGCCGGGCAACGCCCTGCGTTATGGCTCAAGTTTCGGGAACGCACGGTCGGGTTCGAGCCGCTCCGCTCCGGCACCGCGCCCAGGCGCTTCGGCTTTATCGCGCACCCGGTTCAGCCAGCTGGCAAGCAAGAGTGCGGTTGACGCGGCCGCGCTGGCCTACGCGCCAGTTCTGAGCCAAAGACATGCACATGCCGATCGACTGCAGGCCACACGTTTTTTGTCCTGCGGTCCGACCGTTGATTCCGCTCTGAACGACCGGTAATCTCTTCGCCTCCACATTACGGAATCCCCTCATGATCGATTTGCGAAGCGATACTGTCACGCGCCCGACCGAGGCCATGCTCGAATCGATGCACAGGGCGACATTCGGCGACGACTCCCGCGAAGGCGACGCCACCGTGCAAAGGCTCGAGGCCATGGCGGCCGAGCGCACCGGCAAGGAGGCTGGGGTGTTCATGCCAAGCGGCACCATGACGAACCTCGTCGCTATGCTCGCGCATGGCCGTCGGGGCGGCGAAGTGCTGCTGGAAGACGGCTCGCACACGCTCAACGCCGAGCTGGGCGGCATCGCTGGCGTGGCCGGGCTCTTCTACCGGGGCATTCCCGGACACCGCGGCGCGATGGACCTTGATGCCCTGCGCGAGTCCATCCGGCCGACGACCCGCTACCACATGGGCACCGCGCTGATCTGGATGGAGAACACGCATAACCGCGCCGGCGGCGCCGTGCTGCAGCTTGCGCACATGGGCGCAGTTGCCGGCCTGGCCCGCGAACACGGCATACCAGTGCACCTGGATGGCGCGCGGCTATTCAACGCGGCCATAGCGCTCGGAGCGCGCACCACCGATATCGCGCGACACGCCGACTCGACGTGCTTTTGTGTCTCAAAGGGGCTGTCGGCGCCAGTGGGCTCGATCCTCTGCGGCACCCGCGAATTCATCGAGCGCGCCCGCGCATATCGCCGCATGGTCGGTGGCAACATGCGACAGGCAGGGCCGCTCGCGGCGGCGGGCATCGTTGCGCTCGAGACCATGGTGGACCGCCTTGCCGAGGACCATCGCGCGGCGAAGCGTTTCGCGGAGGGCCTCCGGCGCATCGACCCGAGCTTGTGCGACCCTCGCGACGTCGAGACCAATCTGGTGCGCGTTGACGTGTCGAAGAGCGGACGACGCGCTACGCAGTGGTCAACGGACCTACAGGCAAAAGACGTGCTGGTCGCGCCGGCCGGCACCTACACGCTGCGTTTTGTCACCCACCGGCACATCACGACAGCCGATGTCGACACGGCGGTTGACGCCGTTTCGGGCCTCTGGGGGCGGGGCTAGATACGGCGTTGCCTAGCGAATTCGCCGGCTGGAGAAATTCTCGTCGATCTGGTCCTGGAAAAAGCTGCCCGGCGAAGGGGCGCTCATGAAGCGGCGGTGCACCTCCGGCGAGACGCCGCAATACTGGATGATCGAGCCGTTCGTGAATTCAATCTCGAGAAGCCGGCCACTCGGGTCGTAGCCCACCGAGCGGATGGTCGAGGCGTTGATGCGTTTTCGCTCCATGCCTAGCGCCGTGACTAGGTGACTAAATAACTAGGCGACAATGGGCAAATACGCGCACAAGCAATCGGCGGGAAGCACGCATGGTTTCGAACCGCTTAGTCATCTAGTCACGTAGTCACGTCATTTGAGGGCTTCGTCCGCGATATCGTCGAGCAGCTTTCCCACCGCACGCAACGCCTGCGCCGATTGGTCGGATCCGGCCGCGGGAGGTTTTCGGTAAGCGATGTAGACCTTGCCAGCTTCGGTGGGCAACGTATAGACCGCGATCGAGTACGGGCAGAACACGATGTTGCGTGGATCCGCCTCCATCGTGGCCCGCGAAACCGCGGCACTGCAGAACTCCAGCAACTGGGCGTCACGGTAGATGACGCGCGAACGTCCGATATCCTTGCCGGTGCGCTCGAGCATGGCGCCGATGTGCGCCGTGTAATTGACCACGAGACCGCGACCCTCGACGGCAAATAGCACGCGCTCCTTGACCTCGGCGAAGTCCCCCTTTACCGAGCGCACCACTACGCCCGTTTGAGCCGCCTGGCTCGATGCAGCAAGCAACATGGCGACGATCAGCAACCAGGGCCGTATCCATCTTGGATTCATGATCAAAACCTCCTTTTGCCCGTCCAGCTCACCACGCCTGCCGGGATCTAGATTCTAGGAGGTTTGCGCCCTGCGCGCAGGGGTGCGCGCGTCTTACTTGGCAAAAGGGCTTAAAAGAACCGCGGTGCGCGCGCCGGAGGAGGAAAGCGCCGCACCGCGGTCATGGGAAAACGCTGCCTGGCGGAACCGCCGCCATCTGACGGGCACGTTCCGCGCGAACCGCTGCCATCGTGCTAAGGCCGGCTGCCCATCGGGAAAGGCCAGGCACCCGGAACCGCCACCGGCCGCGGGGCCGCGGGCGCTGCTGCCATCTTGCGTCGCGCCGGTTTCTGGCGCCGTACCGCCTTCTTGCGGGGCCCAACCTTCTTGCGCCGCACCGCCTTCTTGCGCTTCGCCGCGCTTGTTTTTGCTCTGCGCTTCACCGGGCGCTTTCTTGCCGGTTTTCTTTTCTTCAGTTTCCTCTTGCCCGATTTCTTCTTCGCCTTCGCCATTCGAGCCTCCTTTCACATTGCCCAAGCGACGCGCGGACCGTCAGAACGGGAACCGCGTGCCGCCGCACGCGCCGAGTCCGCGACACGCGCGCCAGCGGCCCCTTCACGACCCGCCCTAGTGCAAGGCCGCTTGGGATTTCGTCGCCAGATCGCGATACAAAAGCTCCGGATCCAGATTGATTCCACCTCCCCAGGTCACGGCGTTCGACACTGGATCGATTGCCACCCGGCTAAAGGTTGCCTCGTCCGAAATCGCGCTATACGACATCGTCGATACCAGGTCACCGAGATAGACGCGCCCCTCCAGCCCGTCGTCAAAACGGAGCCAAAGCGTGTAGTTGCCCTCGGCGCGACATTCGGTAATGGTGTGATTCATGCTTCCTCTGCGGCTGCGGTAACGTCGGTTCAGCAGGCTGGAACCCAAGAGATGGCGCCTCCCTTGCTCGTTAAAAACCCGTGTTTCCCCAACAATCCCGTTCTAGTCCCAAGTCAGCGCGCCGCCGGTCTGGTACTCGATGACACGCGTCTCGAAGAAGTTGCGTTCCTTTTTCAGGTCGATCATCTCGGCCATCCAGGGAAACGGATTGGTTGCGCCCTCGAACAGGACGTCGAGACCGATCTGCTGACAGCGGCGGTTCGCGATGTAACGCAGGTATTCCTTGAAAATCGACGCGTTCAGCCCGAGCACGCCCCGCGGCATGGTGTCCTCCGCGTAGCGGTACTCCAGCTCCACCGCCTTGCGGAACAACCCGCGCACCTCCTCACGGAATTCCGACGTCCAGAGATGCGGGTTCTCCAGCTTGATCTGGTTGATGAGATCAATGCCGAAATTGCAGTGCATGGACTCGTCGCGCAGGATGTACTGGTACTGCTCCGCCGAGCCGGTCATCTTGTTCTGGCGCCCGAGAGAGAGGATCTGCGCGAAGCCAACATAGAAGAAGAGCCCTTCCATCATGCAGGCAAAAACGATGAGGCTGCGCAGGAGCTTCTGGTCGTTCTCGGGCGTGCCGGTTTGGAACGACGGATCGGTCAGCGTGTTGATGAACGGGATCAGGAACTCGTCCTTGTCACGGATCGACGGAATCTCGTGGTAGGCGTTGAACACCTCGCCCTCGTCGAGCTGCAGGCTCTCGACGATATATTGGTAAGCGTGGGTATGGATCGCCTCCTCGAATGCCTGACGCAGCAGGTACTGCCGGCACTCGGGCGCGGTGATATGGCGATAGGTACCCAGCACGATATTGTTGGCTGCCAGGGAATCCGCCGTCACGAAGAAACCGAGATTGCGTTTGACGATTCGGCGTTCGTCGTCGGTGAGCCCGTGGGGATCCTTCCACAGCGCGATGTCCCGGCTCATCTGGATCTCTTGCGGCATCCAGTGGTTGGCACACGCCGAGAGGTATTTCTCCCAGGCCCATTTGTACTTGAACGGCACCAACTGATTGACGTCGGTCCGCCCGTTGATGACACGCTTGTCGGCGATATTGACCCGCCGAAGCTCGGCCGCGTCTTCCTGATTCCGCGCCGTTGCCGGGCCCACCGCCAGGCCGGCATCGGCTCCAGTCGGCTGCTGCTCCTCGAACTGCAACATCTTCAGTCTCCTTTATGGCTGTTCTGGGTGGACACTTTCCGGCGCGGCCACCGCGTCTTTATGGCTGTCATGGGTGATGCGGCTACTGGCGCCGATGAAGCTTTCCTGTAGACCCGGTTGTTCGTGAGTGAGTCGTCTCCTTTATTGACAGGACTCGCAGTCAGGATTGTCGATCGAGCAGAACTTCGCGTCCGTTGCCGGCAGCCCCCCGTCGGCCGGCACGGCGTTCAAATGCCCGGTGGTGACCGTCGATTTTTCTGCAGATGTCGCGCCAAGCGTCCTCAGGTAGTAGGTGGTCTTGAGCCCGCGCACCCAGGCGAGCTTGTAGACCTCGTCGAGCTTCTTGCCCGATGCGCCCGCCATGTAGATGTTGAGCGACTGCGACTGGTCGATCCATTTCTGCCGGCGAGCGGCGCATTCGACCAACCACTTCGGATCGATTTCGAAAGAGGTCGCGTAGAGGCTGCGGATATCATGCGGGACGCGATCGATCCTGGCGAGCGATCCGTCGAAGTACTTGAGATCCGCGATCATGACCTCGTCCCAGAGATTGAGCTTCTTCAGGTCCCGCACCAGGAATTCGTTCGCCACCGTGAACTCGCCCGACAGGTTCGACTTGACGTAGAGGTTCTGGTAGGTCGGCTCGATAGATTGGGAGAGACCGGTAATGTTCGCGATGGTCGCGGTGGGTGCGATCGCTATGCAGTTCGAGTTACGCATGCCGACGCGCTGCACGCGCTTGCGCAAGCCATCCCAGTCGAGCGTGCTGGACATGTCGCACTCGACGAATCCACCGCGCTCCTCCGCGACCAGCCGCAATGTGTCCGCAGGAAGTATCCCGCGGTCCCACAGCGAGCCCTTGAAGGTCGAGAACGTGCCGCGCTCCTCGGCAAGATCGGCCGAGGCGGAGTAGGCGCAATAGGCGATCGCCTCCATCGAGCGGTCGGCGAACTCCACCGCAGCCTGCGATCCGTAGGCGATACGCAGCCTGTGGAGGCAGTCCTGAAAGCCCATGATGCCGAGCCCCACCGGACGGTGCTTGAAGTTGGAGTTGCGGGCCTTGTTCACCGAGTAGAAGTTGAGGTCGATCACGTTGTCGAGCATGCGCATCGCGGTGCCCACGGTGCGTCTGAGTTTTTCCATGTCAATGCGCCCGGTGGACGCATCGAGGTGCGCGGGCATGTTGACCGATCCCAGATTGCAGACGGCGATCTCGTCGGCACCGGTGTTGAGCGTGATCTCCGTGCAGAGATTGGAGCTGTGCACCACGCCCACATGCTGCTGGGGGCTGCGGATATTGCAGGGGTCCTTGAACGTGATCCATGGATGACCGGTCTCGAACAGCATCGACAGCATCTTGCGCCAGAGCTGGGTCGCGGGGACTTTCTTGTAGAGTTTCAACTCGCCTGTCGCGGCTCGACGCTCGTATTCGAGATAGGCGCGCTCGAAGGCCTTGCCGTATTTTTCGTGAAGATCAGGGACGTCCGACGGAGAAAACAGCGTCCAGTCCCCGTTTTCCATGACCCGCTTCATGAAGAGATCCGGCACCCAGTTGGCGGTGTTCATGTCGTGCGTGCGGCGCCGGTCGTCACCGGTGTTCTTGCGCAGCTCGAGGAATTCCTCGATATCAAGGTGCCAGGTTTCGAGGTAGGAGCACACCGCGCCCTTGCGCTTGCCGCCCTGATTGACCGCCACTGCCGTGTCGTTGACCACCTTCAGGAACGGCACGACGCCCTGGCTCTTGCCATTGGTGCCCTTGATGTGAGCCCCGAGGGCGCGCACGGGCGTCCAGTCATTGCCGAGCCCGCCCGCGAACTTCTGCAGCAGCGCATTTTCCTTGATCGCCTCGTAGATGCCGTCGAGGTCGTCCGAAACGGTGGTGAGATAGCAGCTCGCAAGCTGCGAGCGTCGCGTTCCGGAGTTGAACAGCGTCGGCGTCGAGCTCATGAAGTCAAAGCTCGAGAGCACGTTGTAGAACTCGATCGCGCGCGCCTCGCGCTGGTCCTCCGTCTCGTTCAACGCGAGCCCCATGGCCACGCGCATGAAGAAGATCTGCGGCAGCTCGATGCGGCTGCCCTGCACATGGAGAAAGTAGCGGTCATACAGTATCTGCAGGCCGAGGTAGGTGAACTTGAGGTCCCGGTTTGCGTCGAGCGCGGCGCCGAGACACTTCAGGTCGAAATTCGCGAGTCGCTCGTCAAGCAGGCCGGCCTCGATTCCCGTCTCAACGAAGCGCGGCAAATACTCGGCGTAGCGCAGGTGCATTTCAGCCTGCGTCACCTCCTCGCCCAGCGTCTCGAGCCGCAGCGTGTGCAGCAGGAGGCGCGCGGTCACGTAGCTGTAGCCCGGATCCTGCTCGATCAGCCCACGCGCGGCGAGAACCAGTGATTTGCGAACCTCCGCCATCGGCACGCCGTCGTAGAGATCGCGTTGCATCGCCTGCAGGATGGGCCCGGGACCCACGTCGCGCCCGAGACCTTCGCACGCATCGCGCACCAGCGCCGCGATCGCCGCGAGATCGAGCGGCTTGGCGACCCCCCCGTCCTTGACCGTGATAGTCGTGTTGCCGCGAATCTCATCCTGTAGATGACGTTCCTTTGCCCGCTCCCGGGCGCGCTCCTCGCGATAGAGCACATACGCACGGGCCACGTTGTGCTCGCCCTCGCGCATGAGCGCGAGCTCGACCTGGTCCTGGATATCCTCGATGTGGAGCGTTCCGCCCGAGGGGTGTCTGCGCATGAGCGCGCTCACGACGCTCTCGGTGAGCTTCGTAACTTGCTCGCGCACGCGCGCCGAGGCTGCGCCGGTGCCCCCGTTCACCGCGATGAACGCCTTGGTCATCGCAATGACAATTTTCGAGGGCTCGAAACCGACCACCGCGCCGTTTCGGCGAATCACCTTGTATTGGGCGTAACGTTCCTCGTTGCCAGCGGGAAGTTCCGCGGGAGGTAGATTCGCGTCAGTTGCGACGCGCAGCGTCTCGGTTGCGACTTGCATAGATTCAACTCCTTGAGTTCTGTGACGTTTCTGACTCAAGGGGAGCCCCTCCTCCCCTTATGCCCGCTTCTGGCTTACGCGTGAACCACAATATATTGTGGTTCGTTGAAAATTTGGAACAAATTGTAGGGTCGCAATTTTTCGAACGCAACAGGTTTTTGACGATACGGTTAAATGCGCGTCACCACTGGGGAAACCTCTTGGCAACCCACGGAAAACACGCGATTTCTCTGCTCAAAAAATGAGCACCGCCCCGAATTTGCGTGTGACATTTGTCACGGACCGCGCTCCGGCGTGATTTTTTTGAGATCGAGAGCGCTGTTTGGTGAGCAACGCGCAGGACGACACGCGCGACAGCGCAGTGATTTTCCGACCCGGAATGGATCGAGCGTTTCAGGCGCCTCGCGCGCGCTTCACTGCGTGACCCAGATCGCGCACAGGGCGATGCGCCCGATCGCTAGGAGTAACCAATAGACCGCGCGATCTCTCAGCGCTACATACCGCCTGCTCGACCGCGGGCGTAATCGCCGGTCTTGGATTTCATCTGCGCCTGGGCGTTCGCCGACGCAGCCGCGGGCGAGCCGCGAGAGCGCTGGTCTTTCCCGCTAGCGCATCGCGCCGCCGCCGCCCGATCCCGGCTCGTCTTACGGCGCGGCCATTCATTCCCAGCATCGCCCGATAACGCGCCCAGTCAAACTGCGGCCCGGGGTCGGTCTTGCGCGACGGTGCAATATCGCAATGGCCGACGACTTCCGAAATCGGGTAGCGCGCCATCAACACCCGCGTAAGCGCCGCAAGTCGCCGGTACTGCGCCGCAGTGAACGGCTTCTTCTCATCGCCTTCAACCTCGATGCCGATCGAGAAGTCGTTGCAGCGAGGCTTCCCCCGCCAGGTCGACTCGCCGGCGTGCCACGCCCGCTTCGCACACGGCACAAACTGGATAACCGCACCGCTGCGGCGCACCAGGAAATGCGCCGATGCCTTCAAATTCGCGATCGTCGCGAAAAATGGATGCGCCCTTGGGTCAAGCCGATTGGTAAAGAATTCTTCGATGGCCGGGCCGCCGAAACTGCCTGGTGGCAGGCTGATGTAATGCACGACAAGGAGCTCGATGCCGCAGGCGGCTGGGCGCTCGTCGAAGTTGGGCGACGCAATGAAGCGCGCCCCTTCGAGAACGCCCTCTTCAGTGAGCTTCGGTCTCACGCCTTGACTGTACGCAGTAAGCTTCTGACAGAACCACGAGTGCCGGCCGTATTTTCGCGCCGGGATGGCTTCTCAGTCCTTCGAGTCGAGCTCGTCCTTGATTCCGAGCCGCTCCATCCGATAGCGCAATGCCCTGAAGGTGATGCCGAGCAGTTTTGCCGCGGCAGTGCGGTTGTAGCGTGTCTGCCCAAGGGCTTCGAGTATTGCCTGTCGCTCGACGGAATCCAGCCGCTCCTGAAGCGGCAAGCCGGCGAGGGCGGCTTCCTCGCCTTCACCGGCAATCGCAGCTGCCAGCGGCTGTGTCGGCCCGAGCTGCAAGTCCCCGGGTTGAATTTCCTGTCCGCTGGCAAGGGCGAGGGCGCGCTCAAGCACATTTTCCAGCTCGCGCACATTGCCGGGAAAATCATAGCGCTGCAGCCAGCTCAGCGCGTCCTCCGAGAGTCGCGGCACGGGGCCGGTTCCAGCGCCTGCATGGCGCCTGAAAAACACTTCCGCGAGCAGCGGTATGTCCTCGCGCATTTCCCGCAGCGACGGCATACGCAATTCGATCACGTTGAGCCGGTAATACAGATCCTGCCGGAAGTGACCGTTTTTCACCTCCTCGCCAAGGCTGCGGTGCGTGGCGCTTATCAAGCGCACGTCCACGGCTTCCTCACTGGTAGCGCCGACCTTGCGGACCTTCTTTTCCTGGATTGCCCGCAGAAGCTTCACCTGCATCGGCAACGGAAGGTCAGCGACCTCGTCGAGGAAAAGCGTGCCGCCGCTCGCGGCCTGGAAGAAGCCGTCGCGGTCCGCGGTCGCCCCGGTGAAGGCGCCCTTCCGGTAGCCGAAGAATTCGCTTTCCATCAGGTTTTCCGGTATCGCGCCGCAATTGACGGCCACAAACGGCCCATCGTTACGCGAACCTTTCGTGTGAATCAACCGTGCAGCGAGCTCTTTGCCGCTGCCCGACTCGCCCGTGATATGAATCGGCGCCTGCGTCCGCGCCAGCCGCTCGATCATCGCTCGCGTCGCCTGCATCTGCGCGGACTCGCCGATCAGCAACCCCGAGGCCGCCGCCTCGTCCTCCGGTGAGCGGCGTCCGCCGGGCACGGGAAGTTTGAGCGCCGAGCGGACGAGCGTGCGGAGCTGATTGAGCGAGACCGGCTTCGCGAGATAGTCGAAGGCTCCCGCCTTCAGAGCGGCAACCGCGTTCTCCGTGCTCCCGTGCGCGGTGATGACCGCGACGGGCAGGTCGGGATGGTTCTTGCTGACAAAATCGACGACCTCGAGTCCGTCGCCATCAGGCAGCCGCATGTCGGTCAGACACAGATTGTATGTGTTCTTCGCAAGCAGCTCGTACGCTTCCGTGGTGGTTGCAGCGCAGTGGGCATCAAGCCCCATGCGCGCGAGTGTGAGTCCCAGGAGCTCCCGGATGTCGGCCTCGTCGTCGATGACGAGTACTTGGCTGTTCACGCTCATCTCATGAAGCCGTGACGCGTGAGCCGTGCGCCGCGAAGCCGGGGCGTGGCGCGTCATCGGCAACGGCTCGCCCAACCAGTTCCTGCTGTTTCCGTTCACGAATCATGACTCACCATTCAACGGTCTAGGAGACTGCGCGGCAAAGCACGCTGAACTGCGTGCCCGAGGGCGTCTCCACGTAATCCAGACTCGCGCCGTTCGCTTCGCAGACTTCGCGCGCGATGTAGAGGCCGAGGCCGGTTCCGCCAGTTGCGGTCGTAAAGAACGGCTCGAACAGGCGAGCACGCACTTCGGGCGTAATACCTGGCCCATCGTCGACGACGTCCAATTTTACAACAGTGTCGGAGCGCGCCATGCCGACGTGAATGCGGATGCTCTCGGGCCGCCGCCGGCAGTGCCGCAAGGCGTTGCGGCATAAATTCCACATGACCTGATTCAAATGACTGCGGTCGAACAACACCTCCGCGTCTCCCGTGAGCTCGAGCCAGAATATTTCGGGATCGATGCGCTCGATCTGCGTGAACTGCTCGACGAAGCGCTTGAGAAAATCGACCACCTTGAACTGCTCGCGGTGCGCCTGGTCGCCACGGCTCAACCGCAAAACGCTGTTTACCATGCGGTCCAGTCGCTGCGTGTTCTCGTTGATGATCGTGATCAGGCGCTGGGTGGTGGTATTGATCATCGGCTCCTCGTGCAGGAGCTCGGCGGCGTGGCTGATCGCGCCCAGGGGGTTGCGAATCTCATGCGCGATGTTGGCGGTAAGCCGCCCCATCGCCGCGAGCTTAAGCTGGCGCGCCTGGGACTGGATCCGGCTCTGGTCCTCGAGAAAGATGACGGCCCCGACCTGGCGGCTTCGGCCGATCGGCACGAAACGCGCGCCGACCGCGCTGCTGAAAGGCTTGGCGTCCTTCGCTTCGGCGGCCTTCTGGCTGCGCCAATGATCAAACTGTTCGCCCAGTGCCGGCGCATAATCGGCGAGCCTCACTTGCCCGGCTTCGCGGCGAATCGGGCCCAACAGCTGCTCCGCCCGGGTGTTCGATTGCCGGATGACGCCTCGCCCGTCGACCACCAGCACCCCGTCCTGCATGTCGCGAATGACGAGCGCGTTGACCTGCTCCATGTTCGCGAGGTCCACCTCGCGCTGCGCCGCCAGCTCCTCACTCGCCTGCGTGTGCTTGGCGAGGGCGTGGGCAAGCCATGCGATTGCAAAGTACGCAGCGGACAGGAGGCCCGCCTGCGCGTACTGTCCGACCAACGCGTCGTGGGCCAGCACCTGGTAGGTGTGCTCGAGCAGTACCGCGATACTGGCGAGCGCGGCGAAAAACAACGTGAGCTGGCCGCGGCTGATGAGCCCGGCGCCGGCGAGCGTGCTCAGAAGCAGCAGGCCCAACCCGCTCGATATTCCACCGCTCGCGGCGATGAATACCACGATAAACAGGATGTCGGCGACCACCTGCGTCGTGAGCTGCAGGTTGAATTGCCGGCGCGCCGCGATCGTCACGAAACAAGCGACGCTGAACAGGATGTACGCGACATCGGACGCCAGGAAAAGCGTGGGATCCTGTGAGCCAAACATGATGTTGTCGCCCCACAGGATGATCGCGAGCAACAGCACCACGCCCACGGCCAGGCGATAGACGTTGAACAGGAAGAGCGAGCGCCAGAGCGGTGCCGCGTTTGCGCTGGTGCGGATGGCGACCTCCCGCGCCCGCTGCCCGGCCCGCTCCGCGTGCGTCAAGCTCGCCGGCATCATCCGGACTGCCGCTCGCGGTGCTCGACCGAGCAGTAATGCCGGCCCTGCGCAGCCACGCTCTCGCTGCGCGGCAGATGCACGCCGCAACGTTCGCAACGGACCATGTCCTCGGCTGCCCCTGCAGAAGGCGCGTCGTTACTGTCGATGCGCCGCCGGTAGCCTCTCAGAACCCAATAGGCGAGCAGCAGGCCGAGAACGAGCAGGATGACTTTCGCCAAACAAAACCTCGCGCAAAGCGTGACAGCATAGTGTGCCGCAATGGCGCTCTAGCGTCGAGGTCGAAAGTCGCGCCTTGAACGCAACCGGAAAAGACACTACCCGGCCCGGCCTGGTCGGGGGCTCAACGGCGAGTGTCCAGAGAAACCGGTGGATCAGGTTGGCACCGGCAGTTACTGCATTGAGCTCGAACAGTTTACGCTCACTGAAAGTGGGCCGGAGCGCATCGGAAACGACGCTTGAGACGCGGGCATCGCCGGACGCGCCATCGTCGCAGTCCAGCACCGGCCGTTGCGTCCGTGAAGGAGGTCCACGCACTTCGTCCTTCAAGCGCGCGGCGAAAGGACGCCAAGGCCGCGCTTGCCAGGGAACGCGTCAAGAGATGGGCTTCACCGAAAAGCTCGACGGCGGCTCGCCACGCCGAGCCCTCTCCCACATCGTGGCGTATGCAGATTCAATATGCAGACGGAAACGATCGGTATCGAACAGCGGATGGCTCGCGCGGTCCTGCTCAAGTCTCGCCTTGATGTCCGAGAGCCATGCCGGCTTGGTCGCAAGCTCCAGCGCCCGAGCTTCGTAACTCTCCAGGTCATGCGCAACCAATTCTGGCAGACCCACCGCGTTGAGCAGACTGGCCGCCACGCGCCCAGGAAACGTTTGACCCAGGCACGTCAGCACGGGCAATCCCGCCCACAGAGCATCGCTTGCGGTCGTGTGCGCATTAATGGGCAACGTGTCCAGAAAGAGGTCCGCTGCCCTGTGACGGGCAAGGTGCTCACCGGGTTTCATTCTACCGGCAAAGACCAGGCGATCCGCCGCGATACCTCGCCGCTCGGCCTCTCTTTTCAGATTCCGCGATGCCGCTACGTTGTCCTCGAGCAACCACAGCACGCTCCCGCCAACCTCCCGCAGCAACCGCATCCAGACATCGAAGATTTCTGGCGTGATTTTGTAATTCTTGTTGAAACAGCAGAAGATGAAGCCTGTCTCCGGCAGCCCCACCTCCGCCCGGCTGGGAATTCGTTCTGAAATGCGCCGCTTCGAATCGTTGACCTGGTAGGTGTCCGGCAGATAAACGATCCTTTCGTTGTAGAACGCCTCGTGTTGAGGCGGAATCACATGCGGGTCTGCAAGGATGTAGTCAAAATAATCCGCTCCGAGCGTACCCGGGAACCCCAGATAGTTGACCTGGACGGGACACGGTCGATAGCAGAAAATGCCCTGCCTTTCGCGCCCAACATAGCCATTCAGGTCGACCAGGATGTCGATCTTCCTTTCTCTTATAGTCGCGGCCGCCTGAGCATCGTCGAGACGCGTGATATCGACGATTTCACCGACCGCCCGGTTGATCCTGCCGCGAATTTCGCTTTCGTCGTCCCACCCGTTATCGAAGGCATACGTCTCGAAACGTCGTTTGTCGTGGCGTTCAAGGAGCCCTGTTATCAGAATCGCGGTCGCGTGTTCCCGGAATTCGCCTGCTACGTAGCCGATTCGAATCCGGGGATTTTCATAACGCTCTCCTGCCCAAAGCTGGATTCCTGAAGGCGGAAAGTTCGTGGCAGCATACATTTCGGCACAGAGCCTGGCCTGCCGAGCCGAGCCTGAAATGGCCTGATACTCAAAGGGTTCACAGGAATTTTTCCCTGCGCCGACATCTGCCTCTATGGAATCCCGGAGTTGGGACAGCCGGTCCCAGTCGCAACACAGCATCTTCGCGTGAAGCAGCTTGCCTTTTGCAAACGGATAGTCCGGGACCAATTCGAGCGCTCTTGAAAAATACGGCACAGCTTCTTCCGGCCGGTTCACATCTTGAAGCGCTAGGCCAAGGTTATAGCAGGCGTTTGCATAATCGGGCTTGCACGACAGCGCACGCTCATAGCTGGCGACCGCCAGGTCGGGCTGTTTCAGGTCGATTAGAACATTGCCGCGGTTGTTGAGCGCTTCTGCATCGTCGGGCCTTAGTTGAAGCGCCCGGTCATAACTCTCCAGCGCTTCCTCCGCCCGCCTGAGGCGTTGCAAGACAATGCCGCGGTTGTAGTGCGCATCCGCGTAGTCGGGATTGAGCCGCAATGCACCCTCATAGCTGGCGAGCGCCTCGTCCAGTCGTTTGAGGTACAGCAGGGCGTTGCCCCGGTAGTAGAACGCCTCCGCATAGTCGGGTTTGAGCCGTATTGCGCTATCGTGGCTGGCAAGCGCGTCTTCCGGCCGCCCCAGGTCCAGCAGCGTTTTGCCCCTGCCGTTGAGAGCCTCGGCAGAGCCGGGTTTGAGCCGCAACGCGCGTTCATACATCGCCAGCGCGTCTTCGGGCCGCTTCAAATCGCGCAGGGCATTACCTCGATTCACCAGAATGCTTGCCCGGGAATCTGCGCGAAGCAACAAAGCGGCAAGCCGCGCTCCGACATCCCTGAGGGCGTCCGCGAGTAACATCAAGCAATGGTTGCCGGGAAGAGGTTAGCGAACGCGCTCATTACCACCCCTCGTTTCCCGTGTACGGGCACTCGAGGTATTGCAAAAGCGCCTCGGTCGTCTGAGTCATGGAAATGCGCACTCGCCTCGTAACGATAGGTTAGCGAGCATTGGGCTGCGCGGGAATTGGTCGGGGTGAGAGGATTTGAACCTCCGACACCTGCGTCCCGAACGCAGTACTCTACCAGGCTGAGCTACACCCCGACTTGCAGAAAAGACGGGGGCACGCGCTACCGTGCCCCCGGTCGTCAATAAGAACGCGTCACCGCGAAATCGGCTAATTGTAACAAATAATCACGGTATTTTGAATTTGGAAGGGTCTCCGCGGCAGCGCACGCAGCCCGGGAAGCGCCATGCGCCTTCTCGCGTGCGTAATCGAGCGCGCCGGTAGCGCGGACTGCTGCCAGCACCGCCGCCAGATCATCCCGCCCCCCCTGCTCGATCGCGCCTCGTACGATGCTCGCCTGGTCAGGCGTGCCATGCCGGATCGCATGGATGAGCGGGAGCGTCGGCTTGCCTTCGGCGAGATCGTCGCCGAGATTCTTGCCGATCACGGCCTGGTCGCCAGAGTAGTCGAGCACGTCATCAATCAGCTGAAACGCCACACCGAGCTGCATGCCGTAATCGGACATTGCGGCCTCCTGCGAGGACGCCGCCCCGCCGAGAATCGCGCCCAACCGCGTCGCGGCCTCGAACAGCTTGGCAGTCTTGCACCGTATCACCGCGAGATAGCCCGCCTCGTCGATGTCGGCGTTATGGCAGTTCATGAGCTGCATCACCTCGCCTTCCGCGATCACGTTGGTCGCATCGGCCAGCACTTGCAGCACGCGCATGCTGTCGATGGTAACCATCATCTGGAATGCGCGGGAATAGATGAAGTCGCCAACCAGGACGGCGGTGGTACTGCCGAAGAGCGAGTTGGCCGTCGCGCGTCCACGTCGCAGCGCGGACTCGTCGACCACGTCATCGTGCAACAGCGTTGCGGTGTGGATGAACTCGACGACCGCGGCCAGCTCGTGGTGATCGCGCCCGCGGTAGCCGAATGCCCCGGCCGAGAGCAGTACGAGCATCGGGCGCAGGCGTTTTCCGCCCCCGCCGATGATGTGCTCGGCAACCTGCCGGATGAGCACCACGTCCGAGCTCAAGCGGGCGCGGATTACAGCGTCCACTGCGCGCATGTCCGCCGCAAGAAAGTCGCGGATGGCTTCGATGGACACGGTTGGAACCCGGCGAAAAAGAGCGTGATGATACCAGCAATCCCGCAGCGCCCCCGATAACCCAGAGGGAACGCGCCTGCGGGCATTGTTTGAGGCCTTCAAGAGGTAACTCTCTGATCAAAAAGCGCCATTCCGCGCCGGCCGCCGGTTTCCGGCTTTGACTAAAGTGCGCTCTTTCGGTAGAATGCGCGCCTTCCTAGGAACCCGAATCGGATCGCATCATGTACGCGGTAGTCAAAACCGGCGGAAAGCAGTACCGGGTCAAAGCCGGCGAAAAAATCCGGATAGAACAGATACCTGCAGAGGTCGGTCAGGAAATTGTTCTTGACCAGGTCCTCCTCCTTGGCGCCGGCGACGGCGTGACGATGGGCACGCCGCTCATCGCAGGGGCCGCCGTAAAAGCCAAGGTGCTCGCGCAAGGGCGCGGCGACAAGGTGCACATCTTCAAGATGCGCCGCCGCAAGCACTATCGCAAGAGTCAGGGTCATCGGCAGAACTACACCGAGATCGAGATCCTGGGCATCGGTGCGTAAGGAGAGAACACCATGGCACACAAGAAAGCAGGTGGCAGCTCACGCAACGGCCGGGACTCACAGTCAAAACGCCTCGGCGTGAAACGTTTCGGTGGCGAGCTGGTCCCAGCGGGCAGCATCATCGTCCGCCAGCGGGGAACCCGGGTTCATGCAGGCGAGAACGTCGGCATGGGTCGCGACCACACGCTGTTCGCGAGGGTCACCGGTCGGATTCAGTTCGCCCAAAAGGGGCCGGGGAGCCGTAAGACAGTGAGCGTCGTTCCCGCCTGAGGATATCGAATTCAACGCAAAGGCCCTGCCGGAACGGCAGGGCCTTTTTATTTTTGCCGCCATGAAGTTTGTTGATGAAGCCATGATCGAGGTGCACGCCGGCAAGGGCGGGGACGGCTGCGCGAGTTTCAGGCGCGAGAAGTTCATTCCGCGCGGCGGACCCGATGGCGGTGATGGCGGGCGCGGCGGCAGCATCTACGCGACAGCGGACCGCAACCTCAACACGCTGATCGATTTTCGCTATGCACGAATCCACCGCGCGCGGGATGGAGAGAACGGTCGCGGATCGGACCAGTACGGCAAATCAGCGCCCGATGTCGTGCTGCGCGTGCCGGTCGGCACGATGGTCCTCGATCCCGCAACCGGTGAGTTGCTCGCCGATCTCAACCATGATGGCAATCGAGCGCTGCTGGCCGCCGGCGGGGCTGGCGGCCTCGGCAACCTCCACTTCAAGTCCAGCACCAATCGTGCGCCACGCCAATTCACGCGCGGCGTACCCGGCGAACACCGGCGGCTCAAATTCGAGCTGAAGTTGCTCGCTGATGTCGGGCTCCTGGGCATGCCCAATGCGGGCAAGTCCACGCTGATTCGCGCCGTATCGGCAGCCCGTCCCAAGGTGGCCGATTATCCCTTCACCACGCTCGCGCCCAGCCTCGGCGTTGTACGCGCGGACATGAACCGCAGCTTCGTGCTGGCCGATATTCCCGGCCTGATCGAAGGGGCGGCGGAGGGCGCGGGCCTCGGACACCAGTTTCTACGTCATCTGGCACGGACCCGGCTTCTGCTGCACCTCGTGGACATTGCGCCGGTTGATCCCGGCATCGACCCCGTGCGCGAGGCGCAGGCGATCGTGCGGGAGCTCAAGCGCTACGACGAGATGCTCTATCGCAAGCCGCGATGGCTCGTACTCAACAAAATTGACCTCGTTCCCGCCGCGGAGCGCGAGCGCGTCATAAAGAGCTTCCTCAAGGGCTTTGGCTGGAAAGGCAGAAGCTTTATCATTTCCGCGCTGGCCGGGGACGGCTGCCGCGAGCTCGTCTTCTCGGTTATGGATTACCTCCAGCATGAGCTCCAGAGCTCCGAGCATGCCACGAAAGAGAGCAGGCGGAGGACAAAAAGGCGCGCATCGAAATGAGCGACTGCTGGGTATCTCTGTCGTTTTGTGATGACCAATGTCAAACGTCATAGCTAACGCGAAGCGGCTTGTCGTCAAGGTCGGCTCGAGTCTGGTGACAAATCAGGGCCAGGGCCTTGATCACGACGCGCTTTCACGCTGGGCGAGCCAGATCGCCCAGCTGCGCCACGACGGCCGTGACGTCGTGCTGGTGTCGAGCGGCGCAATCGCCGCGGGCATGCAGCGGCTCGGCTGGAAGCGGCGCCCGCACGCGTTGCACGAATTGCAGGCCGCGGCAGCAGTCGGTCAGATGGGGTTGATCCAGATCTACGAGTCATGCTTCCGCCAGCACCAGCTCATGACCTCGCAGATTTTGCTGACGCATGAGGATCTGGCCGACCGCAAACGCTACCTCAACGCGCGCTCGACTCTGCGCACGCTTCTCGCGCTCGGCGTGATTCCCATCATCAACGAGAACGACACCGTTGCGATCGACGAGATTCGTTTTGGCGACAACGATACGCTCGCTGCAATGGTCACCAACCTTATCGAAGCCGATGCGCTCGTGATCCTGACCGACCAGGCGGGGCTCTACGACAAGGACCCACGCAGGGACCCCGGCGCGAAGCTCGTCGCGGAAGCGCGGGCCGCCGATCCCGCGCTGGAGCAGATGGCCGGCGGCGCCGGCAGCCATTACGCGCTGGGTGGCATGCTGACCAAAGTGCTGGCGGCAAGACGCGCCGCGCGCAGCGGAGCTCATACGGTCATTGTCTCGGGCCGGGATGACGACGTGCTGATGCGGCTCGCGCGCGGGGAGGCCCTCGGGACGCGGCTCATCGCCGAGAAGCCCACCATGGCTGCCCGCAAGCAGTGGCTCGCGGATCAGCTGCAGGTGCGGGGCAGCCTTGTGCTCGACGACGGCGCGGTCAAGGCGCTTCGCGTCAGCGGAAAGAGTCTGTTGCCGATTGGCGTACACGAGGTCGCCGGGGAGTTCGAGCGGGGCGAGGCGGTGCGTTGCCTCGACGAGCGACACCGTGAAATCGCCCGGGGTCTGGTCAACTACAACTCTGCGGAAACCCGCCGCATTCTGCGCACACCCTCGAGCGAGATCGAGGCAAAGCTCGGCTACGTCGACGAGCCGGAACTGATCCATCGCGACAACCTGGTGCTGCTCTAGAGGCACCGGGCGCAGCATCAGCGGACCAATGCGCGCTGGCGCCGGTCGGGTATGATCCACCACTCGAAACGCTGAAAAGGAGAACATGCATGCGCTTTGTTTTCGCTGCACTCGCGATGTGCCTGGCCGCCGCAGCGCATCCTGCCGGGCCCGACATGAGAGACGGGCTGTGGGAAATCACCGTGAAAATGGACATGCCCGGTATGCCCGCAACAATGCCGCCGCAGACCATTCGGCAATGCGTGACCAAACGGGATCTGGAAGACCTGCGCAAGATGACGCCCAGCACGGGAATGGGGGACGCGCGCTGCGAAGTGTCAGACTACAGGGTCCAGGAGAACATGGCGCGCTGGAACTGGCGCTGCAAGGGAGAGGAGGCGGCGAGCGGCACCACGACCATGACCTTCAGCAGGAACACCTACTCCGGCACCAACCAGATGTCCATGAAGCCGCGCGGCGCTCCCGCCCAGAGCATGACCATGCACTACGCCGGCAAATATCTGGGTCCGTGCCAGCAATAGACGATCGAACGATGCACAGCGGTGACGGTGTTTTACTCCCCGTAGTGTTCACGCGGCCCATAGCGTATGAGCTGTAGGGCTTCCTCGACGCTCGCGACCGGAGCCTTCCTCGATTTTCCGGTGCAGAAGTAGTCGCGTTGCAGCACACCGTGGTGCGCACTGCGGTTCAGGTGATTGATGGCCTGCCACTGCGGGTCGCGTGCCGGCATCCAGATCCCGTGACTTTGGCCCAATGCGTAGACCTTGAATTGCCTGAGGTCACAGCGCATGCCTTCGTATGAAACGTTGGTCGCACCGCCTGAGGTCTTCACGACCAGCGTGTATCGCACTACGCCATTGCTGTCGATGGACAGGGCCTGCGTGTCGATGAAAAAACGGTGCCGAGTCTCGGGCCCCGCATTGAATTGAAGCAGATTCTCTTCCCTGGGCAATGCCGGCAGCTTCACTTCAGCGTCCGTGAACCGCTCCTTCGGCTGGTCACGGTCGTAGTCCCAGCCGCTCCACTGCGCCGCCGCAGGAAATGCCAGTAGGAAGAGCCACGCGAGCGCGCTAGCGCGCATAGATATGATCGCGCGTCGGTGGCAGCTCCAGGGCGCCATCGGCACGGGGTTTGCCCGCCAGCACTTGGTAGACGGACAGCCAGCCGCGCTCGAACGCATGTGCCGACCCCGCCATGTAAATGCGCCAGACGCGGTAGAGTTTCTCCCCCACCGCAGCCACCGCCGCGGCACGATTCTTTTCGAGGCGATCGACCCACTCCCACAGCGTGCGGCCGTAATGCGGTCGCAGACTTTCGACGTCCCAGGGCTCGAGGCCCTCCTCTGACATCGCGGCGAGCACCTGCGATATATGCGCCAGTTCGCCCCCGGGGAAAACGTAGCGGTCGACGAACTCGCCGATGCCGCTGCCGAGCTCATGTTGCCCCGGCCAGTTGTGCGTAATGCCGTGGTTCATGACCAGCCCACCGGGCCTGAGCAGGCGAAACATCTTGCCAAAATACACCGGAAAGTTCTTGAGCCCGACATGCTCGAACATGCCCACGCTCGCGATCTTGTCGAAGCCGTTTTCCTCGGGCACATCGCGATAGTCGAGCAGGCGCACTTCACAGTGACCCTCGAGCCCCAGCTCGCGGATCTTCGCGCGCGCGTAGTCGTACTGGTTTTGCGAGAGCGTGATGCCCAGAGCGTTCACGCCGAAGCCCTGAGCCGCTCTGATGACGAGCGCGCCCCACCCGCAACCGATGTCGAGGAAGCGCTCACCCGGCTCAAGGCGCAGCTTCCGGCAAATATGATCGAGCTTCTGCTCCTGGGCAATCTCGAGCGTGTCGTCGGCGCGGCGAAAGTAGGCGCAGGAGTAGACACGCTTCGGGTCGAGCCACAACCCGAAGAAATCGTCGCCGACGTCATAATGGCTCTGAATCGCCTCGCGGTCGAAGAGCCGGGTATGCTCGGACCGGTCGTGCGAATGCCGTCCCCCGGTGCGCACCGCGCCGACGGCATCGGCGAAAGCCTCCCCGATGCGCATGATGTCGCGGGCCTTGCCTTCCACGTCGATCTGCTGCTCGACATAGCAGCGCGCGAGAGCGCCCATGGTCGGGTCGGCGAGCGTCGCGACAGCGCGCGGCGTGTTTACCACGACCGTCATTTTCGGCGGCGCGTGGCCCACCAGCGTCGTCCCGTTCCACAGACGCACGGCCAGCGGCACATCGCCCGCCTTGAGACGACGCTCGAATTGACTGAGCAGGCGCGAGCTGAGCATAGGGCTAATCAGGATAGCACAGGCTCGCTCGAGGGAGCCACGGCCCGCCCCGCTGCGCTCAGCCCTTGAGGTCCCGCACGAGAGACTCGCGCACCGCCGGCGCAATATCAACGGAGGCGCGGTAGGCAGGATGATCGATGCCCATTGCGATGGCAGCGCCCTGCTTGAGCGCGCTCACCATCCCGGAATTCAGCTCGAACCGCAGAAAGTGCACCGATGAGGTCTTCTCGGCAGTCTCGCGTTCGAGATCCTCGTCAGCGATCGCGAAGACGCGATCATGCTCTGCGACCTGAACCCAAACCCGGTCCTCGATACCAATCAGCTGCGCCAGCATGCGACGGCGCTCGTCGATATCGGGATACTGGATCATCATCGTCGCCTTCCAATTGGAGCCATCGGGGACGAGGGGCGCATAGGCGTCGAGTTCCTCCTGTATTCCTTCCTCCTCGAAGATACGCTCAGCGCGCAGCATTTCCTGAATCTGATAGCGGATGGTCAGCTCGTCCTCGAAAATCAGCAAGACATGCTCGCCCAAGTGCACTGTGCGGTTCTTCTTGTGCTCCATAACGCGGGCGCGGAACTGGGGACGTTCCTTCGAGTAGCGCTCCAGCGTCATGAGACTGTCGCGGCTTAAATTGGTCATCGTCGTAGTCCGTGGCATCATAGTCCGTAGGCGATCCGTATCAGTGTAATGGGGTGTTGCTTGCGTGCCGCGGTCTCGCCCATTCCCTGGAGAATGTGACGACCCGCGATAGCGCAATCCGAGCTGATGTAGTCGGGGCTCGCTTCAGCCATCTGCCGGAACACGGGCCGACCGATCTTCATCGAGCTCTCGAAGTATTCCGCCTTTACACCCCAGGTTCCATCGTGGCCCGCGCAGCGCTCGATCGTGGTGACCTTGGTATCGGGAATCATCTCGAGCAGCTCGCGCGTCTTTTGCCCCATGTTCTGGACGCGGAGGTGACAGGGGATGTGATAGGAAACCTTGCCCAAGGCGGTAGGGAATTGCGTTTTTAGAAGGCCATCCTTGTGGCGCAGCACCAGATACTCGAAGGGATCGAACATGGCCTCGGCGACGGCCTTGACGTCCGCGTCGTCCGGGAACATGAGCGGCAACTCCTGCTTGAACATCAGCGTGCAGGATGGAACCGCCGTCATGATTGCGTAACCCTCGCGCGCCAGACGTGCCAGCACCGGGATGTTCAACTCCTTGTTGCGCGCCACTGCCTCGAGATCACCCAGCTCGAACTTGGGCATGCCGCAGCACGCCTCTTTCTCGACGAGGGTCGCGGGAACCTCGTTGTGCTCGAGAATCTTCAGCAGATCATGTCCGATGCCAGGCTCGTTGTAGTTCACATAGCAGGTCGCGAAGATCGCGACCTTCCCGGGCGTATTCTTGCCATCGTGAACTGCAACGTCACGGCCAGGACGAGCGTTGCTGCGGAACTTCGCAGACGCGTAATCGGGCAGCACCCGGTCCTTGTGCACACCGAGCGTCTGTTGCATCAGGCTTCGCGCAGCGCCGTTCTTGTTGACAGCATTGACCGCATGCACGACAACGGGAATCGTAGCAAGTTTGCCGAGGGCGTCGGTGCTCGAGAGCAGCCGGTCACGAAGGCTCGCCCCCTTGTTCTTGAATTTCACCGCCTTGGCCCGCAGCATGAGATGAGGGAAATCGATGTTCCACTGGTGCGGCGGCACGTACGGGCATTTCGTCATGTAGCACATGTCGCAGAGGTAGCACTGGTCAATGACTTTCCAGTAATCCTCCTTCTTGACGCCATCCACCTCCATGGTTTCGCTCTCGTCCACGAGGTCGAAGAGCGTCGGAAACGATCCGCACAGATTCACGCATCGACGGCAGCCGTGGCATATGTCGAAAACCCGCTCCAGCTCGTGCTCGAGCTTCGCCTGGTCGTAGAACTCCGCCGATTTCCACCCGAGCGGATGCCGGGTAGGGGCCTCGAGACTTCCTTCGCGTGCGCTCATGGGTCGCCGTATCTGGATGGGGCTTGGTCAGAAGAATCGCCAGGAAACAGGTGCACGGACCGTTCGCCCGCCACCTGTTCCCCGAACTCGGGACGTCGCTCAGTCTTGCAGGGCGTCCAGCGCTTTCTTAAAGCGATTGGCGTGCGAACGCTCCGCTTTAGCGAGGGTCTCGAACCAGTCTGCGATTTCACCGAAACCTTCCTGGCGTGCCGTTTTCGCCATGCCGGGATACATGTCCGTGTACTCGTGGGTTTCACCAGCAATCGCGCTTTTCAGGTTGTCACTGGTCTTTCCGAAGGGGAGATCGGTCGCAGGATCGCCACAGGTCTCCAGATACTCGAGGTGCCCGTGCGCGTGTCCGGTCTCGCCTTCCGCCGTTGAGCGGAACACTGCCGCTGCATCATTCTGACCTTCCACGTCCGCCTTCGCTGCGAAATAGAGGTAGCGGCGGTTTGCCTGTGATTCACCTGCAAATGCGGCCTTGAGGCTTTCGTGCGTCTTGGATCCCTTGAGTTGCATACCATTCTCCTTTCATTCAATGGGTTAAGTAATACTTTCCGCAGTGGAAGTGCTTACTTACTGGGACGGTGAGAAGAGGATTTAGACTAGGTCTAAGTCAGGAAGCGAGTATAGCGATGGGTATTTGGGGTGTCAACACGCGCCCACGCTGAGGCCCAGAACTCACGGCGTCACAAGGCACGATTAGCCTATACCCAATGCTATCGTGAGCACCTTGCGCCCCGTCAAACTTTGGAGCCTAAGCCCGGCGGCGCTGGCGCCTCGGGCCTGCGTTAGACCGGTCGCGTTGGAATGCCGGGCGCTCTCAGCAGTCTCATCCCGCGGGGCAAGGCTTGCCGTGCCTACCGCAGTTTTCTGAACCGAGCCAGCCGCGCGTCCGCGCCACAACACGTGGCCGCGGTCATGCCGCCTGAAGCGCTTTGTCGAGTTCGAGGGGGATTGCACGCCCGGCGCCCGGCCGTTCGGCTCCTGACCGGGTCGAAATCGCCCGTAAAGGCGTGAGATGCCGCAGCCCCACCGCGCCGAGCAGGCGGTTCTCGTACGAATGGTCGTCCAAGCACGGTTCGAGGCCTGGCCAGCCCGACGCTGCCCGTGACAGCGCGGGGCCGAGAAAGAGGATTGCCGGCTTGGTCTTGCAGCGCAGCGCGCAGGAATGAGCGCTCGGCCCCGCCATTCGCAGGAAGTCCACGGTGCGCGAGAAACGCCAGCCCCGATCCAGCGCAACGTCGACCACCTCACGGCAGCCTGCCAGTTCTTCGCAGTAGGCAATAATTTTCGCCCCTGCCTCACGCCACGCTGCGGCATGGCGCGCGACCATCCGGCTGGGAACCACAACACAACGAGGCGGAGCAACGCTTCTGAGGTGACCCGCCGGCTTGTGCGAAAAAGGGCGGCGTGTTGATCAACGCCCCGCCGCCCTGGCGATCCGCGAAATAGAACAACGCGGGCACGGTGCCCGGCGGCTAGAAGGCGCTGCGCGCTGCAAGCTTGAGGAGCGGGATCATCCCCGCTCGACGGCGTCGGCGGGTTCACGCGCCCGGGCTGGCCGGCGCTGTCCGTGACGGCGGCGCAACAGCGGCGCGAGTTCCTCGAGTGCCCGCCGGTAGACGCCGCGTTTGAACTCGATCACGGTTTCCATCGGGATCCAGTAGTCATGCCACCGCCAGGCATCGAATTCAGGCTTGGTCGATGCGCGCAACCGAACATCGCAATCGCGACCGACGAGGCGTAGCAGAAACCAGATCTGCTTTTGCCCGCGGTAATTCCCGCGCCAATCCCGCCGCAGCCAATGTTCTGGCACCTCGTAACGCAGCCATTCGCGTGTCCGACCGAGTATCCGCACATGCCGCGGATGGAGGCCTATTTCTTCCTCCAGCTCGCGGTACATCGCCGTTTCCGGGCTTTCGCCCGGCTTGATTCCGCCCTGCGGAAACTGCCAGGAATGCTCCCTGACCCGTTTGCCCCAGAAAACCTCGTTTTTCCAATTACATAGAATAATACCGACGTTCGGGCGGTAGCCGTCACGATCGATCATGGAAGATCCCCTGCAGCCCTGTCAGTTGTAATGATTTTTTCATAGTTCAGCGGTAAGCGAAAGGCTTGCGATCACGCTACAGGTCGGCATAAAGCCGGTGCTCGTCCCAACGGTTCATCTTGCGCAGACTCTGAACGAATCTGGGAAATTCGAGACCGAAACGCTCGCGCAGCTCGAGGGCTTTTTTCTCCAGTTCTTCCCAGTTCGGATTGCCCGGACTGTCGCGAAAGCCGAATACGATGACATTACCTGGCTTTTCGGCGGGCAGGCACAGCGTGCCGGCAGGAAACGCGACCTCGATTCGCTCGAGATATTCGTGGAACCGCCGGTCCGAGCCCCATAGATTCGTGACCAGTATCCCGTGGGGCGCGAGCCGCCGCAGGCATGCCTGGTAGAAGTCGCGCGTTGACAGCTCCTCGACTTGCGAGTCCCCGTCGTAGCCGTCCAGGAGGATGACGTCCACGGCCGCCCCCGCGCGCGTGATCCACTCCGCGCCGTTGCCGATGTGCACCCTGAGGCGCTCGTCGTCCGGCGGCACGAAGAATTGCTGACGCGCGATCGCGGCCACCCGGGGGTCGACCTCGACGACGTCGATCGCCGCCCAAGGCAGCCGATGGTAGACAAACTTGGTGACCGAGCCGCCGCCCATGCCGATCATCAAGAGCCGTTTCGGCTGCTCGTTAAAGAGCAGGAAAGCCATCATGCTGCGCGTGTAGGCGAGCTCGAGATCGTTCGGGCGCGCGAGCCGCATCGAGCTCTGGATCGTATCGCTGCCAATGTGCAGGGACCGTACCCCGAAACGCTCGGTCACGTAGACGGACTGCTGGTCATCGGCCGATTTGCCCAGCAGCCACTTTGCAAGAAACCCCATGGGTGCGCTCTTCACATCAGGCAGTTCGGTAGAATAATGGCTTTTGCCGATCGGCGACAGACATGCGCGCTTCGCAGTTCCTCATTGCAACGCTCAAGGAAGACCCAACCGAGGCCGAAGTGGTCAGCCACCGATTGATGCTGCGGGCGGGACTCGTGCGGCAGCTCGCCAGGGGCATCTACACCTGGATGCCGCTCGGCCTGCGCGTGCTGCGCAAGATCGAGGCAATCGTGCGCGAGGAGATGAACGCGAGCGGCGCGATCGAGGTCCTGATGCCCGCGGTGCAGCCAGCCGAGTTGTGGCAGGAATCGGGACGCTGGGAACAGTATGGGCCCGAACTCCTGCGTATCAAGGACCGCCATCAACGCGACTTCTGTTTCGGGCCCACGCATGAGGAGGTCGTAAGCGACCTGGTGCGGCGCGAGATCAAGAGCTACCGGCAACTTCCGCTGAATCTATACCAGATCCAGACCAAATTCCGCGACGAAATCCGGCCTCGTTTCGGCGTCATGCGCGCGCGCGAGTTCATGATGAAGGACGCCTATTCGTTCCACACGGACGAGGCGAGTCTCCAGGAAACCTACCGGGAAATGCACGCTTGCTACACCCGGATCTTCACTCGGCTTGGTCTCAGATTTCGCGCGGTCGCGGCGGACACCGGAGCGATTGGGGGTACTGGCTCGCATGAGTTCCATGTGCTGGCGGATTCGGGCGAAGATGCAATCGCATTCTGCCCGGAATCTGACTATGCAGCCAACGTTGAGCTCGCGGAGGCCATGGCACCTGGCACGACCCGGCCGTCACCCGATCAAGAGCTTCAGCGTGTGCATACGCCCGGTGTCAAGACGATCGCCGATCTGTGCGGCTTCCTGAAGGTGCCCGCCGAGAATACGGTCAAAGCGGTCTGCGTGGACGGCGCTGACGGGCAACCGGTGCTGATGATGGTGCGCGGTGATCACCAGCTCAATCTCGTGAAAGCCGGCAAGCTGACGCAGCTCAAAACACCCGTGGCGTTCGCGACGCCGGAAGCGATCCGCAAGGCCTTTGGCGCCGATCCCGGCTCGCTCGGGCCGGTCGGTTTCCGCGGGACTGTCATCGCCGATCGAACGGTGGCGACCATGGGAAACTTCGTCGTCGGAGCAAATATCGATGACCATCATTACACGGGCGCTAACATCGGCCGCGACTTTCCCGAGCCGGTGGTGGCGGACATTCGCGACGCCGTGGCCGGCGACGCCAGCCCCGACGGCAAGGGCGCGCTGGAAATTTGCCGCGGCATCGAAGTTGGCCACATCTTTCAGCTGCGCACCAAGTATTCGAGCGCGCTGAATCTGACCTTCCTCGACGAGTCCGGCAAATCGCAAATCATGGAAATGGGTTGCTACGGGATCGGCGTGAGCCGCATCGCGGCCGCCGCCATCGAACAAAACCACGATGCGCGCGGAATCATATTCCCGCGCGCCATTGCGCCGTTCGAACTCGCGCTGGCGCCGATCGGCCTCGGCAAGAGCGCCCAGGTGCGCGAGACCGCCGAGCGGCTCTACCGGGAGCTGCAGCAGGCCGGCCTCGACGTCCTGCTCGATGACCGGGACGAACGCACAGGGGTCATGTTTGCAGACCTCGAGTTGATGGGAATTCCTCACCGTTTGGTGGTCGGCGAGCGGGGTCTGAAGACCGGGCAGCTCGAATATCAGGGGCGGCGCGACGCCAAAGCGACAACTATTGCCTTGCAAGACATCGTAAATTACGTAAAATCAAAGGTGTGCGACGCATAGCTCAGGGAGTTTTGTTGATTTGTTCTGCGCTCGTGCTGGCAACGCCGGCAACGGCGCGCGCCGGGGCGCAGGCGTATGAGCCGCTCTCGGCGAGCGTGCGGGCGGTGCTCAACAAGGCGATCGCCGATCAAGCCGTCCCCTATCTTGCGTTCGAGAGCGAAACACAGGCGCGACACTGGTTGCGCGCCATGTCGCAGCGACTTTCCAAGCGCATGCCTGACCGTCACGCGCGAGAGGCATTCCTCGTCAGTGTGCACTACGAGGCCAAACGCGCCGGGCTCGACCCCCAGCTTGTGCTCGGCGTGATCCAGGTCGAGAGCAATTTTCGCAAGTACGCCGTGTCGCGCGCCGGTGCCCGCGGCTACATGCAGGTGATGCCATTCTGGCGCAAGCTCATCGGCAATACGGACCACAATCTCTTCCACCTGCGCACCAACCTGCGCTACGGTTGCGTGATCCTGCGCCACTACCTCGACATGGAGAAGGGCAACCTCTATCGCGCGCTCGGCCGCTACAACGGCAGCCTGGGCAGGCCGGAGTACCCTAACCTGGTGGTCCGCGCGTGGCAGCGCGACTGGAACTATTCGACCCAGTCCGCGGAGCGCGCACAACGCAGCCGCGCTGAGAGCTGATCCCCCGGCGGCGCCAGGGCGCTGGCTGCCCGGGTCCGGTTCAACGCCAGTTAGCGCATTGCGCGGCCAGTGCTCATGCCACCTGCGCGGGCACCTCGTCATCGGCCATCCTGGCCGGAGCCGCCTTGTGGAACAAGTCTTCGAGCGAGAGCTGAAGACCTCCCTCGATTCCACCCGCAAGTTCGAGCGCAAGCTGATCGAGTTCCTGTCCCGATTGTCGCGCGGCAACACGGGCCCCGGTGCGGAACACGAATAGATGATAGAGGTCCGCGACGGATACCTCCGCCGCGTCCTTGACGAGGACCCAGCCGCGGCCGACGCGCCCCACCCAATGTGCGCGACTCATCGCGTCGAGAACGGCCTCGATCCGGTCAATCGGCAGCTTTATGACGCTGTGCAGCTGGTGCACGGTCACGGTATCGCCAGCCCGGTGTGCCTCCCACAGCAGGCGCAGGATCTGCAGCGCGTCCAGGAACTGCGAACCAGGCACCGGCTCGACCTGTGAAGCGCGCTCTCGCCATTCGGGCATCACTGCGGTAATGACAGCGCCCAGCAGGACCACCAGCCAGGAAAAATAAATCCACAGCAGAAAAATGGGCACGCTTGCGAACGCTCCGTAGACAAGCGTGTAGGTCGGGAAATGAGTAACGTAGGCTGCAAAGGCCCGCTTCATTCCCTCGAATGCCAGTGCGGCGATAAAGCCCCCGGAGAGCGCGTCGCGCACGAGCACGCGCCGGTTGGGCAACGTGATATAAAGCAGGGCGAACGCCGCCCCGGTGAGCAGGATCGGAACCATTTTCAGCAACACGAGACCCGCGTAGGGCACGTCCCGCACCAGCCCCAGCGAAAGCGTCACAACCCAGGAGGTGAGTGAGAGGCTGGCGCCGATCAGCACGGGCCCGACGGTCAGCAGGGCCCAGTAGATGAACACGCGCTGGATCAGCGAGCGCGAGCGGGGCACGCGCCAGATCTGGTTGAACGCCTTATCGATCGTCAGCAGAACAATCATCGCGGTCACGAACAGAAACAGCAGGCCCACCGCCGTGAGGCGGGCCGCATTCTTCGTGAACTGCTGCGCGTAGCCGGCGACGGCGCCGGCCGATTCCGGCAGCATGTTCTTGAGCATGAACTGATGGACCTGGTCCATCAGCTCGCGGAACACCGGAAACGCCGAGATCAGAATCAGCGCCACGGTGATGATCGGGACGATGGCAAGCAGCGTGGTGTAGGTGAGGCTCGAGGCAATTTGCAGGCAGCGTTCCTCGACGAACCGCCGCGCGACGATCCGAACGAATTCGACGAGAGATGGCGCCCTTTTTTGCAAGCTTGCGACTCCGGTCCCCGAGGTCCCGCCTATATAATACCTGCCATCTCCCCGGACCGCGGCCATGCACGAAATCCTTGTTCTCTACTACAGCCACACTGGCGCCGTGAAGGAGATGGCGCAGCTGGTTGCGCGCGGCGTCGAGCAGGTGCCGGGATGCGCCGCTCGTCTGCGTACGGTGCCCAAGGTGTCCGGTGTTTCCGAAGCCGTCGCGCCCGCCGTGCCCGAGGTGGGCGCACCCTATGCGGAGCACAAGGACCTCGTGGAATGCATCGGTATCGCGCTCGGCTCACCTACCCGCTTCGGCAACATGGCCGCGCCCATGAAATACTTCTGGGACTCCACCGGGGAGCTGTGGCTGAAGGGCACGCTTTCGGGAAAGCCCGCCGCCGTGTTCACATCCACCGCGAGCCCGCACGGCGGCCAAGAGACCACTCTCATCTCGATGATGCTGCCGCTCCTGCACCACGGTATGCTGATCCTGGGCCTGCCCTACACCGAGCCCGAATTGATGTCGACCGCGGCCGGAGGCACGCCGTATGGCGCAAGCCACCAGTCGGGCGCCGAGGGCGGGCGGCCGATAACGGATCACGAGCGCAGGCTCTGCATTGCGCTCGGGCGCCGGCTGTCCGAGATCGCGCTCAAGATTTCTGTGGGATGAGCAGCCCGGGAGCAGCGGCGCGCCTCTACCTGAGGCGCCATCACGCCGGGATGCTTGCGACGCTGTCGCACCGGCTTGGCGGCTACCCTTTCGGCTCCGTCGTGCCGTTCGTGCTCGACCACGCGGCGCGCCCCGTGATCCTCGCCAGCCGGCTCGCCGAGCATACTCGCAACATAGCCGCGGATCCCCGCGCGAGCCTGCTCGTCAATGATCCGTCCGGCGACGTGCAGGCCGGTGCCCGGCTGACGCTGGTGGGCGATGCCGCGCGCATCGAGGGAGATTTCGCCTCGTTGCGCGCACGTTACCTGCGCTACCTCCCCGGGGCTCACCGGCTACTCGCGCTCGGAGACTTCGATTTCTACCGCATTGAACCGTCGCAGGTCCGTTTCATATCCGGTTTTGCCGACATCCATTGGATAAGCGCCGCGGCCTTCGCGCCGCCCTGCAACAAGCTTGCGGGCGACGAGGACGATTTCGTGGCGCGCGTCAGTGTGGAGCATGCGTGTGATTTGCGTGAGTGCTGCCGCTTCTTCCATGGCCGCGCGACGGCGCGCGCCACCGTCGTTGGCGTCGACTGCGACGGACTCGACCTCCGAGCCGAGGACGCCTCGCCAGGCATCGCGCTTCGCGTTGACTTCGAGCACCCCGTTATTACCGCGGCCGAGGCGCGCACCCAGTTGCTTGCGCTTGCGAACAGGGCCCGCGCCGCGTGAGCCGGCGCGCCGCCTATCTCGCCGCCTGCGCAAGTCTCGTGGCGCTTACGATAGGTTGTCTCGTGTGGGAGCTGTGGCTCGCGCCGTTGCGGCCCGGCGGCTCCTGGCTGGCGCTGAAGGCGCTGCCCCTGCTTGCGCCCTTGCGCGGCGTCCTTCGCGGGCGGGTCTACACGTACCGCTGGGCGATGCTTCTCATCCTTCCCTACTTTGCAGAAGGCGTCGTTCGCGCATGGAGTGAACGCGGCGCGCCAGCGCAGCTCGCGCTTGCCGAGGCCATTCTGGCCGTCTCCTTCTTCTGTGCCGCAATCGCCTATGTGCGATCTCGCGGTAAATGACGCTCAGCGCCGGAAGATCCAGAGGAGCAGCGTGATGACGAGCGAAACCAGAATGCCGGTCGTGATCGGAAAATAAAACGTGAAGCCCTTGCGCTCGATCTTGATGTCGCCCGGCAGGCTGCCAAGCCCCAGCTTCGCGAGGACCGGCCACAACACGCCCACCGCGATCAGCACAATCCCGATGGTAATCAACCACTTCGCCATCGCCACTCATCACTCATTGCCCATCACTCAGTTAGACCTGAGGGTTGATGCGCTCGACCTTGGAGTGCAGCTTGTTCAGGGCGTTGACGTAAGCCTTCGCTGACGCCACCACGATGTCGGTGTCGGCCCCTTGCCCGTTGACGATACGACCGTTCTTCGAAAGCCTCACCGTCACCTCCCCCTGCGAATCCGTCCCGGTGGTGATGTTGTTGACGGAGTAGAGCAGCAACTCCGCGCCGCTGCCGACGACGGACTCGATCGCCTTGAAGGTCGCATCGACCGGACCGCTGCCGCGCGCCTCAGCGTGGCGCTCCGCGCCATCCTCCGACACGACAAGCCGCGCAAAGGGCTGCTCGCCGGTCTCCGAATGGGCGGTGAGCGAGACGAGCCGGTAGTGCTCGTTCTCGACCTGCTCGAGGTTCTCCTCGGTAATCAGTGCCTGGAGGTCTTCGTCGAAGATCTCGTGCTTCTTGTCGGCCAGCTCCTTGAAGCGCTTGAACGCCACGTTCAGCGCCTCCTCCGACTCCAGCATAATGCCGATCTCCTGGAGACGCTGGCGGAACGCATTGCGGCCGGAGTGCTTGCCCAAGACGAGGCGGTTCGCGTTCCAGCCCACGTCCTCCGCGCGCATGATCTCATAGGTATCGCGGCTCTTGATCACCCCGTCCTGGTGTATGCCCGCCTCGTGCGCGAAAGCGTTTGCCCCGACGATTGCCTTGTTGGGCTGAACGGGGAAACCCGTGACACCCGATACCAGCCGGCTTGCCGGAACGATCTGGCTTGAGTCGATGCGCGTGTCGCAGGGAAATATATCCTGCCGGGTGCGTACCGCCATGACGATCTCTTCAAGCGCGGCATTGCCCGCCCGCTCACCCAGACCGTTGACGGTGCATTCGACCTGCCGCGCTCCATTCAGCACCGCCGCCAGGGAGTTGGCAACCGCGAGACCGAGGTCATTGTGGCAGTGCACCGACCATACCACCTTGTCCGAGTTCGGAATGCGCTCACGCAGCGCACGAATGAGCTTCCCGAAATGCTCGGGAAACGTGTAGCCCACCGTGTCGGGAATATTGATCGTGGTTGCGCCCGCGGCGATCACCCGCTCCAGGATACGGCACAGAAAATCACTGTCCGAGCGGCCAGCGTCCTCGGGGGAGAATTCGATATTGTCGGTGTACTCGCGCGCCCACTTCACCGCACGCACCGCCTGCTCGATCACCTGCGAGGGTTCCATGCGCAGTTTCTTTTCCATGTGGATCGGCGAGGTCGCGATGAAGGTGTGCACCCTCGGGCTGGATGCCGGCTTCACGGCTTCCCCGCAACGCCGGACATCATGCTCGTTGGCGCGCGCCAGCCCGCAAACGGTGCTGTCCTTGATGATGGAGGCAACTGCCTTTACGGATTCGAAGTCGCCCTCGCTTGCCGCGGGGAAACCTGCCTCGATGACATCGACGCGCATCCGCTCGAGCTGGCGTGCGATGCGCAGCTTCTCCTCCCGGGTCATCGAGGCACCCGGGCTTTGCTCGCCGTCTCGCATCGTCGTGTCGAATATGATCAGGTGTTCTTTAGACATTACCGCCTCCAATCCTTGCCGCCCATCATGGCTGCCGCCAAGATGAAAATGTTTACAAACTGCTCCGCGCGCCGCTGCGGCACCCGGGCCTTGAATCTACTACTCGAAAGAGGATAAAGGATTTATGCGCCGCGAAGGCGCAGCAGCAGACGGGCCAGCAGCAGGCTGGCACGGGCGAGGGACAAGCAGGCTTGCGTAGACGAGTTCATGTTCTCGAAATATAACGGCTTTCAGGATCGCACGCAACTTCACTGGGGCGGCGGCGCGCGGCTGGCAGCCCGCTTCTTGAGGTGTTGATACGCCCAGAGAGCATAACCCGACCCGCCGTAACCGAGGAACAGCAGGAACAGCATTTCCGGCAGCGTGCTCGAGAGCATGAAGAGGACGACGATGCCCAGGACGATGCCCACGATCACGGAAAACGACACGCTCTTGCGGACATTGATGTCTTTGCCGCTGTAGAACTTGAAATTGCTCACCATGGTGAGCCCCGCGAAAACCGTAAGCGCCCATGCCAGCCACTTCACATCGCGGCCCTCGATCTGGTATTCGTTCAGCGCCCACACCAGACCGGCAACGAGGCACGCGGCTGCCGGGCTTGGGAGACCCTGGAAGAACCGCTTGTCGGCAACCTCGAGCGTCGTGTTGAAGCGCGCAAGCCGCAAAGCGGCGCACACGCAGTAAATGAACGCCGCGATCCAGCCCAGCTTGCTGGTAAGCCAAGGCCCCAGCATCGGTATGCTCTTCATCAGCGCAAAATCCTTGAGCGCCCAGACGTAGACCACGAGCGCCGGCGCGACGCCGAAGGACACCATGTCGGCAAGACTGTCATACTCAGCCCCGAATGCGCTCTGCGTTCGCGTCAGCCGCGCGACCCGTCCGTCGAGTCCGTCGAATACCATCGCCACGAAAATTGCGATCGCGGCGTGCTCGAAACGCCCGCTCATCGCTTGCACGATCGCGTAGAACCCGGCAAACAGAGCGATTGTCGTGAAGACGTTCGGCAACCAGTAAATGCCGCGCCGCGCAAAACGCGACTTGATGAAGACCTTGCTCTCGCGCGGTTCGTACACGAGCTCAACCGTAAACGGTAACCGGCACAAGGTGGGGCATCGGCAGTGGTCGCCCCGCTTTCTGTTCAGCGTTCACCGTTCACCGTTCACGGCAGAATTGCGAGAACGCTTTCTGTGGCGAAGACCTTGTCGCCAACCGCCGCGACGGGACGCGCACCCGACGGCAGGTAGACGTCGACCCGCGAACCGAAGCGGATGAAACCATAGCGCTCGCCGCGCGCAAGACGTTGTCCCGACCGCGCATAGCAGAGAATGCGCCGCGCGATCAGCCCCGCGATCTGTACGCACGTTACGTCCGCTCCGGCCGGCGTGCGGATCCAGAGCGCGGCGCGCTCGTTCTCGAGCGACGATTTCGATAGCGCGGCATTGAAAAATCTACCCTTGTGGTACCAGGCCTCGCGCACCTCCCCGTCAACCGGGCTGCGGTTGGAATGAACGTTGAATACGTTCATAAATACGCTCATCTTCAGCGCATCGCGTTCCAGATACGGGTCGCGCGCGCGCTCCACCGTGACGATGCGCCCATCCGCCGGGGACAGGACCGCCTGCGGCTCGGGCGGCACGGCGCGCGGCGGGTCGCGGAAGAACTGGAGGACAAATACGGCCACGAGCCACAGCGGCAATGCCCACCACATGCCGGCGAGCCAATGAACAAGGATCGCGACAGCAATCGATCCCGCGACGAACGGCCACCCTTCCCTGGCGATAATGGGATGGGGGTAGCGGCTCACGCCCGGGGATGTCAGGGGCGGTGAATGCGCCCTGTCCGGAAGGATCTTCGACTCTTCACTCATCACTCGTCATTCATTGCTAGTTCTTCGACTGGTCCACCAGCCGGTTCTTCTTGATCCAAGGCATCATGTCACGCAGTTTTGCGCCCACGACCTCGACTGACTGCTGCGCCCCGTTGCGGCGCATGGCCTTCAGAACCGGCGCGCCGGCTCGGTTCTCGAGAACGAACTCAAGCGCGAACCGGCCATTCTGTATCTCCTGGAGGATGCGCTTCATTTCCGCCCGCACCTCGTCACTGATGATGCGCGGCCCGCGCGTGAAGTCGCCATACTCCGCCGTGTTCGAGACCGAATAGCGCATGTTGGCAATACCGCCTTCGTAGATGAGATCCACGATCAGCTTCACTTCGTGCACGCACTCGAAGTACGCCATCTCGGGAGCGTATCCCGCCTCGATCAGGGTGTTGTAGCCGGCCTGGATCAGTGCCGTGAGCCCCCCGCACAGCACTACCTGCTCGCCGAAGAGGTCGGTCTCGCATTCTTCCCGGAACGTCGTCTCGATGACACCGGCGCGGGCGGCCCCGATCGCTGCGGCATAGGACAGCGCAACATCACGGGCCTTTTTGCTGGGGTCCTGGTATACGGCAATGAGAGACGGGACGCCACCGCCCTGGGCATAGGTCGAGCGCACCAGGTGGCCCGGGCCCTTGGGGGCGATCATGATGACGTCCAGATCCGCGCGCGGCTCGATCTGTTTGAAGTGAATGTTGAATCCGTGCGCAAATGCGAGCGTCGCCCCCTTTTTGATGTTAGGCGCAATCTCGGCCGCATAGACATCAGCATGGTGCTCGTCCGGCAGCAGGATCATCACCACATCGGCACCCGCGACTGCGTCTCCCACTTCCTTGACCGGAATCCCGGCGTTCTTCGCCTTGCTCCACGAGGCGCCACCTTTGCGCACGCCTACTGTTACCTTGACGCCGGAGTCCTTGAGATTGTTCGCGTGCGCGTGCCCCTGCGAGCCGTAGCCAATAATGGCAACGTGCTTGCGCTTGATGAGGGACAGGTCAGCATCTTTGTCGTAGTAGATCTTCATCGTTTCCCCTTCGGTTGGCAGCGAGAGGCGCCGGACGAGACCCCATCGGCCTCATGCCGAGCGGCATTCGGCCCTCTTCCGTCTTTCCTCTCTAGACTCTGAGCACCCGGTCGCCGCGGCCGATGCCGGACGCGCCGGTGCGCACCGTTTCCAGTATCGCGCCGCGGTCGATCGCCTTGAGGAAGGCGTCGAGCTTCGCCCCGGTGCCGGTGAGTTCGATCGTGTAATCCTTATCGGTAACATCGATGATGCGACCACGGAAAATATCCGCCATGCGCTTCATCTCTTCGCGATCCTTGCCGACGGCGCGGACCTTGACCAGCATCAGCTCGCGTTCGATGTGGTCGCCATCAGACAGGTCAACCAGTTTCACCACCTCGATCAGCTTGTTCAGCTGCTTGGTGATCTGCTCGATCACCTCATCGGACCCGACCGTCACGATCGTCATGCGCGACAGCGTCGCGTCCTCGGTAGGCGCGACGGTCAGCGACTCGATATTGTAGCCGCGCGCGGAGAACAGCCCAGCAACCCGCGAGAGCGCGCCCGCCTCGTTCTCGAGCAGAACGGAAATGATGTGCTTCATACCAGGATCATCTCAGAGAGACCCTTGCCGCCCGGCACCATCGGGAACACGTTCTCGGTCTGGTCGGTCACGAAGTCCATGAACACGAGGTCATCCTTTCGCGCGAACGCCTCCCGGAGCGCGGGCTCCACGTCCTCGGGTTTCTCGACCTTTACGCCGATATGTCCATATGACTCGGCCAGTTTGCTGAAGTCAGGCAGTGCGTCCATATACGACTCGGCGTAGCGGTTACCATGGAAGAATTCCTGCCACTGCCGAACCATGCCCATGTACTTGTTGTTGAGGTTCACCACCTTGATTGGCAACCGGTATTGCTTGCAGGTGGAGAGCTCCTGGATGCACATCTGAATCGAGGCCTCGCCCGTGACGCACGCAACGGTCGCATTCGGGTGCGCGAGCTGCACGCCCATCGCCGCCGGCATGCCGAAGCCCATCGTGCCGAGCCCGCCCGAGTTGATCCAGCGGCGCGGCTTCTGGAATTTGTAGAACTGCGCCGCCCACATCTGATGCTGGCCCACGTCGGAGGTCACAAAAGCATCGCCGCTGGTGACTTCCCATAGCTTCTCGATCACGTACTGCGGCTTGATAAGCGTGCTCGAGCGGTCGTACTTCAGGCACTCGCGCGAACGCCACAGCTCGATTTGCGTCCACCATGTCTTGAGCGCTTCGGGATCACTCCTTTCCTTCGAGGCCTCCAGTTGCTTGATGAGCTCGCGGAGCACCTCGCGCACGTTGCCGACGATAGGGATATCGACTTTGACGCGCTTCGATATCGACGATGGATCGATATCGACATGGATAATGGTGCGCTCCTCGGAAAAGAAATGGCGCGGGTTGCCGATTACGCGGTCGTCGAAGCGCGCCCCGATGGCGAGCAGCACATCGCAATGCTGCATTGCCATGTTCGCTTCGTAAGTCCCGTGCATGCCGAGCATCCCGAGGAACTGGCGATCGGTCGCCGGGTAGGCGCCAAGTCCCATGAGGGTGTTCGTGCAGGGGAAACCAAGCGCGCGCACGAGCTGTGCGAGTTCATCGGCGGCGCCGCCCAGGACGACGCCCCCGCCGGTGTAGATCATCGGGCGCTTGGCCTTGGTAAGGAGCTGTATCGCCTTCTTGATCTGCCCGGCGTGGCCCTTGATCACCGGGTTGTACGAGCGCATCGCAATCGTCTCGGGATAGTGAAATTCCGTCTTGGCCGCCGTCACGTCCTTCGGAATGTCCACCACGACCGGGCCCGGGCGGCCGGTCGCCGCAATATAGAAAGCCTTCTTGATGGTGACCGCGAGATCCTTCACGTCTTTCACCAGGAAGTTATGCTTGACGCACGGCCGTGTGATACCGACAGCGTCGCATTCCTGGAACGCGTCCTGGCCAATCGCGTGCGTCGGCACCTGGCCGGTGATGACGACGAGGGGGATCGAATCCATGTAGGCAGTGGCAATGCCGGTGACGGCATTGGTCACGCCAGGCCCGGATGTCACCAGCGCAACCCCCACCTTATCGGTTGACCGCGCATAGCCATCGGCTGCGTGCACCGCACCCTGCTCGTGCCGCACCAGGATGTGCTTGACCTTGTCCTGCTTGAAGAGCTCGTCGTAGATGAAGAGCACGGCGCCGCCCGGGTAGCCGAACACGTGCTCGACGCCCTCCTCCTGCAAGCAGCGTACGGTAATCTCAGCGCCAGTCAGTTCCATGGCCCAGCCAGCCCAAAAACGCGGAAACCCGTAACGTTACCGTTTGGCCGCACTTTGGTCAAGCAAAACAATACTTTAAACAGCCAGATAGCGCAAAGCTCCTCCATGGCTTGGGGCCGCGCGTCACGCGCGCCAGTTTTTTTGTTGCTAAGATGCGCCGACCTGCGCGGGACGGTGCGGGGGATCGCTCCGACGGGGCGTGCGCCGCCGCGGGGATCCAGAAGGCGGGACGACTGGCCACCTACCAAGAACTTGCGCATTTTCTCGCCAAGGTCGAGCGTCGCGCGTACAAGCAGGCGGTATTCGCAGTGCGTGACGATCACCTTGCATTGGACATCGTCCAGGACGCGATGCTGAAGCTCACCGAAAAATATTGCGCCCGTCCAGTGGACGAGCTCCCGCTCCTGTTTCAGCGAATTTTGCAGAACACGATCCTCGATTTTTACCGCCGCCAGAAGGTGCGCTCGACATGGACACAGGCGATTTCGAGCCTGCTCGGCAAAGGAAGCGACGAGGACGCTGACCCGCTCGAAACTTTGGAGGTGGCGGAGGGCTCCAAGTTGTCGGGTTCGTTGTCGGGCTCGCCTGCTGAACAGGCTGAACAATCACAACTTATTGCTTTTATTGAAAAGGCGTTGGAAAAACTGCCCGCTCGTCAACGCCAGGCCTTCTTGCTGCGTTATTGGGAGGAACTGGACGTCGCCGAGGCGGCGAAAATAATGGGTTGCTCCGTGGGGAGTGTGAAAACACACTGCTCGAGGGCAACTCATGCCCTTTCCGTGATGCTCGGGAAACAGGGAATCAAGCCATGAACCAGCCTGCCGACGAGCTGGCGCGCCGCATAGTCGAGCAGCTCGACGCGGGCGTGGATCAAATGGATCCAGCCACGCGCGAGCGCCTCGTGATTGCCCGCGAGCGCGCACTTGGTCGCTACCGCGAGCGGCCCGCGCCCGTCCTGGGCATGGCCTGGGCCGGAAATGCGATTGCGCGAGTGTCCGCGCACCGTTTCTACAGCGCACGCAACCTGATCGCCGTCACCGCGCTCGTGCTCGGCCTTGCCGGCCTCGCCATCTGGAACAGCTTTGGCCCGAGCAACGAGCTGGCCGATATCGACGCCGGCTTGCTCACGGATGAGCTGCCGATCAACGCCTATCTCGACAAGGGCTTCGATTCATGGCTAAAGCGTGCGCCGCGTTGATCGCCTGGCTCTGTTTCGCCTTTCCAGTCGTCGCCGCCCAAAACCAATCCGTCACTAGCCAGAGCGCACGACCCGCCTGGTCGGAGCTCACGCCCGAGCAGCAAGAGATCCTCGCCCCACTGTCGCGCGAGTGGGACCAGCTGGATTCGAAGCGCCGGAAAAAATGGGTCGCCATCGCCAAGCGTTATCCGAAGATGAAGCCGCAGGCGCAGGAGCGCCTGCGAAAACGCATGGCCGACTGGGCCAAGCTTACGCCGGAACAGCGCCGCGCCGCTCGCGAGCGCTACCAGCAACTCAAGCGGCTTTCGCCTGAAAAGCGGCGCCAGGTCACTCGACAATGGCGTGCTTATCAGCGAGCCGTGGCCGCGCAGCCGGATCTCTCGCCATCGGACGCGCCAGCGCCGCCCGAGCCGTTGACGGCGCCCCGCGTGCCGGCAACCACGGTTCGCTGACCCCGGGGCTGGCGTGTAGCCGATGTCTTCCGCGCTTGAAAATGGCGCGCCACCAGCAGGACTCGCGCGCCGCCTACTCAGCCTCGCCTATGAGGCGCTCGTGCTCTTTGCGGTGCTTGCGCTGGGGGCGACACCATTCATTGCTCTGACTGACGGGGTCGAGCATGTCGTCGCACGGCCACTTCTCCAGCTGTATCTCGTGGGCCTCGCAGGCGCCTATTTCGTCTGCCAGTGGCTACGCGGCGGCCAGACCCTGGCGATGAAGACCTGGGGGCTGCGGCTCGTGCCCCGCCACGAGGGCGCGCTGACCCTGGGACAGGCCCTGCAGCGCTATTGCATCGCTCTTGCCGGATTGCTCGCGCTCGGCGCGGGCTTTGCCTGGGCCCTGTTCGACCGGGATCACCAGTTCCTGCACGACCGGCTCGCCGGCACCCGCATCGTCAAGGATGAGGGATGAGGGATCAAGTTTCAAGTTTCAAGTTTCAAGTTTCAAGTTTCAAGTTTCAAGTTTCAAGTTTCAAGTTTCAAGTTTCAAGTTTCAAGTTTCAAGTTTCAAGT